>MDSW01134413.1_pt1 | contig 11860 bp, 23 predicted proteins | sample 811171 | NCBI WGS metagenome assembly MDSW01 (sample SAMN05326641, study PRJNA326480) | marine metagenome | isolation source: seawater | place: Atlantic Ocean: North West | collected 2012
CCTGCCTCCGCCTGTATTATTAAAGAGTCAAAGAAACGGATTCAACCCAATGCAACTCACAGCAAACGGCGCTCACATGGTAGTTGACTTCTATCCCGTCAAGTATTCTGATGGAACTATCAGCGAGCGTCTAATGTATAAGACCGTCACATTCTGCGACAAAATGCAGTCTAAGTCTTATATCAACAAAGAATCGTTTGAAAAAGAGGTTGAGAATCGTGTTGAAGGTTACAAGTATGAAGTGACTGATATGCACTTAGAACCACAACTTTTCAACTCGGCCCTCATTCAAACTCGTTGGTGATATGAGAATTACACAATATCTTTTGAGCGGCATCTTCATCTTTGTCGCTCTTACATGTTACCTGCTATTCTTAGCACAGCGTGACACAAAGATGATGAACTACTACGAATCAACAACTATTCAAGGATCAAAATGATGCACAGTTCCTACACTGATCGCTACTCTTCCGATGAACATTTTGATGGAGATTGGGATGACATAGTGTCACCAGATGAGTATGATGATTATATCGATCGAGTGCAGTATGCCAAGAGTAATGGTTACAAACGACCATCACTCTACAGGCCACGTCAACAACGTCGAATGAGTATTCTGTCGGAGTATTGATGCAAACTACTGAAATCGACACAATCATTGATAAACTTAAGGATGCTATTCGTGTCTGTCATGAGATAGATAGTTCGGATACTAATCCTGATAGGAGTTATCCTTTCGCTGCAGGATATGCTCGTTCATCAATGCAATCAGCGGTTCAATCTCTTCAACAATTAAAACAAACATGACTAACCTAAATGTGACTGACCTTAGCGACAATGATAGATTTCCATATCGCCAACATCTTCGCGGTTTGTTGTGTGACATTGTGGGAGAATATCTCGCTAGTGAGGAAGTTTCTGCTGATGATTTGATTGATGATTTTCGCGCCGAGATTAAATCATGGATGGACTATCATCAACAAAATGAAATGAAAGCATCACAAATGTACTGCAAATCTGCTGGGTTTGCGAATAGCAAACTATGATCTAGGTGTGCCAATCGGTGAACAGCACACCATCGCTTGATTTCTACGCCAAAACCTGCAACAATGGCCCTATGCAAAAAAACAACTTCAACGATCCCTGTTCCATCGCCATTGAGACCGATGAGGCGCTGATGGCGATCCATAATCCCTACGTGGCGACCCTCGTTGAGATGGGATACGATCGCGCTGACTGCGAGATGGTCGCCGCTGCTGGTCGCCCTGATCCCTCCTATCCTCGGACAATCTACGGGCGGACCTTTGACACCAAAGCAGAGTATGATGAGGCGCTTGCTGACTATCTCAACGGGATGTGACAACCTCCGAACCGTCCACTTTTGGTGGATTTCTCCGCCACTTCCTGTATATTAAAGGAGTGGAGGGGAAACGACCTCACCGCACCTTAACCCTCTTCACTTCTCTCATCATGCGTAAGATCGAAACTCAAATGTGTGCTGCTGTTCAATCTAACCAAGATTGGCAGTCTGCTAATACTTCAGTTCATTTTGACCCTGAATCTGGTGTCTCTGTTGTACGTCTCCACGGTAACAAGATTGCCGAGGTTTCTGACAACGATATGACAATCTTCGATGGTGGTTGGCAGACAACGACAACTAAGTCACGTTTGAATGCACTTTGTGATGAGTTTTGCATCGCTGGTGAGGGTGTTTTTCAGAAGAATTACAAGTGGTTTGTAAGAAAGTTTGCGGGTGCTGTGAATGGTAACAGTGTATTCACGACCGAAGATTTCGACAACGGTTACGTCTTCTCATGATTACGACTGCAAACGCTTCAGATTGGGACGACTTTTGGAACGGTCCCGATATCAATGACATTCCCACATTTATTAAACCTAACATGACTGAACTACAATTGGAAGCGATTGAAGTGATGGAAACTATCGAAGATTCCGTCGAATTTATATGTTCTGAGAATCAACTATCAGGACAGAAAGTGTGGACAATGATTGCTGCACTTGCTGATGCTAAACTTGCACAATTCCCAACAGACTAACTCACCTTTATTCTTCTAATTCAATGAAACTTAACGAATCACAACTTGAAGCACTGCGTTATGATTATTGCAATCTGATTATTGACGGAATGGATATGGATTCGCTTCTCGGTTGCATGTTTGATATGATGATGAAAGAATATTCTACATGTGGACAAGATGAACTTATCGATGAGATTCTGAATCTTTATGATCAGGAAGTTCTCGATAGTTTGTTACCTAAAGAAGAGGTGATTAGTGAGTTAGAAGTGAACACGCCACAGATGGGAATGGGAGTCGGTAAATGACAACTATTGTCTCTGCTTCTGATGTTAAAACAAGAGAGAAACATTATGTTGTTCGTTTCTCAAATGGCACTTATGTTTGGTCGAATTCAGTGATAGGTGTTTTGCCATTCTTTCAGAAGTCGTATTCACATTTCCCTGGTGAAGATCCTCCGTCGCATTATTACTATCCATGAGTATTAAGGTCTATGATGATTTTCTAGATTCGGAGGATTTTTCTAAACTGAATACACTTGTCGAATCTGGTGATTTTCCTTGGTACTTTAATCAGTCCATTACTTATGACACAGAGGAGAAAACCACTGGTCAATTCACTCATACTTTGTATCGTGCGAATGAAGGTAACGCCGAATGGACTAATACATTCTTTGGCGTTCTAATGCCTCAGATTGAAAATGTTCATGCTGATTCTGATGTGATTATCGTAAGTTCAAAAATGAATTTGAACGTAAGACGAGATGATCATTATCCCATTGGCACATTTCATATTGATCGTGATATCCCTGGTGATATTCACAAAACTGCAATCTTTTACCTGAATACAAATGATGGGTTTACTAAGTTTGAATCAGGGAAGATTGTGAAGAGTGAAGCGAATCGTATTATTATCTTTGATGGTAATATTAATCATCATGGATATACATGCACTGATGCTCAAACTCGTATTATCTTAAATCTTAATTATCTTGTATTGCCGTGAAAAAAGAAACATCGTCAACCCGACAAGTGTTTAATTATTATGGACAAATATCATTCAAATCACAAGATCGTTTATATCAAGAAATCGTAAAGTATTATAGGGATGAAGAGATGCAAAAGATTGACAATTGATATCTTCTCATATAAAATAGTATGGTCTACTTCTCACTCTACAATGCTTCTTACTAACACTCAACTCACACGCTATCGCGTTACTATCGATTTCACCGTAGATGATACTAACTGTGTTCATCCTAGAGATTGGAACTGGAAAGAACTTATACAGTTAAAAGGTGATGAAAAGGTAAGAGAATTATATGTAGAAAACCTCGGTACATATAACACGAAGAAAGGTAAGCGAAAGGAGAAGAAGAATGGATGAGGAAGAGTATGCAATGCTGATCGAATCAGAAGAGGAAAGGTATAGAGAAGATAATAAAGATGAGTATGATTATGAGTACGCAATCGAGGTAGAATACGACAGCGATTAGTGCTCGAATACACCGTAAAGTGCCTTCGGATATGCTTCAGAGTATCTCCGAAGGTTCTTTTTTATGCTATTAATTAAATGGCTAATTAAATGTAGTTGCGTGTTGTATCTCTCGTAGATGTATGCGTTAATTAAGTGCTCTCAGAGTCGTTATCTTGGACCGCAGGCTATCATGAATCCCAGAAAATGTCAAGACCTCCGAGGCACACCTATGGACCCCTTATAAGGGATTCTGATGGTAGCAAATTACTTGACAATCCTTGGGGCATTCGTTATACTAACTCTGTAAGGGTTCAAAGGACAGTGCTTAGCTTATAGCTACCATACTTTCAGTCCCTATGAGTCGTTCTGTGTACACTATGTGAACTGTCCACTATTCTCCCATGAGCTGTCTAGATCGTGTATATTAAGAGAGTCAAAGAGATTTACTTCACAAATGACTCAGACTACACTCAACGTTGCTACTGCATCCCGTGGAGATCTTCTGATTGCTGATGCTCGTGGAGAGGTAAAGTACACCGTGCTTAAGACTCAACGTCCTCGGAAGGATTTGCTTGTTATGACACAAACAAAGGGTCTTCGTACTAACACTAACCGTGGTAAGATTAACGACAAGCACGCTACACTAGTCTGAGAGGATATGTGAGGGAGTGCTTGACATTCCCTCTCAAGTCTGGTAGGATAACAGTAGCAAATAGCAGGGGGTTGTTTTAATAATAGCTAACTACCCTAACCTACAACGAACCAAAATCGAGAGAGTGATTACGAGTTCATTTAAAAAATTTTTCAGGTATAAAAAAGTCCTGTAAGGTCGAGCATAGATAAGGAGATAGTCAAGGAATTATGCCAACTTATAATATTAACGAGATGCTCTTTCATGTATATGAGAAGACTACTGAGGGACAAACGAGAGTACTCAATTATTGTTTAACAGTGGATGAACTCGAAACCAAGTTAGAGAATAAGGAGATTGATATAAGCAAAGTAGAAATCGAAGTATTACCACCTGATCCAGGGGCTTGTGAAGATGCAAGTTATTGATCTACCAAACTTCGGTATTATTGAAGCACAACTCACCCAGGAACAGATTGATTGTCTCTACGATGATCTGATTCGACAAGCTCCTGAGGGGTGGGAATTTGACGGACATAAAATTGTCAAGGGAACGGAAGTACCTCAGTGGGACTTCGAGTGGTCTGAAGAGACGTATGAGAAGTTTATGGGAGAGTGTCTCGGTCCTTGCATCAACACGTATGCCGAGAAGTATGGTAAGCACACTCTGATGTGTACCTCACAGATGCACGGAATTAATGTAAGTCGGTGTTGGGTGAGATGTAGCAAGCCAGGAGAGTATCTCTCAATACATGATCACAGTGCTCTATGGTCCTTTGCAGTGTGGTTAAACATTCCATATGACTATAGAGATGAACAGAAGGACAATGAAGCGTTCAGACCTTATGCAGGGGACTTTCAATTAATCTATCCATCAACTACAGGTATTATGTTGAAGAAGAATTGGAGACTTGATAGAGGTATGGAAGGACGTATGATTTTCTTCCCGAGTCAGATTAGTCATATGGTATATCCACATCATACCACCAGCGGCGCGGCGTTCGACGGTGAGTATCGCGTATGTGTTGCAGGTAACGTATCATTGGATAGTTATCAAGTAATAGACAATGTTGCTTCTTAAAATATTAAATGTATAGATAGGTTAACATTGTTAATATAAGCATGAATGTAGAACTGGAACCTTATCATCTAGACTTGATAGTTGAGACAATTTCGTATAGACTAGAGGAGGACAGTCAATTACATTTTTTACCTGATGTGCGCTCTGACCTAGAAGAACTACTTGCCATTTTTGAAGATGAATGTTTATAATGTATTTGTCGGTGAAGACATGATTATTCATGAGTGCCGAGAAGAAGATTTAAAGCATAAGCTTGTATTCGTCAGAGAGTATTTTGATTGGTATAAAGATGATGACCTCCGCAATGAGATGTTGAAAATCGTTAAGGTTGATACCTCTAAATAAACTGTGACCATTGCAATGATTGGGTTGCTGTGGTAGAATAATTTTGTAAAACATTCTAAGTTATGGCTAAAGGATTTACTGTAAAAGCAAAAGCTCCTACTCCAAAGAAAGTAGAAGATGATTTTGACCTCGCAGCTGCTAAAGAAATGGTAAAGGGCAAAAGCATTGTCTTTTGTCTTCCAGGACGCGGCGTCTCGTATATTTTTCTCAAAGCATTTGTTCAACTATGCTTTGATCTAGTTCAAACAGGTGCAAGTATTCAGATTGCACAGGACTACTCTTCCATGGTTAACTTTGCACGATGCAAAGTACTCGGTGCTAACGTTCTCCGTGGACCCAAACAGATTCCCTGGGATGGGAAACTAGAATATGATTATCAACTGTGGATTGACTCGGACATCGTTTTCGATGTTGAGAAGTTCTATCGTCTCGTGTGGATGAACAAGGACATCGCAGCTGGTTGGTACATGACTGAAGATGGTAAGACCACTTCTGTTGCACATTGGCTTGAAGAAGAGGACTTCGCTAAGAATGGCGGTGTGATGAATCACGAAACTGGTGAATCAATCTCTCGTCGTCGTAAGCCTTTCACCGTGGACTACACAGGTTTCGGATGGGTACTGATCAAGAAAGGAGTCTTCGAGAGTCTTGAGTATCCCTGGTTCGCTCCTAAGATGCAAGTCTTTGATTCTGGTGATGTTCAGGATATGTGTGGTGAAGATGTTTCCTTCTGTCTTGACGCTAAGGAAGCTGGTTATGAGATCTGGTGTGATCCAGGTATCCGTGTTGGACATGAGAAGACCCGAGTTATCTGATGCAATATAAAGTTATGGAGTTGGGTACTGATGGGTGGGGTATCAACAATCCTGTCCTAGATCAACACCTAACTAAGGAACAAGCTAAAGAGAGACTTGAACATTATATAAGTGAAGGAGTCTCTCCCCAAAGACTCCAAGCAACACTTGAATAAATCCTGGCGGCGCGTTTCTCTGCGCTGTCTATCTAAAAACCTCTAAGTATTACTAAATAATGGCTGTAAGAAAAATGTCTAAGGAGGGTTCGGCTTTCATCGAATCTCAACCTAAGAAAACTCGTCAAGGTAGTGGACAAAATACTAAGTATGCCGCTACATCTGCAAACAACAAACGTAAACGCTATCGGGGACAAGGAAGGTAATGGCTGATTCTGATCCAAGAAACTCACCTAATGCAGAAGCTCCTGCAACTGAAGGTGCTCAACAGTTTGGATATGATGTTGCTGCTCAAGCAAGAAAGAAAGCAAAAGAGTCTAGAAACGAAACTAATCCTAATTCGCCTCTTGCTGCTGGTTAGATTGTATGAGTTCACTAGTTGTTAATCTACCCGCACAAAAAGTGTGGGTCCGTAAAGAGTATCTAAGAGACTTGCAAGACGGACATGGTGAATTTATTGAAGGCGTCTGGGTGTCGGCTAAGTCGATACCTGGACGTTCTTTTTATTTTGAAACTTATTTGCCTGAATATGGTGCAATGTTTGATAAATTGCCTATCAGTGCATTTGTTTCAGAACCAAAGACACCTGATCCTGATTTAGATCTGCCTAATTTGCAGTTTTGGAATTGTATGGACTATGGAGTAATCAATGTATGCAAACAATTTGTAGCATCTATGGACTGGCAAGTCCGAACTAGACACTTTGGTAACCTAATGGGTACATATATTTGTACTCTAGACAATTATCATGATGATCCTGATGCAATTGATTACTCTACAAGTGAAATTCCAGCGGAACATAAGTCATTTAATGTGATTGAATTGGAAAATGGTCAGTTTGCGCTGTACCCAAACAACAGATGTCGTATTTTTGACATTAGTCTGACTCCCCAAGAGCCAAAAATACCTGATTTTAAGGTATCTACGGAATTCTATCAAGTGGAAAATGGCATTAACTGGGGTAGATTGGGTGATACTGATGAATATTTCTGGGAAACACCTGAAGAAAAGGGATAAATAAAAGGCGGAGATAGAAACTCTAACCACAATGGCCAGATCCGTCCGAAGCTCTAAAACTTTTAAAGATATTAGCCTGTCATTTGTAGCTCATCCTGTTACAAATGATCTCGGAGCGTTTCATGATGCAGATGCAATCAAAAGATCTGTAACTAATTTGGTCAGAACTAACATTGGAGAACGGTTTTTCCAAAATTTAATTGGTTCTAAAGTTGAATATTCCTTATTTGAACAACCAACAGAAGATTTAGCTTCTGGATTGGAAGAAGAAATTGATTATTTACTTACAAATTTCGAGGAAAGGATAAATGATACCCAGGTCAGAGTGTATTATCCCCCAGATGGCAATGAGATGAATGTTCATATCACATACAACATCATTGGATTGCCTTTACCAGTGCAAGATATCGAATTCATCCTACAATCTACTAGGACATAATGTCATTTAATCAATTTACAAACCTAGATTTTGATAGCCTTAAGATACAAATTAAGGATTATCTTCGTGCGAACAGTAATTTTACTGATTTCGACTTTGATGGATCTAATTTTTCGGTATTAATTGACCTTCTTGCTTATAATTCTTACATTACGTCATATAATACCAATATGGCTGTTAATGAGTGCTTCCTTGATAGTGCTACTCTACGAGAAAATGTCGTTGCACTATCAAGAAACATTGGTTATGTACCTAGATCAAGCAGATCTGCTCGTGCTGTCATCAATTTTTCTGTAAATTTAGGTACAAATGACACTAGAATCGTAACTGTGAAGGCTGGGACAGTTGCACTAGGGTCTCAAGTACAAGGACAATACATTTTTTCAATTCCTGACGACTTTGTTACGACTGTAGATTCTAATAATGTTGCATTTTTTGAAAATTTAAACATTTATGAAGGAGTTTACCTTACAAAAACTTTTACAGTAGATTATTCTCTTCCAAATCAACGATATATTATACCAAATGCTAATGTTGACACTACTTCAATTCGTGTTAGGGTAGAATCTACAACAAATGAGATTTATCAGTTATTCGATAACATTCTAAGAGTCGATTCTACTTCCAGATTGTTCCTTATTCAAGAAATAGAAGACGAAAAATACGAAATTCTTTTCGGTGACGACATTTTAGGCAAAAAACCACCTGCTGGTGCTAAAATTACCGTAAGTTATATCGTTAATAATGGTAGTAAAGCTAATGGTGCTGCTAATTTTACGTTTAGTGGTATTCTTAAGGACGATACGATCTCAACTATAACTGATGGCATCTCATTGATTAGCACTCAAGAGAAATCTTCGGGTGGAGATGATGTTGAAAGTGTAAGTTCTATCAAATATCTCGCACCCCGCATATACGCGGCACAGTACCGTGCAGTGACGGCAAATGACTATAAGGGTATAATCCCCTACATATACCCTAACGTTGAATCTGTGACCTCCTACGGGGGGGAGGAGTTGAATCCGCCTGAGTTTGGTAAAGTATTCATATCAGTTAAACCAAGAAATGGTTCTTTCCTATCACAGATAACTAAAGACCAAATTTCGAGAGAATTGAAACAATATTCTATTGCAGGTATAAAACCAGAAATTGTAGATCTGAAATATTTGTATGTGGAAACTAATGCAGCAGTTTATTATAATACAAACTCTGTTTTCGATGCCTCTGCATTGAGAACTAAAATTTTCAATACTCTTACTGTTTATTCTCAGTCTGACGACATTAACAGTTTTGGTGGAAGATTTAAGTATAGTAAGGTTGTAGCTCTTATTGATGATACTGATAATGGAGTTACCTCTAATATTACTAAGGTTAAGATTAGAAGAGACTTAGTTCCCGAAAGTGGGTTATTTGCAACGTATGAATTATGTTTTGGTAATGCTTTCTTTGTAAATTCTACTGGGTACTCTGTACGCTCCACTGGATTTACTGTAGATGGTATTGGTGGAACTCTTTACCTTGCTGATATTCCTAGTAGTACTACTAGAGGAAGAATCATATTCTTCAAATTAGAAAATAATGAACCAGTTATTGTTAAGAATAATGCTGGAACAGTTAAATATGATGAGGGAGAGGTTCTTTTGGATGTGGTAAATATATCAGGAACTTCCTTGAGTAATGGAACAGTTCAAGTAGAAGCAGTCCCCGAGTCTAATGATGTTATTGCTTTGAAGGACATCTATTTGCAATATGATGTTGCAAATAGTGAGGTAACTGCTCTCGTTGATGTTGTTTCTTCTGGTGAGAATACTTCCGCTACCTCATATGTTGTGACCTCCAGCTATTCCGACGAAGGATATATCAGATCGTAAAATGACTGAACAAAACAAAGTTAAGATCTCTCAACTAATTGAGTCTCAGATTCCTTCTTTTCTGAATCAGGAGTCTCCACTTTTTCGTGAGTTTTTAGAACAGTATTATATTTCTCAGGAACATCAATCTGGTGTTGTTGATCTTGCTGTTAATTTGCCAGACTATAGGCAAATTTCTTCATTCAACAATGAAACTTTAATACCATATAATGTTCTCCTTGTAAATATTTTTGCTTCTGACGACATAATCACAGTTCAGTCAACTGCAGGATGGCCTGATCAGTATGGACTTATCAAAATTGATAATGAGATTATTACATATAAGTCTAAGACCGAAACTCAGTTTTTAGATTGTAGTAGAGGATTTAGTGGAATTTCTAAAATTCAACAAGATGTTAATTCTGAATTTTTAGATTTCACCATCTCTGATGCTGATGAACATAGTGCTGGATCGTTAGTACATAATCTTAGTAATTTATTCTTACAAGAATTCTTTTCCAAATTCAAGAAAGAATTCTTACCTGGATTTGAAAATAGATCTTTTGTTGCAGGCACTTCAATTCAAAATATCCTTACTAGAGCTAAGGATTTTTATTCTGCAAAAGGAACTGATGCGTCATATCAGATTCTCTTTAAACTATTGTATGGTGAAGAGATTGATATTAAAAAACCAATTGAAAATACTATTATTTCTTCATCCAATGTTTATTTTAAGACTAAAAACATTCTTGTAGAAAATCTTTTTGATGGGGATCCTCTACAAATTGTCGGTAACTTTCTGTTCCAGAATGTAACTGGTATTGGAACAGTAAGTGCTTCAATTTATAATGTAGAATATAGACCTATTGACAATAAAGATTTTTATGAAGTCTCTCTAGATGCATCTTCATTCTCTGGAAGCTATGAAGTTCCTGGTAAAACAAAAACACTACAAGGAATTCCTCAGTTCGCAGATAATATTCTTGTTGACTCTACTATTGGATTTGATCGACAGGGATCTCTTCTAATCAAACCTACTGTAGATTCAAACTTTATTGAAATATCATATACTGACAAAACGGTTAACCAATTTTTAGGTGTTAGTGGTATTTCCACTGACTTGGTTTTTGGGGCAGAAATTTTTGAAGATAAACTAGCTTTTTCTTACGCTGGATTTGGACAGACATCTCAGGTACAGTTGAGAATCGTTAATGTAATTGATAATATTGATGTAAGTGATACTGCCAATATGGTAGTTGGTGATAGTTTAAAACTATCCACTTTCGGTCTCGATAAGGGAGAAGATTCTCAGTTTAATAGTTGGATCTATAATATCCCAACAATCCATAATATTAGTTCTGTTGATCAACTCAACATTAATACTTTTAGGATTAATCTTTTTGATGAAGTTGTCTTCTTTATTGGTGAGAAGATCATGCTCTCCAATGGCAATACGGAGATATCTGGTGAGATTAAAGTTATTGAGTACGACTCTTCTAGAAGTGAAAAGAGACTCAGTAATAGAGTTGTAGTGTTGGTGAATGGATCTCTTCCGATAGAACCAAAAATTCTCAAAAAAACAATTGTAAAGGCGCAACATAACCTAGGTAGATTTCCAGAAATTAATAAGTTCCCTGTTGGAATTCAGAATAGTTATCTTTCTGATAATGGAGATGACTATTTTGTAACTACTGCTGGTATTCCAAACTATCCTTTATTTGCAACTGACAATAGAAGATTTCTTAGAACTGATATTAATGTAAGTACTGACTCTAATGGAACTCCAATCAATGGTGGTGGGTTTACATATCTACTGAAGTCTGTGGATATTGATGATATCAACACTGCTATTAAACATAGTTATACAACTGGCGATAAAATCTTCTGGGATAATATTGATAATACTGGAATACAGACGGGAATTTATTTTGTTACTGCTGTAAATGAAACTGATATATTCTTATCTTTTAGTGGATCAGATGTATTTTCTAAAAAATATATTCCACTAAGAATAAA
>MDSW01027423.1_pt1 | contig 11858 bp, 10 predicted proteins | sample 811171 | NCBI WGS metagenome assembly MDSW01 (sample SAMN05326641, study PRJNA326480) | marine metagenome | isolation source: seawater | place: Atlantic Ocean: North West | collected 2012
GCTGAAAATAAAACAGAAATTTCAGATTTTATTTGGAATGCTTATTTTAATAATATTAATAATAATGATCCTCACTCGCTTTCGATATTTGAAAAGAAAATAGAAACTCTTTGTAAAGAGATGAGAGATCAAACTTTAGCAAAATATTTTCTTGAAAGTTTTAAACGCAAAATTAATGAACTTACTCCAAATATAAATAATAGTAGAAATAAATTTTTAAAATTTAAAAAAAGATTTAATCCATTAAAAGAAACAAAAGAATTGTACAAAAAAAGGGATAAATTTGGCGAAAAAGAATTAAAAGAGTTTTCAATATTATTTTTAATTATAAACAATTTAGATATTTTTAGAAAGAATATCGAATTAATTTCCGAAATTAATTTCTCAACTGAATCTCTAGAAGAGTTTAAAGAAAAAATTTTAAAATTTTCGTTAAATAACAAATTTTTCGAAAAAAACAAAATTGAAGTGGAAGATTTTGATCAAAAATTTGAGCACATAATAAAAAATGTAAATGCTAATGCGCCAATCAAAGTTATTGCCTCAAACAAATCGGAAGATGAAATCACAACAATGTTTAAAGAAATTATTGAAGAAATTAAAAAAATTGATTTAAAACAAAAAATTGAGAATCTTGAGAACAAAGTTTCTATAAGTTTGGATGAAAGCTCATATTCTGAACTTTTATCTCTTAGAAATCAATTAAAAGAAGGGTAATTAAGCTATAGATTTTTTTTTCTTAACTATTATATATATACCGCTTCGCTTTGAATTAATTAAAAATGAATAATGTAGTAAAAAAACTTATCACAAAATCCTTTAACAGATTACTCGATAAAGGAATACACCGTGGATTTATTACATATGATGAATTAGCTAAATCATTAGGCAAAAGGCACTATAGCCAAGAAAATATTGAGCAAGCTTTTTTACACATTTTTGAAAATAAAGTTTCTCTTGTTAAAGAAAAAAAAGACTACAAGCCAATCAAAAAGAAAGAAGCTGGCAGCTCTGATACGGACAAAAATTTAGAAGTAGAAAAAAGCGATGATCCAATAAGAATGTATCTTAGAGAAATGGGTGGAGTTGACCTTCTTTCTCGTGAAGGTGAAATCGCAATTGCAAAAAGAATTGAAGAAGGAAAAAATGTTATGATTTCTGGTCTTTCAAAAAGCCCTATAACTGCAAGAAAAATATTTGAATGGAAAGCTAAATTGGAAACTAATGAACTTCTTGTTAGAGAAATCATAGATATAGATTCTAGTTACGTTGATATTGATTCATCAGAAGGTGAAGAATCTTCAAAAGAAAAAAAACAAGATGAAAGTAAATCAAAAAAAATATCGAAGGATCAAAAAAAAGAAGAGAGTAAAGAGGATAAGGATAAAGAAAGCGAAAATGATTATGCCAATGAAGATGAATTTAATCCATCTTTAGCAATGATGGAAGAGGAAATAAAACCACAAGTTATTTCCACAATGATTTTTCTTTTTAAAAATTATAATAAATTAATCAAGTATCAAAGAGAAAAATTGGAATGCGTTTTAAAAGCAAAAGAGTTTTCCCGAGCAAAAGAAAAAGGATATAAAAAAATTCAAGAAGCTATTGCTAAAAAAATAAACGATCTACAATTAAGCCAAACTGTTTTAGAAGATTTAGTTCAATCTCATTATGACGAAAATAAAAAAATTATCTCACTTGAGGGAAGTTTAATGAGAGCAGCTATAGAAAACAAAATTTCTAGAGAAGAATTTCTGAAATATTATTTGGGAAATGAAATTAACCCAAATTTTGAATCTTTTTTAAGTGAAAACGATAAATGGAAAAATTTTTTTAAAAAGAAAAAGAAAGAGTTTAATGAAATTAGAGAAAGACTTATAGAATTTAGTAATAAAGTAGGATTACCTGTTGGAGAGTATAAACAAATAGTAAACAAGATTCAAAAAGGAGATAAAGAATCCAGGATAGCAAAGAAGGAAATGGTCGAAGCAAATTTAAGATTGGTAATATCAATTGCAAAAAAATACACAAACAGAGGCTTGCAATTTTTAGATTTAATTCAGGAGGGAAATATCGGTCTTATGAAAGCCGTAGATAAGTTTGAATATCAAAGAGGTTATAAATTTTCTACATATGCTACATGGTGGATAAGACAAGCAATAACTAGATCGATAGCTGATCAGGCAAGAACTATAAGAATACCCGTTCACATGATAGAAACTATAAATAAGCTTGTTAGAACATCAAGGCAAATTTTAAGTGAGCAAGGAAGAGAACCAACACCTGAAGAACTCGCAAAAAAATTAGCAATGCCTTTAGAAAGAGTTAGAAAAGTATTAAAAATTTCTAAAGAACCTATTTCTTTAGAAACTCCAGTTGGAGATGAGGAGGATAGTAATTTGGGAGATTTTATTGAAGATCAAAATGCTTTACAACCACTTGATGCCACAATCAGATCAAACCTTGGAGAATCTACAACAAAAATTCTTGCAACACTTACCCCTAGAGAAGAAAGAGTGCTTAGAATGAGATTTGGTATAGGAATGAATACTGATCACACGTTAGAAGAAGTAGGTCTACAATTTTCTGTAACAAGAGAAAGAATAAGGCAAATTGAAGCTAAGGCATTAAGAAAATTAAAACATCCAAGTAGATCTAAACATCTTAAAAGCTTCTTAGAAAAATAAAATTTTTAATCATTAATGATTAAATTATTCTGGAATACTCATAATCAAAAAAACAACCCAAATGATAAAGAAGATAGAGATCTTATCTGGGGGGAATATCATAAAAACTATTCAAACAAATGGATTTACGAAATTCTTAACAAAATTAATTTTCAATCAATAAATAGCGATCAAGAGCTAGATAATAAAGATACTCTAATAATTATAGATTCATCGGTAGAAAAAAAAGTTGAATTTTATACAAAATTAAAACTATTGTGCTCAAAAATATTTCTTATTCATTTAGGTGATGAAACTGGCATTTATGATTTGAGCCCAGTTTATGGGAATTGCAATCATGTATGGAGGACTTTTTGTACAGGAAGATATTTTAATAATAAAAAAGTTGATTGTATAGCAGTAGGTTATAAATCCGGAGTAGAGATAAACAAAAAAGATTTAAAAAGAAAATATAAATGGGCATTTATTGGTACACCACATAAATCTAGTAGGCATGATTTGTTATTTCAACTTTCTAGTATTCAACCATCTTTTTCATATAAAACAGAAAAATTTCATAAAAAAATAATGGATACTGAAGAAATGACTCAAGTATTATCACAAACAAGCTTTCTTCCTTGCCCAAATGGCTTTGTTCACCCAGAAACATATAGGCTATATGAAGCATTAGAATCTGGCTGCATTCCAATTGTCGAAAATGCTTATAAATATTATGACAGATTGTTTCCTGACAATCCGTTCTTAAAAATTGATAAATGGATTGAAGCAAAAGAAATTATAAATAAATGGACAGAACAAAAAATAATAAAAAAAAGTGAAGAATGTAATTTTTGGTGGCGCAAATATAAAGAAAAGTTACAAGAAGATATAAAAGAAAAAATAAAATCATGAACGATGATGTGTTAAAAAAAATATCTGATTTATTAGAAAGAAAAAAAATTAATGACGCCCATTTAGAAATAGCTAAACTAGGCTCTGAGTATCATAAAAATTCAGAATATCTTTATTTAAGAGGCAAAATATTTTATTCAAATAAGCTATATTATTTAGCAATCGATACATTATTAACTGCGCTAGAGTTTGGAAAAGAAGATAAAATATATATTTTAATTGCAGAAATTTACAAAAATATTGGCAATGAAGAATTAAGTAAAATGATTTTAGATTTAAATATTAGAAATTCGACAATAAATTCACTAAAGAATAAGTTGTCTGGGATTTTTAGAAAAGATAAAAATCAAAATTAATGCAGCAAAATAGTTTTAGTTTTAAAAAAAAAGAAGGTACAAATTTTGCAAAATTAAGTGGAGATTATAATGTAATCCACGTTAATGAAATTGCGGGTTATAATTCAATATATGGTGAGAACATAGTACACGGAGTTTTTGTAATATTTAAATTTTTAGAAAAAATTAAAATTAAGAATAATTTTAATTATATAAAAATATTGTTTAACGATGCAGCTAGATATAACCACAAGATCACTATAAGAAAAATAAATATTAGCAAAGAAAGAAAATTATATAAACTTATTCAATTAAATAATGACATTGCAAAAATAGAAGTAGGGTTATTACCACAGAAGATTAAGCATGAAGAGATAAAAAAAATATCCTTACAAAAAAAATATTTAATTAATAAAAAAAAAATAATTAAATCAAATTATAGCAATGTTGAAAAAAATCTAAGCATTGCTCTTTGTAAGTTATCAAATTATGTAGGTATGATTTTTCCTGGAGAAAATTCACTTATCGCAGAAATTAGTATATACAAAAAAAAAATAAATTATGAAAATAATCTATATATAAAATCTGATTCTTCTTTGACAAAAAAAGGTTTTCCAACAATCTACAATAATCTTAAATATGCAAATTATGATATTAATTTTAAAACTCTAATTAGGCCAAAACTAAAAGTTAAACTAAATAAACCGCAAGCAAAAATTCTTAAAGAAATAAAATCAGTAAAAGAAAATATATTAATTATCGGGGCAAGCTCTGGAATAGGAAATGATCTTTTAAAACTTTTTGCAAAAAATAAAAAAATTAAAGTAATAGGCACGTATTACAAAAATAAAATAACAAATAGTAATAAAAATACAATTATTAAAAAAATAAACGTTGAAAAAGATTTGTCTTTAATATTTTCAATTATAAAAAAATATAATCCATTAACAATCTACTATTTTGCTACTCCTAAAATTCTTTTTAGATCATTCAGAGAAAAGAGTTTTACTGAACTTTACAATAAATATTTTATTGATGTACCAATAAAAATCATAAAGTTTTCAAATAATTACAAATGTAGATTTTTTTATCCTTCGACAACTTATAATAACAACTTATCACCTTATTCATTTATTAAATTAAAAGCGGAGAAGAAAATAAAAAAACTAAAAAATAATAGAGTGAAAATTAACATAGCTAAAATTCCAGGAATTAATACTAAACAAACTTTATCCCTTATTAGTGTTAATTTACCTAATTTTAGAGATTTAATATCTGTTAACAAAGAAATTTTTAAAAAGGTTTTTTTTAAAAATTAATACATCAAAGATTTATTGGCCCATCTCCATCGCCTCTTGTTATATGCATAAATTTATTAGTTTTTATTTTATTACTTAAAGATTTTGATGACGCAAAAATAAAATTTGATATTCCTCTTATAAAAATATTTTTTTTAAATGCATTTTGCCAAAAAACATGTGTTTGGTTAGAAACAATTAAGTTAGAACCTTTTTCTTTGAGAATTTCAGTGGTTTTATTAATAATTTCAAATTCATAATTTTTTAAAGATAAACAGTCAATTATTGAACCTAATTGCATATTGCCAAATTGTTTGTGATTATTTAATTTTGTGCATAAAGCTACCGACCAACCAACTAATTTATTGTTATGAAAAAACTTTAATTTAATAAAGCGTTCAGAAGAATATAATTCATTTAAATATTTAGAATTTCGTACAGCTATAAAAGAGCTTAGATCTTTAACTTTTTCCCACAATTCATCAAAATTTCTATCAATTACTTTAATTTCTTCAACATCGAGTTCTTTTTTTTTCTTTGAAAAATTAAAAATATAATGAAAAAAACTAATGAACTTTATTCCTAACCATCCCAAACCAGATATTGTTAAAATTTCAACTACAATAGATTTTAATTTTGTATTTTTTAAATATTTAAAATTTTTTAAAAAAATATAAGGATGTATGACTTTGAAAAAAAAAGGAACTTTTTCCAGCTTCCAACTCATTGCTTTTAATAATTTTGGAAGCGGTTCTGAATATCCGCCCATACCCAAGCTAAACAAATCATGTTTTTTTTTATTAGCATCATTTAATAATAATATTCCACAAACGTTATATTTTTTATTAAAAAGACCAGCAGTCACAGGATTATAGTAATAACCAAGCTGGATTATTTCGTCATTAACTTTGAACCATTGATATTTTAAATTATAACCAGCTCTAATTACATTGCTATTTTCAGTAAGTATAAATCTGCGCTCAAATATAAAATTATTTTCGTTTGATAAACTTTCATTATATTGTGGTAAGTTAAAATTAAAACCATGATTATTTAATTCTTTATTAAAATTATCTATTAAATCTTTATCTTCAGAATTGTTTTCTCTTATCAAATATTGCATTTTAAGTTGAGCCTAAAATCAATTTATCAAAAAGCCACTTCCATTCAAGCGCCCTTCTTTGTTTTGGTTTTATTTCGTAGTTTATATTTTCTTTTTTTAAAAATTCTAGCAAAGTGGATACTGTAACAAACCAACCTTCTCTTTTACTTAATTTTGTCATTTGCTTTTTAAAGTTTTCTGATATTTTTCCATTTTGAGAAAATCCATCAGCAAAATGTGTGTACATAATACACGCGCCACCTTCTTTTTCGAGTCGATCTTGATTTTTGTCAGATATGCACTTTATAAAAGTTTCAGCATTATTTCCTTCCGATGACGCAAACCAATAATTCACAAAAGGTTTTGTATTATCTTTATATGGCATAAACGGGCAATTTTTTAATGTGTTGATATCAGAAAAAACAAAATTTCTTACATATTTTATATTTTCTTTACACAAATCACCCCAAAAAAACTTTGAAGACTTATCATGACCCAAATAATATTTATTTTTCTTAAAAAGAGTCAAAAAATTGTAAATAATTTTTCTTGATCCCGATAATCTATCTGAACCCCAGTATATATTTTCTTTATTTTCTGAATGATTTGCCATCACGATAGAATCATTTCCAAAATATCTTTTAAATTTTTCTAAACCTTCTTTAATTTCTTGTCGCTCTGAACTGCTAAAAGTTGAGTTATGATAACCTATTTCAAAACCTCTTTTTTTTATTTCTAATAACCATTCAAGGTATGATTTGTTTTCACAAGTAACACCCTCAGAATGATTTTTTAAATTACTCTTATTAATCCAAACTGATCTAGTTGTTTTAAACCCAAGATCGTTTAAACAGCTATAAATTAGTTGACTATCTTCGAGATTTGAACGATCAGTGTCATCAAATATTGTAAATGCAAATTTTTTATTATTTGGCCAATTTATCTTACGATGCATTAGTTTTTTCCAATATTTTGGGCTTTATAATTCTGATGTTTGGTATATTTATTTTTTCCTTATTAGGTAAAAGTATAAAGGACTTTTTATCTTTTTTTAAAATTTTTAATTTTTGTAAAAATTGATAGCAAAGAGTATTTTTTTTAGTTTTAATATACGTCCCATTTATTTTTTTAATATTTTTTTTATGACAAAAATCTTTTAAGAACTGAATAATTGTTTCTTCAATGAATCTTCCAACTACTCGACAACTTAGAACAAAATCAACTAAATAAGCATTGTTTTCTTTGGTGGTTATACTTAATAAACCAATTATTCCATAATCACCAAATTTATCTTTTGCTCTAACTGTCCAAAAATAATTTGTTTTTTTTTGTATCCATTTTTGGAATTCGTTATCCGTCATTCTTCGAGTAGATAAATTCATCTGATTAGTTTTATTTAATAATTGTAATGCTCTTGGTGAATTTTTATTATTTATATTTTCAATTATTATTTCTAAACCAAGAGTTTCAATCCATTTCGATAAAGATTTATTACTTTGTTTTAACTTTTTTCTTTTGAATTCTGACTTATACAAATCAACTCTTTTTTTATCTTCTTCTGTTACATGCGAAATGTCGAAGCACCTCAATCTTGATAAAAAATTTGAATAATCAGTTGGGTCTTTTGGTAATTCGGGTACATATACTTCAGGCAATATTTCTTTTACTCTTTCTCTTTCAAATTTACTGTCATCCAAAAATACAGCTGATTGTAAACCTAAATTTAATTCCTTAACCATTTCAGCAATATTTTTTGCTTTATCATTCCAATTAATTTTGTAGGTAACAAAGTCATCAATTTTTAAAACCATCTCAGGATGTTTACTTATAGCTTCAAGTGCAGTTGATTCTTGATTTTTACTTGCAATAGCTAATAGTATTCCATGATTTTTTAAAGATTTTATTCTTGATTGAAAATCTTGGAAAGCTTCTCCTATATAATCGTGTCCACCAATTCTTAATTTTTTCCACCCAACTTCACCTACTATTCCTCCCCAAAGCGTATCATCCAAATCTAATATTAATAATTTTTTTACATTACCCAAGCTTGATTTGTAAAAGTTTAAAATATCAGAAATTGCTTCTTTAAAAAAATCATTTGAAAATGGACACTTCATTAAAAACCAAAGCTTAGAATTGTAAGTATTCTTGATACCGCAATTTGAAAGCCATTTGTTTGAATTTAGTATGTAAAAATTTTTTTCATTTTTTAATTGTTCAGACAAAATATGATTGATTAAAGATAAGTTATAATCAAGACCTCTATTTATTGAATATCCAAGACTAATGTTACTTTCAATTGGTTGTTTTAAAATTAAACTTGGAACTAAAATAAAATCACTATTTTTTTTAATTAATTTTAATTGATCACAAAAAGAAACGACCTGTTCATTTAAAATATGAGGACTAATTTTTTCATTAAGAATTAATTTTTTAAATTCTGGAAACACATCTTCAGGAGTGATCCATACTAAAGATATTTTGCTTTTTTTTTCCCACATTTTATCTTTAGGATTTGTTAATATTTGAATAACTTGATTATAATTAGATTCTCTAACTTCAAATTTATAACTTTTGTTATTTTTAAGCAGTCCAACCAAATTAGATTGATTAAAGCTTGAAATAATATTTATTGATAATTTATTTTTTTTCATCTTTCTTTTTATTTATAAAAGTTTCAAGAGACCCAATAGTTTTTAATTTGTCTGCATTTTGAAGAATTTCGTCAAAAGTCAATACTAGATTATCTTTTTCCTTTAAATTTTTTTCTAAATTTACAAACAAATTAACTATATCAATAGATTCTAATTTTGATTTTTCGTCAATTAAAGGTGTGGATTTTTTTATCATAAGTTTTTTCTTTTTTGGCAATACCTCATTTAACTGTTCAATTGATTTTTTAATTACATCCTGCATTAGAATCAGATTTTTTTGAATTAATTTTATGATACTACCTTAGAGTTGAAATTGTTTCAAATTAACTGTAACTTGGCATTAATTTAAAAGGGCCTGTAGCTCAGCTGGTCAGAGCAGTACACTCATAATGTATTGGTCCCAGGTTCGAATCCTGGCGGGCCCACCAATTTTGGAAATAATGCGTTATGAGCAATATATTTGGAATGGTTACAATAAAAAGTACTAATTTATATACAGATTGCGCATTAAAATCTTTTTTTAAAAACACAAAGTTAGACGATAATGATGATTTTTTCTTAATAGATAACGATGGCTGCGAAACAGAAAAATTTTTAGCTTACGGAAAGATAAAAATAATTAAAAATAATAATCCTTTAAATTTTGCAGAAAATGTTAATCAAATTATTGATATAGCAAAAAAAAATAAAAAAAATCTTATTTTTTTAACAAATGATCTAGTTTTTACTGAAGATTGGATTAAGCCAGTTTTGTTAAATTCATCATGTATATCTATTCCTTCAAACAATCAAATATTTCAATATCAATCAAATTGTGAAAATTTAAAATTAAAAATGACAATGGATTTTAATGATTTTAATGAAAATTATGATTTGTTAAATGATATTGTAAAAAAACATAAAAAAAAATTCAATTCCAATCAAAAATTTCAAACATTATTGATGCCTTTTTCATGTTTTAAAATTCCGTATGATATTTTAAATCAAGTTGGATACTTGGATACTACCTATGGCACTGGAGGTGGAGAAGATGTAGATTACAGAATTAGAAGCGCGATAAAAGGATATGATGTAAATTTTTTGATAGATTCTTACTTATTACATTTTCATGGCAAATCTACTTGGGGAATTGAAACAAGGGAACAAACCGAAGAAAGAAATAAAAAATATAAAGATGTTTTTTTAAAGAAGTGGGGGCACGATATGACACAAATCTTTATATTAAGAAAAGATTTTGAAAGTATTTTAAAAAAAGAAAATTTAGAAGATTTATTTAAAAAAGGTAAATTCGGAGAATTAATAAGAAAATTGTATAAATAAAAATTATTTTTTTTCTTCCCTAGCTTTTTTAAAGAGTTTAATCCATTCAGCAGATCTTTGATCCCAGGTATAAGTGGAATTTATCGCTTCCTGTTGGATAGATAATTTTTTTTGATTTTCTTCAGTCCAGTAATTATTAATACTGTTGATAAGGGCTTTACTAAAATTTTTTTCCAGGTTATCTAAATTTCTATCAAAACTTATTAGAGTACCGAATGGTGCACAAGTTTCGTACAGAGCACCCAAATTAGTAGTAACCACCTCACATCCAGATGCCATCGATTCTATGGCCGCTATACAAGAGGTTTCTGGCCAGATGCTTGGGTATGAAAAAATATGCATATTTTTTAAAAGTTGGATAATTTCAGAGTTTTTCATGAAACCAAAAAAATTTACATTTTTTGTATTTTTGCATTCATCAAAGAGATTTTTGTATGTTTTTCCTAATTTATCATCAAATTTTTTTCCATAAATTTTAGTTGAAGAACATACATTTAACTCAACATTTTCCATATTTAGTTTTTTAAAAATTTTTAATAAATGGGACAAACCTCTCCAAGGGGTAGTGTGATAGATTAAATTCATTTTATTTTTTGGTTTTTCCTTAGTTTGAATTTTTTCTATAGCATTTTTAATTACCAAAGATTTACTTTCAGGAATTTTAAATTGATAAACAAATTTTTCAAAATTCCAATTTGAATTGAACACAATATAATCTAATTTTTCTGTAAATTCTTTTGAGCCGAGGTTTTGAGCTTCTTTTTGATTAACAAAATGATGCATCCAGAGAATATTAATTTTATCTTTATCTATTAAATCATGATTAGCATTATTTAAAATTAAATTAATGTCTTTAAAATTTTCATCAGGCAAATATTTTAGCAGCAATCTAAACTGATTTTCGCTGCCTCCGAAGGAATCCTCAAAAGAAACAGGTCTTGATTGATCTTCGGTTGCTTTTTTTAAAATTCTAGATTTTTCTTCCACAAGTAGTGTTAAATTATTTATTTATAAAATTTTTTAACGTTTCGAAGAGTTTTGTTATATCACCATTGTTAGATTGAATTACAGAAGCAAATTCTTCTTTCTGTGTTCTAGCTAGACTCAATCCTTCTACAATTAAATCTCTAATGAGAGGTTTATCAGGGTTTTTTGTGTAAACTCTCCAATCAATTTTAACTTCTGGCTTTTTATCTGTAGCAAGCAAAACACTCTTAACAATTGTATATTTTGTACTTAACACTTCGGCATCAAGAACTTCAATTTTCGGGTCTGAATAGTCCGATAGTCGAGATGTAAAGCTTTTTAGAAAATATTTTTCGAAAAGTTCAGCATATTTTTTTAATTCCTCTTCAGATAATTCTTTTCTATATGATCCTAAAGTGTAAAAACCTATACCTTTAATATCAGCAACTTTTAGGGCCATTTTAGATAATTCTTTTTCTTTAACTTCTTTAGTGTTGGAGGCAATTAATATTTTTTTGGCCTCTTCAACTATTTCTGTAATAAATTGTTTTGGATCACTACTATAAGCATTAGCTAAATTTTGAAAAAAAAGAGATGAAAGAAAA
>MDSW01053847.1_pt1 | contig 11858 bp, 11 predicted proteins | sample 811171 | NCBI WGS metagenome assembly MDSW01 (sample SAMN05326641, study PRJNA326480) | marine metagenome | isolation source: seawater | place: Atlantic Ocean: North West | collected 2012
CGGAACTGGTCCCATTCGGTGATGATCACCATCGCATCCGCGCCTTCGACGGCGTCATATGCATTCTTCGCGAATTCGACATCGCTGAGGAGGTGGGAGGCTTCTTCCATCGCTTCCGGATCGAACGCCTTCACCTTCGCGCCCGCGGCCTGCAGCGCGGGGATGATGTCGAGGCTCGGCGCATCGCGCATATCGTCGGTGTTCTGCTTGAAGGCGAGGCCCAGCACGCCGATCGTCTTGCCTTTGACATCGCCGCCCATGGCGTCGATCACCTTGCCGGCCATCGCCTTCTTGCGGGCGGCGTTGACCTCGACCACCGTGTCCACGATGCGGACAGGGCTGTCATAGTCATTCGCCGTCTTGGTCAGCGCCAGCGTGTCCTTCGGGAAGCAGGAGCCGCCATAGCCGGGGCCGGCATTGAGGAATTTCTTCCCGATCCGGCCGTCGAGACCGATGCCGCGGGAAACTTCCTGCACATTCGCGCCGACCTTCTCGCAGAGGTCTGCCATTTCGTTGATGAAGGTGATCTTCACGGCGAGGAAGGCGTTGGCGGCATACTTGATCAGCTCGGACGTGCGGCGCTCGGTGAACAGGATCGGCGTCTCGTTCAGGAAGAGCGGACGGTAGAGTTCCTTCATCACATTGCGCGCACGCTCGTCATCCGTGCCGACGACAACGCGATCCGGGATCTTGAAGTCCTTGATGGCGGCGCCTTCGCGCAGGAATTCCGGATTGGAGACGACCGCGAAATCGCCATCCGGGCGCTTCTTGCGGATGATCTCCTCCACCTCGTCGCCGGTGCCAACCGGAACCGTGGATTTCGTGACCACCACGGTGAAGCCGTCCATCAGCTCGGCAATCTCTTCGGCGGCAGCATAGACATAGGAGAGGTCCGCATGGCCGTCGCCCCGGCGGGACGGCGTACCGACCGCGATGAACACGGCATCAGCGTTCTTGATCGCCTCCTTGGCATCGGTCGTGAAGAACAGGCGCTCTTCCTTCACATTGTTGGCGACCAGATCATCGAGGCCCGGCTCATAGATCGGCATGATGCCGTTCTTCAGCTTCTCGATCTTGGTTGCGTCCTTGTCGACACAGGTGACGACATGGCCGAAATCAGCAAAGCAGGCTCCGCTCACCAGGCCGACATAGCCTGTTCCGATCATCGCGACGCGCATGGAATTCCCTCACCACAAACAAACCATTGGGATTGGCCGCGAGGGGTGCGATTTTTGTGCCGCGAGGTCAAGGGGCGGGATGCTGAGATACCTGCGCAATTGCCTCAAAAAATTCGCCCGTCTCGCGGTTGACGGACCGCCTTCCGCCAAGCAGGATCAAAACAAGAACACCCGGAGGGACGCATGGCCGATCTGACTTTCTACACAAACCCGATGTCGCGCGGGCGCATCGTCCGCTGGATGCTGGAAGAGACCGGCGCGGACTATAAGGTGGAATATCTCACCTATGGCGGCACGATGAAGTCAGCGGAGTATCTGGCCATCAACCCGATGGGCAAGGTGCCCGCGATCCGTCATGGCGACCAGATTGTCACCGAATGCGCCGCCATCTGCGCCTATCTGGCCGACGCCTTCCCTGAAGCCGGGCTGGCGCCGCCGGCCGATCGCCGGGGCGCCTATTACCGCTGGCTGTTCTTTGCAGCAGGGCCGGTGGAATCGGGCGTCACCAACCGGGCCCTCGGCTTCACCGTTCCGGACGAACGCAAACGCATGGCCGGTTATGGCGATTTCGGCGACATGTACGATGTTCTGGTCAAGGCGGCGGCCGGTGCGGCCCCCTATATCTGCGGTGACCAGTTTACGGCTGCCGATGTCTATTTCGGCGCGCAGGTCGGGTGGGGCCTTCAGTTCGGTTCCATTCCGGCCCACGACGCCCTCGCCGCCTATTGGAGCCGTCTGGAAGACCGTCCGGCCTGGATACGCGCCAATGAGCTGGACGATGCCGCCGGTGCCCAATTGGGCATGCCGCCAGCCGGCAGCTGATCAGATTTCCTGATTGTATTCGCCGACTTCGGGGTGCTTGCCGAGGCGGGGCTTCACTTCCTTGTGGAAGAGATCGCGCATGTCTTCCTCGCTCGCCATGGATTCGACCACGACGACCAGTTCCGGCTTGTTGGACGAAGCGCGCACCAGCACCCATGAGCCGTCTTCCAGCGTCACGCGGGCGCCATTGACGGTGTTCACATCGACAACCTTCCGTCCAAGGATTTCCGTGCCGTTCAGGCCCTTGTACTCCTCGACCATCTTGTCGACGATGCCATACTTGGTCTCGTCATCGCAGTGCGGCGACATGGTCAGCGAGGTATAGGCAACGCCCAGTTCGCCCTTCAGGTCGGCCATGGTCTTGCCTGGGTTCCGGTCCAGCATTTCCAGCACGGCCTTCGCCGCAATGAGGCCATCATCATAGCCAAGGCCGATCGGCGGGCGGAAGAAGAAGTGGCCGGATTTCTCGAAGCCTGCCAACGCACCAAGCTCGTTCGTGCGGCGTTTGATATAGGAGTGGCCGGTCTTGTAATAATCGACCGTCGCGCCGTTTTCCTTCAGCACGGGGTCCGTCTTGTAGAGGCCGGTCGATTTCACATCGACGACGAATTTGGCATCCGGGTAGATCTTCGACAGGTCGCGCGCCAGCATCAGGCCGATCTTGTCGGCGAAGATCTCATCGCCCGTATTGTCGACAACGCCGCAACGGTCGCCATCGCCATCGAAGCCGAGCGCGACGTCAGCACCCGTCTCCTTCAGCGTTTCCGCCATGGCGTGCAGCATCTTGGAGTCTTCCGGGTTCGGATTGTATTTCGGGAAAGTCATGTCGAGATTGCAATCCATCTCGATCACTTCGGCGCCCATCATGCGCAGGGCATCCGGCGCGAACGCGCCCGCCGTACCATTGCCGCAGGCCGCGACAACTTTCAGCGGACGGGAGAGTTTCGTATCGCCGACAACCGCCGCAATGTATTTCTCCCGCATGCCGTCGACGCGATAGTGCGCACCGCCCGCACGCGGCTGGAAGTCCCCGCCCATGACGATCTCTTTCAGGCGGCCCATCTCGTCCGGTCCGAAGGTCAGCGGCTTGTTCGCGCCCATCTTTACACCGGTCCAGCCATTCTCATTATGGCTCGCCGTGACCATGGCGCAGCAGGCCGCGTCCAGCTCGAACTGGCTCCAGTAAACCATGGGAGACAGCGCAAGGCCGACATCCAGCACTTCACAGCCGCCCTGCACGAGGCCCAGCGTCAGTGCATTCTTGATCGGCTGGCTGATCGAACGGAAATCATGGCCGGTCACGACCTGCGGATTCACGCCCAGTTCGTGGAACAGCGTCGCCATGCCGAGACCGAGCGCCTGCACACCGGTCAGGTTCAGTTCCGGGGCCTTCTCCTTGCCGATGCCGTTGAACCACCAGCGGGCGTCATACTCGCGGAAGCCGGTCGGCTTCACCAGCGGCAGGATTTCGAATTCGAGCGTGTTCGGCGCGATATCGGCCAGCGGTTTGGGCATCATGGGATTTGGTCTCCAAGGCGTTCTGTGAGGCTCTACACCACGTGTGTGTCAGTCGCGCAACCTAATGCAAAACTCGCGCCATGGGGGATGTTTTGTGACGAGAAGTTAATCATCCGGCGATGTCGCCCGTACGTAGGCAGTGCGGGAAAGCAACTCCCAACACAGAAAAGGAAACGACATGAGACTCCCAGCAGTAATCGCCGGTCTTATCGCCGGAAGCCTCGCCTCAGCCCCTGCCTTTGCCCAGGAATGGTATGCCGGCGGTGCCATCAGCTATGTGAACCAGTCCGACAGCGACAATTCAGGTTCCACAGGCGCATTCACGACAGGCAATCTGGGCGATGGCTCGACCCTCGATGTCGCCGCGGGAACGCCTTATGGCTGGACCACGGAATTCGACAGCGCCACGGGCTTCTCCGCAGAGTTCGGTGCCCGCTACGCCAGCGGTTTCCGCTCCGGGCTCGAGATCGCCTTCTCCTCAGCCGACGTTGATACGCACAAGAACGTCACCCTTGGCGGCGGCAGCATCGATGCTGTCGACGCAGCCGCCATCGCCGGCAGCCCCACACCTCTCGGCGTGACCGTGGCAGATGTCGTTGCGGACGGACAGGGCGATATCTCAAGCACCGCCATCTTCGCCAATGCCTATTACGACTTCAACCGCACGGGCAGCTTCCAGCCTTATGTCGGCGCGGGTATCGGCTTTGCGGATATCGATGTCAGCTACAAGCCGTCCGGCATCGGCGTGATTGATGATGGTGAAACCAAGTTTGCCTATCAGCTCAAGGCGGGCGCCACCTACAGGCTGAACGATACGTTCGAACTGTACGGCGAATATGCCTATCGCGCGACGGAAGACATCGAGACCAATAACGACCTCTTCCCGGGCACGCTCGAAATCGAGAACCAGCAGAACATCTTCTCTGTCGGTGCACGCTACCGCTTCGGCTAGGCGTACTGCCTGAGAAAGTTCGCGATCCATCTGCCGAGGCGCGCATTGTCCAGGGGTTGCTGCAAGCCGGCTACGGCGGCATCGACCACATCTTCCGGGATGCGCGTGCCGCGGCGGATGGAATAGAGCGCGGCTGAGTAGCCGGCATCGAATTCCGGATGGCACTGGAAGGAAATGGCCGGTACGGCGCCATAATCGAGCGCGGCGTAGGGCGTGAAGTCCGACGCCGCGATCACGCTGGCCCCCGGCGGCAGGGCGACCACCTGGTCCTGATGGCTGACCGGCACGGAAATCGCTGCCGGGCAGTCATCGCCAACCCAGTCCGGACAGGTCTGCATGGCATAGGTGTGGCGGCCAATGCCCCATCCCTTTTCCGACTTGACCACCTTGCCGCCCAGCGCCTCTGCCATGATCTGGTGGCCAAAACAGATACCTACCTGTGGCAGGCGGATAGCGGCCGCCTCGCGGATGAAGGCCTCCAATGGCGCAATCCACGGATCGGAATCATAGACGCCCGCGGGAGAGCCGGTGATCAGGACGCCATCGAGCGCGGCGGGGTCCGGCAACCCCTCACCCTTGACGACAGACACGGTCTGGAACCCCATTTCCGGATCCGCCGCGGAAATCAGTCGCCGGAACATGTCCGGATAGTCCGTGAAATCCGCCCGGATAGGTTCGGGCACCAGCCCGGTTTCAATAATGGTGAGCTTCATGCCGCCTCGCGCCTCATTCCAGCGCAGGATCTAGGCCGCTTCGGCCTCAGGCGGCAAGCGCCAACCCGGCCTGTATCGCGACATAGGCCGCAACGGCCAGGATGAAGCCGGCAAAGAGGCGCCGGGCCAGCAGGGCCTTGTCCGCGAGATAGCGGGCCACGGCATGGCCGGCCAGTCCGCCAAGGAAGCCGCCGATCACGAGAATTGCCGCAAGGCGATAGTCCACCCAACCGCTCAGCGCGTAATTGGAAGAGGTCGCCGCACCGAAGATCGTCACCGAGACCAGGGACGACGCCGTCGCCGCGCCCATCGTCATGCCGGTCGCCATCAGCAGGCCCGGCACAATCAGGAAACCGCCGCCGATCCCGAAAAAACCCGCCGCGAAACCGACCAGAACGCCGAGTGGCACCAAACGCATCATGAAGGACGGTGTCAGATGCACATCCGGATTGCCCACAAATTTCCGTTCGCGGAACATGGAAAGCGCAATCGCTGCCATGGCGAAGGCAAAGGCCAGCAGCAGCGCCTGCCCGTCGACCAGCTTCGCCACCGTCGACCCGGCGAGCGAGCCCGCAAGGCCGGACGCCGCGAACACGCTGGCGCAGGGCCATTTCACATTATGCTCGCGGGCATGGCCGATCAGGCTGATCAGCGCTGTCATCGCAACGGCGGCGGCCGATGTGCCGATGGCCATGTGCGGGTCCTGCACGCCGACCACATAGACCAGCAGCGGCGCTGCCAGCACGGACCCGCCGCCGCCAAAGGCCGACAGGAAGAGGCCGACAAGCGCCCCGCTGCCAAGCGCCAGGAGAATGGTTTGCGGATCGAGCCCCAGCATGGATCAGCCCCCTCCGTTCAGCAGGTTGGCAATCGCAATCGCGACGAGCACGGCCCCGGCAATGAACAGCATGCGGCGCGCGTCAAACCCGCCGCCGCCCTTGCCCTCAACCGGCAGGCCGGCCTGCTTCCAGGCCGCCAGCCCGCCTTCCAGGACATAGGCCTTGCTGCTGACCTGCGCAGCAAGCCGGTCGCAATGCATCCGTGTGCGCATGCCGGATTTGCAGTGGAACACGACCGGCTGTCCGGCCGGCACATCCAGCGGCGCATGGCCGAGCGTCGAAAGCGGCACGGAAACCGAACCCGCGATGTGCTCGCGCGCATATTCATGCGGTTCGCGCACATCGATAAGGGTCGCCTTGCCCTTGGCGATGCGCCGGGCGACATCGGCCGGGTTGAGGGGTTTAAGCTGGGTCATGAAAAGGCCTCCGGCCGGTAGATTTCAGCAAGCGTGCGGATCAGCTTTCCGACGGAGGGATCGGCGATGGCGTAATAAATTTCCTGCCTCTCCCGCCGTGTCGCCACAAGGCCTTGCGCCCGAAGCCTCGCAAGATGTTGCGACAGCGCCGATTGCGACAATGTGCTCTGCGCCAGAAGGTCGCTGACATTTCTCTCCCCCTCTACAAGCTGGCAGAGCACCATCAGGCGATGTTCATTGGCGATCGCGCGCAGAAGGCCGGCAGCCTTTCCGGCATTGGCGGCCATGATGTGCGGGCTGATCAGCGTCTTATCCATGCCCTCTATTTATTAGTTCTTGCTAAATTAGCAAGCGCGAATATATTGGGTGCATGCATTCCCCAAGAGGAGAGACACAAGATGGATATCAAAGCCTATTTCGATCCGGCCACTTTCACCGTCACCTACCTGGTCTCAGACCCGGAGACGCAGCAGGCTGCCATCATCGATCCGGTGCTCGACTTTGATCAGGCGAGCGCGAAACTCGCCACCGCATCTGCCGACAAGGTGCTGGCAGATGCCGAAGAAGCCGGCCTGACCATTCAATGGGTGCTGGACACTCACGCCCATGCCGACCACCTCTCGGCCGCCGACCATATCCGCAAGAAGACGGGGGCCACCTATGGCATCGGCGCCCGTATAGTGGACGTCCAGCGCCAGTTCAAACCCATGTTCAATGCCGCCGACCTGATCCCGGACGGGCATGTCTTCGACCAGCTGTTCGAGGATGGCGAGACATTCAAAATCGGCGGCCTCGAAGCCCGCATCCTGCACACGCCGGGACACACGCCGGCCTGTATCACCTATGTAATCGGTGACGCGGCCTTTGTCGGCGACACGCTGTTCATGCCGGACTATGGCACCGCCCGGGCAGACTTTCCCGGCGGCGATGCGGCGACGCTCTACCGCTCGATCCGGAAGATCCTTGGCCTGCCGCCGGAAACCCGCATCTTTGTCGGCCATGACTATCTGCCGGAAGGCCGCGACACCTATCAGTGGGAAACCACGGTTGCCGACGAGCGCGCCGCAAACATCCACGTCCATGACGGTGTGGAGGAAGCAGACTTCGTGAAGATGCGCGAAGCCCGCGACGCAACGCTCGCCGCCCCGCGCCTGATCCTGCCCTCGCTGCAGGTGAACATCCGCGCAGGGTCGCTGCCGCCGAAGGAAGATGACGGCAATGTCTACCTGAAACTGCCGGTCAGAACCGCCTGATCAGCCGGTCATTCGGGCGCCGGGTCAGCACCGCCAGCTGATTCCTTCTCAAGCTGGCTCTCTATCCAGAGGCTGATCCGGCGCTCCAGCACATCCAGCGGCACGGCGCCCTCGCCAAGCACGGTGTCATGATAGGCGCGCAGGTCGAATGCATCGCCAAGCGCCAGCTCGGCCTCCCCGCGCAGCTCGCGGATTTTCAGCTCGCCCACCTTGTAGGCAACGGCCTGCCCCGGCCAGCCGATATAGCGCGTCACTTCGGTCTGGATGTTCAACGGCGCGAGTGCACTGTTCTCGATGAAGCAGGCCTCCGCCTCTTCCCGGCTCCAGCCATACCAGTGCAGGCCCGTATCGGCGACGAGGCGGCAGGCGCGCCACATCTCGTAGGACAGCGCCCCGAAGCGCTCATAGGGCGTCCGGTAAATACCGGCCTCGCCTGCAATCCGCTCCGAGTACAGCCCCCAGCCCTCGCCGAAGGCAGTTGCATAATATTCCTGCCGGAAGCGCGGCTGGTCCCGCATTTCCTGTGCGAGCGCGATCTGCAGATGGTGTCCCGGCACCGCCTCATGCGCCGACAGCGCCGGCAGCTCGTAGAGCGGGCGCTGGTCCAGCGCATAGGTGTTCACCAGATAGGTGCCTTCGCGGCCCTCTTCCGGATCGCCCTGCATGTAGCGCCCCGTTGTGTAGCCGGGCGCGATCGCTGCCGGTACCGGTTCGACCCCGAAGCCGAGCACGGGCAGGTGTCCGAAATAGTCCGGCAGGATCGCACGGAGGCGGGCGGAGATTTCCTTCGCTGACGCCATCAGCTCTTCCGGCGTCTCGGCATAGAATTGCGGATCGGTGCGCAGGAAGGTGAGGAATTCCTCGAAGCTGCCATCGAACCCGGCGTCTTCAATGACCGCTTCCATCTCGCCCCGGATACGGGCGACTTCGGAAACGCCGAGCTGGTGGATCTCTTCCGGCGTGTATCCGGCCCCCGCCGTGTAATGCTCCACGGCAGCCGCATACATCTCCTTGCCGCCCGGCAGGCCGGCAATACCGGCCCCCTCGCGCACAGCGGGCGCATATTCGGTCTCGATAAAGGCCAGCGTATCGCGATAGGCCTGGATGGCATTCGCCGCGGCGGCCAGCCCCTCCGCCTGCAGGCGGGCCGCGTCATCCGCATCCATGCCATCCGGCAGGGAAAGGAATGGCGCGTAGAAGCCGCTTTCCGCCGGATCGTCCACGATCTGCTCGCGGATCTGGGCGGTCACCGTGGCCAGCGGGTCCTTGTGGGAGGTCCAGCCCGTCGCCATGCCCCGGCGCATATTCTCGACATTTTCGGCGAAATAGCGCGGCACGTCGTTCAGCCGGGCGGCCCATGCCTCTCCCGACTCGACATTCGTGACCTTCATCCGCAGCGCCGCGAAGATCGGCTCGGCCTGAAACCCCCAGTCGCCGGTGAAGGGAATGCGCGCCGTATCGAAATCCGCGCCCATCAGGTCGCCCTGCAGAAGCCGGATCAGGATCGCCTTGTCGATATCCCGGTCCGTTTCAGCGGCTTCGATGTCGGCCAGCAGGGCGCGGGCCTTTTCGGCTTCTGCCGCAATGGATTCCGGCCGCAAATCGCCCCAGCGCGCCGGGCTGCGGCCTTCTTCCCGTGCGGCCTCGTCCGGGCTTGCTTCGCGGACATAGGCCTCATAGGCCGGGATCAGCTCATCCAGCGGATCGGCGGCCGGAAAAGGCGCCAGAACCGCTACCGACAGGCAAAAAAGAAAAAGTTTCATAATTGTCGCTCCAGACCCCTTGCGGCGTTGACAGGACCTTAGAGACTCCTAGAACCCAAAGCCAAGCGTTTCAAAGCAGGCAAGGTAGATATCCCCATGTCAGGTTCCCCCCGGGCTGATACCCGCCCATTGTCGCCACATCTGCAGATCTGGCGTCCCCACCTCACCATGGCCGCGTCGATCACGCACCGTTTTACCGGCATGGCGCTCTATTTCGGCACCTTCCTGATCGCCGCCTGGATTGTGGCACTGGCCACCAGCGCGGAATGCTACCCGGCCATCGAAGGCCTGGTGACGGCCTGGTACGGCCAGGTGATCCTCTACCTCTGGACGGTCGCGGTTTTGTATCATTTTGCAAACGGCATCCGCCACATGCTGTGGGACGGCCCGGGCATCGGCTTCGCGCCGAAAACAGCTTCGGCGGTCTCGCTGTTCAACTATCTTTTCGCCATCCTTGGCGCCGCGGCCATCTTCGCCGCCACGGTCTGGCTGTAGGAGGCGCCCCGATGAGCAACGGACATTTCGTCACGCCGGCAAAAGCCGCCCGCGGTCTTGGTTCCGCCAAATCCGGCACCACGCATCACATCCGCCAGCGCGTTTCCGCGATTGCGCTTGTCTTCCTCGTGCCATGGTTCCTGTTCTCCATCATCAATGCGATGGATGCGGGCCTTGAAGGCGCACAGGCCTGGGCCGGACAGCCGCTGAACGCGATCCTCCTGATCCTCACCGCAGGCGCGGCATTCTTCCACATGCGCCTCGGTATGCAGGTCGTGATCGAGGACTACATCACAAAGACGGGAACCAAGGCGTTCCTCCTGATCCTGAACAGCTTTGCATGCATCGCGCTGTTCGCGACAGTCGCCTTGTCGGTTCTCAAACTCTGGATTGGCGCGGGCGCCTGAGCCTCGCGGGAGATAGACTTAGATGAGCACATATAACTGGATCGACCACACATATGACGTTGTCGTCGTCGGCGCAGGCGGCTCCGGCCTCCGCGCAGCCCTCGGCGCGGCGCAGGCGGGCCTCCGCACGGCCTGTATCACCAAGGTCTTCCCCACCCGTTCCCACACGGTTGCCGCACAGGGCGGTATCGCCGCTTCGCTCGGAAACATGGGCGAGGATGACTGGCGCTGGCACATGTACGACACCGTCAAGGGCTCGGACTGGCTCGGCGACCAGGACGCCATCGAATATCTCACCCGCAACGCTCCGGCCGCCGTCTACGAGCTGGAACATTGGGGCATGCCCTTCTCCCGCACGGATGAAGGCAAGATCTACCAGCGCGCCTTTGGCGGCATGACCCGCGACTTCGGCCAGGGCCCGGTGCAGCGCACCTGCGCCGCCGCAGACCGCACCGGCCACGCCATGCTCCACACGCTCTACGGCCAGTGCGTGAAGGAAGAGACGGAATTCTTCATCGAATTCTTCGCCCTCGACCTGATCATGGACGATGAAGGCGCCTGCCGGGGTGTCACCGCATGGAAGCTGGACGACGGCACGCTGCACCGCTTCCGCGCGCAGAAAGTGATTCTCGCGACCGGCGGCTATGGGCGCGCCTTCTTCTCCTGCACATCCGCCCATACCTGCACGGGCGACGGCAACGCCATGGTGCTGCGCGCCGGACTGCCGCTGCAGGACATGGAGTTCGTGCAGTTCCACCCGACCGGCATTTACGGCTCCGGCTGCCTGATCACGGAAGGCTCCCGCGGCGAAGGCGGCTATCTGACAAACTCCGAAGGCGAGCGCTTCATGGAGCGCTATGCGCCTTCCGCAAAGGACCTCGCCTCCCGCGATGTCGTCTCCCGCGCGATGACGATGGAAATCCGCGAAGGCCGCGGCGTCGGCGCAGAGAAGGATCATATCTACCTGCACCTCGAACACCTTGGCGCAGACGTCCTCGCCGCCCGCCTGCCGGGCATTTCGGAGACGGCGAAAATCTTCGCCGGTGTCGACGTCACGAAAGAGCCGATCCCGGTCCTGCCGACCGTGCATTACAATATGGGCGGCATCCCGACCAATTATCACGGCGAAGTGCTGACCAAGAAGAATGGCGATCCGGATTCGGTCGTGCCCGGCCTGATGGCTGTTGGCGAAGCGGCCTGTGTATCCGTACACGGTGCAAACCGTCTCGGCTCCAACTCGCTGATCGACCTTGTCGTCTTCGGCCGGGCAGCCGGTCTCCGCTGCGGCGCGACCACGGAAGCGGGCGCAACCCAGCCGGAGCTTCCGAAGACCGCCACCGACAGCCACCTCGCCCGTCTCGACAAGATGCGGAATGCCACCGGGGACCAGCCGGTCGCGAAACTCCGTCTCGAAATGCAGAAGGCGATGCAAAACAATTGTGCCGTCTTCCGCACGGGTGACGTCCTCAAGGAAGGCGTCGACGCCATAGAGGAAGTCTTCA
>MDSW01088649.1_pt1 | contig 11858 bp, 11 predicted proteins | sample 811171 | NCBI WGS metagenome assembly MDSW01 (sample SAMN05326641, study PRJNA326480) | marine metagenome | isolation source: seawater | place: Atlantic Ocean: North West | collected 2012
CCCTCAAATAGAATTTTTTTACCTAAAGAATTAATTCTATAAAGCTCATTTGAGACATCACAAATTAAAGGTCTGATAAATTCTGCTTGAATATATATCTCATCTAATTGTTTCTGAAAATCTATTGGTGTTTTATTAAGATATTCTTTAAGGACAAAATTATGTAAATCTAAAATATCTTTTAATTTATCATTTATTTTATCTGGTTCAAGGAGGTCATAAACCTTTAAAGATCTTCTTCCCACCTTGTCTTCGTATGCCGGGCCAATACCTTTTCCAGTTGTTCCAATTTTTTTACTTTGATCCCTAATAGCTTCCCGAGCTTGATCTAGTAAAATATGATAATTTAATATTAGTGGGCAGCCATAACTTACAAAAAGACGATTTTTAACTTCAATGCCATCTTTTTCCAAGTTGGAAACTTCACTTTCTAAATGATTAACATCAAGAACGACTCCATTTCCAATAAAACATTGTATCTCAGGCCTGATAATACCTGAGGGTACAAGATTTAACTTATATTCTTTTTGTGATTTACCTTGCCCTATAACTAATGTATGGCCAGCGTTATGGCCTCCTTGAAATCTTACAACAGCATTAGCATGATCAGTTAACCAATCAACTATTTTTCCTTTTCCCTCGTCACCCCATTGAGTCCCAATAACTACTACATTTTTTGTCATATCTATAAATTATTTAAACTTTCATTTGGTTAATAATAAATCTTAAATCCATTGAAAAGCCAGTTGCTGGGCGGTTGTTTTTATAATTACTATTTATATTGTCATATCTGCCACCTTGAGCAATAGCTGTTGAATAATTAGAGGAGTAAGCAGAAAAAATAAGACCCGAATGATATTGATAACCTCGAATGTCAGAAAAATCAAAACTTATTTTTATACCTTCTTTTATCAATACATCATAAAGAGATTTTAATTTATCAATTATAAATTTGACTTCTTTATTGTTAGGAATTAATTTGAGTATTTCATCAAGGATAGCTTTATCTCCATAAAAATCTACTAAATCAATTATTTTATCTCTAGCATTGTTTTTATTGTACTTGTTAAGAATTTTTATAAGCTGTACTTTATCTTTAATCATTAAAGCATCCGCAACATCGATTTTGTCTTGAGCTGATAAATTAAAATTTAGAATTAGCTGATTATAAATATCTAAATGATTTATATCCAAAGTAATATCGTCAATTTCAATTAACTTTAAAGAGTTTATTAAAATTTTTTGTACTTCAATATCTGCCGAAATATCTGATTCACCAAAATATTCTACTCCGACTTGATACAGCTCTCTTGATTGAGTTATTGAAGAATTTGTTCTAAGGACAGGCCCCGCATAACATAATTTATTTTTTTTATTTTCTTTATTTAATTGAGAATCAATACGAGAAGTTTGTGTTGTTAAATCAGAACTTACTCCCATCATTCTCCCTGATAATTGATCAACAACTTTAAATGTATCCAAATCTAAATCTTTACCGAATGCATTAAGTGAATCTGCGTATTCAAGCAATGAAGGAATCACGAGCTGATAACCATTCTCTGCATATAAATCAAGCAATTGTCTTCTATAAATTTCTAATTGTTTTGCTTGATTCGGTAATAAATCTTCTACATTTTCTGGGAGAAGCCATTGGGACATAAGATTACTTTCCAATAAATAATATAATTATGCCTATAAGAACTGATAAAAGTCCATAAAATCTAATTTGGCCAGTTCTAAATTTAACAACCTTACTAAATGCATTTCTCCATAACTCAGGCAATGCTAAGGGGAAAATGCCTTCGAAAATAAAAACCAAACCAATTGCTATTAATAAAATATCTTGCAATTATTTTTTACGTGAACCACGAAGATATTTAAAAAAGTTTGAATTTGGATCAAGAACCATTATATCTTCTTTACCACTAAAGCTTTTTCTGTAAGCTTCAAGACTTCTATAAAAATCATAAAATTCTTTATTTTTAGAAAAAGTATTTGCGTAAATCCTTGCTGCTTTGGCATCGCCCTCACCTTTAATTTTTTGTGCATCTCGATATGCGTCAGTAATAATTATATCTCTCTGTCTTTCAGCTTCAGCACGAATTTTTTCGGAATCAGCAAAACCTTGAGATCTCAATTCATTTGCTACTGATTTTCTTTCAGCATTCATTCTTTGATAAACAGATTCACTTACTTCTTTTGGAAGATCAACTCTTCTGAGACGAACATCGATTATTTCAATTCCAATTGTTCTAGAATCTTTATCTGCTCTATCTTTAAGAATGTCCATAATTTCTGATCTCTCACCCGAAACAACCTCTTGAATAGTTCGCTTACCAAATTCAGCTCTTAATCCATCATTTACTGTTTGTGATAATCTTCTTTCAGCCTGTCTTTCGTCTCCATTAACTGAGACATAATATTGTGAGGGATCTATTATTCGCCACTTAATGTAGGAATCCACTAAAACATTTTTCTTTTCACTTGTAATGAATCTATCTGGTTGAGGTGGATCATAAGTCATTATCCTTTTTTCAAAAAATCTAACGTTATCTATTAACGGAGCTTTTAGGTAAAGACCAGGGTCTTCTTTGACAGAAACAATTTCTCCAAGTCTAAATACAATTGCATGTTCTCGTTGATCCACAGTGAAAGTAGATAAAGTTATCACAACTAAAAAAAAGATTATTCCAAAGCTTACTTTAGATAAGTTTCTCATAATTTACCTTGTATCCCTTTCTCGCGCCCTAAATGCTCCACGTGATCGTTCTGTAATAGAATTAATGACATCTGAAGCTAATGCGCTAGCATCTTCTTTCTGATTGTCAGCTTGAGATGAATCCTCTTGATTATTCAATACTCCTCTTTGATTAATGATTTTGTCTAAAGGAAGATATAGCAAGCTATTAGATCCCTTCTGATCCACAATAACTTTTGATACAGAAGACATAATCTTTTCCTGGGTCTCTAAAAATAAACGGTTTCTAGTAACTTCTGGAGCTCTTGAATATTCAGTTAGAATTTGATCAAAACGGCTAGCATTACCTTTAGCTTCATTTTCAATAGCAGCCTTATATCCATTTGCTTCAGCTATAAGCCTAGATGCAGTTCCTCGAGCTTTTGGAATAATATCATTTGCATAAGCCTGACCCTCATTCTTTTGCCTTTCTAAATCTTGTTTAGCCTTAACAGCATCATCAAAAGCTGCCTGAACTTGCTCTGGTGGTTGAGCATTTTGCATCGTAACACTTGTTATATTTATTCCAGATCTATATCTATCTAAAATATCTTGCATTAAAGCTTTTGTTTTAATTGCTATTTCTTCACGCCCTTCATACAAAACAAAATCCATCTCACTCTTACCAACAATTTCTCTTATTGCTGTTTCTGCGGCACCTCTCACTGAATTTTCAACTGATCGATTGTTAAATAAATAGTCTTGGACTGATTTTAAATTGTATTGGACAGCAAATTGTAAATCTATAATATTTTCATCACCTGTGAGCATTAGTGATTCTCTTAATTCTTGAGCAGTACCCCCTGTATTACCTGCAGAACGGTAACCTACCTCATTAGTTCTCACTTGTTCTTGATTAACAATTTCAACAGTTTCGATTGGATAAGGCAGATGCCATCTTGGACCTGGTTGTGTTGTTTCTGTATTTTTACCAAACCTTAGCACAACTCCTCTTGAGCCTTGGTCAACAATATAAAATCCGGTTGCCATCCATATTAACAAGACAATTAAAAATATCTTGCCTACAGAAAGCCCTCCAGGATTTGCATCTATTGGTTCTTTATTTCCATTTAGTCCACTGCCATTATTATTATTTGACTTTGTTTTGAACATATTATCTACCTTCTTTCGAAGATCAGTGAATAATTCATCAAGATCTGGTGGTCCCTCATTACCTGCAGCCATAATATTTTTTAGTGACAGTTTTTTCAAAATTTTACGCATAATTTCCGTTTCTAAGATTAATTTGTGTTAGATTGTGTTCGACAATAGCTTGCTTTAAAAATTCAATCCCATCACCTGTTTTTGCTGATAATTGAATGTGATTTATTTTACCATAGTCATCTCGTTCAAAGCTTGTTTTTAAATTAATTTTATCGATTTGATTAAGAATTAAAATTTGAGGAAGTTCATGTGCATTTATTTCTTCAAGAATCATTTCTACCTGCTTAATTTGCTCGCTTTTATTTTCGTTAGTAATATCTATAACATGTAACAACAAATCCGAATCAGTTACTTCTTCAAGAGTAGATTTAAAAGACTCTATCAAAGTTGTTGGTAAATTTTTTATAAAGCCAACTGTATCAGAAATAACTATACTATGTCCTGGCTTAATAAATAATTTTCTAGAGGTAGTATCCAACGTGGCAAATAACTTATCCTCAGCATAAATTGACTCATGAGTTAGGCGATTAAATAAAGTTGATTTGCCAGCATTTGTATAACCAACTATAGAAACACTTAGAGCTTGAGATCTTTTTCTTGCTCTTCTTTGCATACCTCTTTGTTTAGATAGTTTACTTAATTTTTGCTTAAGTTGCTTGATCCGGATCCCAAGTATTCGTTTATCAAGTTCAATTTGTTTTTCACCTGGGCCCCCTCTTACACCAATACCACCCTTTTGTCTTTCTAAATGGCTCCAGCCCTTTACAAGTCTTGTGGATAGATGGTCCAAATGAGCTAATTCTACTTGAAGTTTTCCTTCATATGATTTTGCACGCAGTGAAAATATAAATAATATTAATGCAGTTCGATCATAAACACGCATACCTGTTATTTTTTCGATATTCCTCTCTTGGGATGGTGATAGTTCATGATTAAAAATTAATGTTTTTGCTTCTAATGATGTTTTCATCGAAAGTATTTCTTGAATTTTACCTGATCCAACAAAAAACTTTGTATGTGGTGCAGTTCTTTTTGACGTTATCAATTCAGCAACATCAAATCCAGCACTTTTTGTTAATTCTGTTATCTCAAAAGTATCATCATCATTATCAAATCCCCCAAAATCTAAACTAATGACTATTGCTTTTTCGCCAACTTTAGGCCTCTCAAACATTGTTATCAATTTGTAGCATCTAGATTTATTTTTTGCGAGGGAACAATTGTGGAAATTGAATGTTTATAAATTAATTGTGGTGTATTACCAGTTAAAACAATTACATATGGGTCAAATGATTTAATTTGACCTTGCAGTTTTATACCATTCAATAAATAAATAGAAACAGATACATCATCTACAATTAACTGATTTAAAAATGTATCTTGTAAATTCATATTTTTTGACATAATTCTTTTTTACACAAAAACACTTACTCTCCGTTTAATAATATCAATACCTAAAATATAAATTATACTCCCAATACTAGGAGTATTATCTGTTCCAGCAATTATACTCCTCAAAGGCATAGCTATTTCTGGAAACTTTATTTCTTGTTTTTTTACAAATTCCTTTAAACAATTATTAATATTATTATCATTCCAATCCAAATCCTCTAGCTCAGTGATAAACAACTTAATTAATTTTTTTGATTCATCATCTAAATGTTTATCTATTAATTCTTTAGAAGGATTAACGTTTGTAAAGAAAAATAAAATATCGTTTGCAAAAAAATTTAAATTTTTTTCTCTTTCCTTATAGAGATCTATGGCTTTTTGCAAAATATCCTTGTCGATTTTATCAACACCCAAACCTTCCAACCTTGGAGTAATTAAATTAGCCAACTTATCATTTGCTGTATTTTTAATATAATAATTATTAATCCAATCTAATTTTTCTTCATCAAATTGTGCAGAAGAGGAAGTAATATGATCAAAATCAAACCATTCACCTAGTTGTTCAGCAGAAAAAATTTCATCGTCGCCATGACTCCATCCAAGACGAGCTAAATAATTTATAATTGCTTCGGGAAGATATCCTTGTTCTTTAAACTTCAATACACTAGCAGCGCCATGTCGTTTCGATAATTTTTGTCCATCAGCCGCTAAAATCATAGATAAATGTGCATATTGGGGAATATATGCATTTAATGCTTTTAATAAATTTATTTGTCGAGGGGTATTATTAATATGATCATCCCCTCTAATTATATGAGTTACCTTCATATCCCAATCATCTACAACAACACAAAAATTATAAGTTGGAGTTCCATCAGATCTCGCTATAATAAGATCATCTAACTCTTCATTTTTAATTTTAATTTCACCTTTAACTAAATCGATCCAGGAAACTTCTCCCTCAACTGGTGTTTTAAATCTAATGACTGGTTTAATATTTTTAGGAATATCTGGAAGCTTTTTATTAGTTTCAGGTCGCCATTGACCATCATATCTGGGCTTTTTACCTTCCTTAATCTGTTTATCTCTCAATTCTTCTAACTCTTGCTTGCTGGTATAACAATGATAAGCATCACCTTGATTTATTAAAATTTGGATTAATTCTTTATATCTATCAATTCGTTTACTTTGAAAAACAATATCTCCATCATGTTTTAAATTAAGCCATGACATACCATTCTTGATTACTTCAACTGCTTCTGCAGTTGATCTATCAATATCAGTATCCTCAATTCGTAAGATAAATTTACCTTTATTTTTTTTAGCATAAGCCCATGAAAATAGCGCTGTTCTTATACCTCCGACATGAAGATAGCCAGTAGGGCTTGGTGCAAATCTGGTAATAATAGTCATATCTAGTGAAGGTATGAATGAATTATATAAATAATAACTACCCCAATAGCAATCATTATAATTTGTCTATATGATTCAGCTGTATCTGTTTTTTTATGAAGGCCAGGAATTAAATCTGAAACAGAAACGTAAATCATACTTGAAGCTGTTAAAGCTAGAATAATTGGTATCAAATGATTCATCATGCTTAAAATATAAAAAGATAAAAGTGCCCCAATCAATGTTGAAACACTTGATGCAATATTAAACATATATGCTTTAAATTTGGTAAAACCAGAATCAAGTAAAATAGAAAAATTGCTCATTTCTTGAGGCAAGCAATGAGCAATTATTGAAAATGCAGTAACAAGACCAAGATTAGTATTAACTAAGAATGCACTTGCAAGCAACACACCGTCTACGAAGTTATGAAATAAATCACCAACTATAATAATACTTCCTCTCTTATTATTAATATCGCTATTTAATGAATGTGATTCACAATCTGACCCATGACAATGACGCCATATCATAAGCTTTTCGCAAACAAATAAAATAAGAATTCCTATCAGAACAAAAAAACTAGTCTCATGATAATCATCTGAAAATTCCATAGCATGAGGAATTATTTCAAGAAAAGCTGTAGCTAAAAGTGTTCCAACAGCAAGACTTACCATGTTAGTAATTAATGTATTTGAAGCATTTTTAAAAATTACTGCAGCAAAAAAAAGGCTAATTAAACCACCCAAAAAGCAGGTTCCAATTATCCAATAAAGCGTCATAAACTATCCTTAAAAAAATCTTATATTATATTAATAAACGCTAAAGTAAAAATTACTCCATCCATATTAGGGTTGCCATTCTTCCAGTTATATTATCTCTTCGATAAGAATAAAAATTGTTTTTTTGTTGGTAGGTACAAAATTCATCTGTTATATCCATTCCAGTTATTTCATGCACACCTAATCTATTTAATTTATAAATAGCTACATGACTTAAACTAAATAAATATTTGTTATTTTTTATTGATAAAAATGCTGATATGTTAGCCCTATCATTTAAAACAAAATAATCATAAACGTCTTGACCAACCTCAAAATATGCTTGGCTAATACATGGGCCAAGCCATGCAATTATTTCAGATGAAGATTCAATTTTTTTTATAGTATTTTCTATAATACCTTTACCAAGACTCTTCCATCCGGAATGAATTGAAGCTACAAAGCTACCTTCTCTATTTGTTAGCAAAATTGGCAAACAATCAGCAGTTCTTACTGCACAAACAAGTTTTTTTTTATATGTAAAGCTTGCATCACAATCTAAATTACCTTCAGCTGGAAGCTCTTGAGTTATGTCTGAGTGAATTTGATTTAACCAAATAGGGCTAGCTGGTAAAAAATTCAATATTTTTTTTTGGTTAATTTCTACATCTTTTTGATTGTCACCAACTTTATTACTCAAATTCAAGGATGAAAATTGATTCAAACTATTGCCTCCATTTCTCGTTGTTTGAATTGCTTGAATATTTGCTGGGGCATTCCATTGGGGAACTATAAAATTTTTATTCATCTTCAAATTCTAAATCATCATCATAACTAATAGGATTGTCAGTTATATAATGATTTTTATTAATTTTAAATGTGTTTTCTGATAAGTCATGTTTAGATTCTTTTCTTATTAGCTCTAATAAATTTTTTATATCATCAGGTAAATCTACTTCCCATTTAAGAGATTTTTTTGTTGATGGATGAATAAGTCCAAGAGCTTTAGCATGCAATGCTTGACGTTTAAATTTCAGAGTTTTATCTTTAAAATCAGGTGTCATTGATTTAGAAGGAATGATTTTTTTTAAGCCATAGATTTGGTCGCCAACAATCGGAGACTTATTATCTTGCATATGAACTCTAATTTGATGAGTTCTTCCAGTTTTAAGTATACATTTTATATAAGTGTGCATATTAAATCTTTCAAGCACTTCATAATGTGTTTCTGCATCTTTTCCATTAATATTATTTACAGCCATTTTAACTCTAACTTTTGGATGCCGACCTATTGGTTTATTAATAATTCCTCTTTTAGTCATAATTTGACCCCAAACTATAGCCCTATATTCTCTGTAAACAATTTTATTCTGAAGTTGTTTTATTAAATCGAATTGAGCAATCTCATTCTTAGCAACCACCATTAAACCAGATGTGTCTTTATCTAATCTGTGAACAATTCCGGCTCTTGGTAATTCTGAATTTTTAGGGTAGTGATATAAAATGGCGTTTAAAAGAGTTCCTGACCAGTTACCTGCTGCAGGATGGACTACTAAGTTAACTGGCTTATTTATTATAAATAAATCATCATCCTCATAAATAATATTTAATTCAATTTTTTCAGGGCTAAATTCATTAGATTGATCTTCTGGTTGAATTTCGATATCAATTATTTCTCCTCCAATTATTTTTTTATTATTTGAAAAGTTTTCTAAATCTATCTTAATAAATCCTTTTTTAATCCAAGATTGAATCTTTGCTCTTGAGTACTCGGGCATTAAATCATGAATGACTATATCTGCTCTTTTACCAACATATATATTTGGTACTATAATTTTCTTTTTGTTTAATGCCATAATGTATAATTTACGCGTTATTAAATATATATCATTAGCTTCATGAAACTAATATTTTCTTTAATCTTATCAGTAATACTAAGTGGGTGTTTTATTTTTGGTGACCCCACTGAAATTGACTATACCGAAGGCAAATCTGACGCATGGATTCTTAATGAAGCAGAATTTTATGCTTCAAGCAGAGATTGGCAAAAGGCAATAGATTTTCTCGAAAAAGGTGAAAAAAGATTTCCAAATTCTAAATTATCTCCTCAATTTAAACTGAACTTAGCATATGCTTACAAAGAATTTTATAGGGAAGCTGAAGCAACCGCTATGATTAATAAATTTATCCGTACACATCCAAATCACCCGGTTATGGATTATGCATATTACTTTAGAGGAATAATTTTATTCAAAGACAAAGGAATTGTTAATAAATTATCAATGCAAGATATTAGTGATAGAGATATTAATCAATTAACTCAAAGTTTTAATGCATTTAAAGAATTAACTATCAAATTCCCCAAGAGTAAATATTACGATGATGCTGTTGATCGAATGACATATCTGATGAATAAGATATCTGAATACGAGTTACATGTAGCTAGATTTTATTTAAGAAGACAAGCATATGTTGCTGCTTTGAATAGAGCTAAATATGTTATTGAAAACTATAATCAATCTATTCATCAGGAAGAAGCGCTAGTTATTATGGTTAGTTGTTATGATTATTTAGGTATAAATGACCTTAAGGAAGATACTCAAAGAGTTTTGGAACAAAACTATCCAAATACTCGATTTAATAAGGAAGATATGGTTAGTAAAGAAAGAGATTGGTGGAGATTTTGGGACAGTCTTTTTAATTAAATCTTTTGTTTTTTCTTTTTCATCTTTTCACGAAAAGCTATCTCATCCTTTCTTCTTGTAACAAGCCCTGTTTTTTTAACTAATTTTGACTTTTGTTCAAAAGGATTAGTTGAATTTTTGAATTGAATTCTCAGAGGTGTTCCTGTTAAATCAAAAGCATTCCGATAAAATGACTCTAAAAACCGAACATAGTCTTGCTTCAATCCATCTAAATGATTTCCATGAATTATGACTGTCGGAGGATTTATTCCACCTTGATGAGCATATTTTAATTTTGGTCGAATCCCTTTTACTATTTTTGGATTATGACTCTCTATAGCATTAGATAAAACTGAATTAAGTTGAGGTGTAGAGAATTTTGTTTGAGCTGCTTTATGCGATTTAATAATTGCTTTCATTAAAAGTGGTAAGCCATCTTGCTTAAGTGCTGAAATAAAAATTTTTTCAGCAAATTTTACAAATGGTAATTTCTTATCAATAGCTTTTTTTAAATTTTCTTTTTCATAGGAAGATATTGAATCCCATTTATTTAATGCAATTACTAAGGATTTACCACTCTCTAGAATAAATCCAAGAATATGCATATCTTGAGCTGATATACCTTCAGTAGCATCAACTACAAGTACAGATACATTTGATAGGTTTATTGCATTTAGCGTTTTAATTACCGAAAATTTTTCTACAGATTCAAAAACCTTACCTTTTTTTCTTATACCTGCTGTATCAGTTAAAACAAATTTATCTTTACCCCAATAAAAATCTACGGAAACTGCATCTCTTGTAGTTCCAGGTTTATCAAATGCAATGAAACGATCCTCACCCAAAAAAGCATTAATTAAGGTTGATTTTCCTACATTAGGTCTGCCAACTATAGAGATTTTAGGATATTTAGTATTTTTATCTTCATTTTCTTTTATATCAGTGTCTTGGTCTACCAGAAAATCTTTGAGTTCAGAAATTCCATCACCATGCGCCGATGATATTTTATGTATATTTTTAAAACCAAGTTCATAAAAATCAGTTAATGCATTATCAGTCAGCATACCTTCTGCTTTATTAACTAATAACACTTTGGTTTTATCATTTTTTCTAATGATTTGAGCAATATGTTCATCAACTAAATGAAGTCCAGATCTAGCGTCAACAATGAATAAAATAATATCACTTTCATCAATTGCTAATTTTGTTTGGGTAGCCATCTTTTTTTGAATACCAGTCTTTTTATCTGGTTCAAAACCACCAGTATCAACTAGTATAAAATCATGATTTGCAATTGATAATTTACCATAGTGCCTATCTCTAGTAAGACCTGGCATATCTGCCACAATTGCGTCCCTAGTTTTAGTTAAATAATTATACAAACTTGATTTACCGACATTTGGTCGGCCAATAAGTACTATAGTTTTCATTTTTTATAATCCCAGATTTGAAAAAGGCTTTAGACTACTTTTTCTTTATCTTCTTAATCAAAAAGCTTATCTAGAATTCCTTTTTCCTCATCTTTTTTATCATCATCAAAAACTCGATGTTTTTTTAAATTAGTCTTTTGTTCGTTGTCATCAATTGATTCGGGTACTTCATTAACATTTTTGTCACCAATTTTTAAACAAATAAGATCACCCTCTGCTGTCATTAATGCTACTAATGAATCATCTATCTTAGTGATATTATTTAATATTTGAGAATCTTCTAATTTTATTCTACCTA
>MDSW01027060.1_pt1 | contig 11857 bp, 12 predicted proteins | sample 811171 | NCBI WGS metagenome assembly MDSW01 (sample SAMN05326641, study PRJNA326480) | marine metagenome | isolation source: seawater | place: Atlantic Ocean: North West | collected 2012
CATTATTTATTTTTTTATTAATTACTTCATATTTTATTCTTAAGAGTGGATATAAGTTAAGAAGTTAAGATGACAAATATATTACCAACTTATCCTAGATCAAATCTAGAATTTACTCATGGCAAAGGCTGCTATTTATATAGTCTTGATGGAAATGAATATTTAGATTTTGGTTCAGGCATTGCCGTCAATTCCCTTGGCTATTCTCATGAATACTTAAATAATAAGTTACTAGAACAATCTGAAAAATTATGGCATGTGTCAAATATTTATCAAATTCCTCAGCAAGAAAAGCTTGCTAAAAGATTATGTGAGATTTCATTTGCTGATTATGCTTTCTTTTGTAACTCCGGAACAGAAGCTGTTGAAGCAAGTATTAAAATCGCTAGAAGATATTTTAACAAACGAAATAATTCAAAGACAAAAAATGAAATAATCACTTTTGAAGGTTCCTTTCATGGAAGAACCATTGGATCTCTTGCTGCGGGTGGGCCAGATAAACTTGAAAGTTTTAATACTTCTGTAAATGGATTTAAGCACATTGAATTTGGCAATCATGAGATTCTAAAAAAAGAAATAAATGAAAATACTGCTGCAATAATTATTGAACCTCTTCAAGGAGAGGGTGGGATAAGAGAAGTTCCCTCTGAATGTTTAAAAGGTGTAAGAAAAATCTGTGATGAAAATGATACTTTGTTAATTTTTGATGAGGTTCAATGTGGAGTAGGAAGAACTGGAAAGATGTTTGCTCACGAGTGGTCTGATATAGTTCCTGATGTAATGACTGTTGCAAAAGCAATCGGAAATGGTTTCCCACTTGGTGTTTGTTTAACTTCTAAAAGAGTTGGATCTACAATGGATTTTGGCTCTCATGGATCTACTTATGGAGGTAACCCCCTTGCATCAGCTGTAGGAAATGCTGTTCTCGATGTTATGCTTGAAGAAAATTTTTTTAATAATGTTAAAGACGTTTCAAAAAATTTACTAGCTGGACTTCAATTGATTCAAAAAGACTTTCCTAATGTTATAGAGTTAGTTAGGGGCAAAGGATTAATGCTGGGTATAAAATGTAAGGTTCAAAATACTGATTTTGTAGAAAATGCTAGAAGAAACAAATTATTATCAGTTAAAGCATCCGATAATGTAGTGAGGTTAATGCCACCACTTATTTTAAGTCTTAAAGAGAGCAACGAAGGCCTTGAAAAGATTAGATCTACTTGTGAAAGTTTCTAAAAAATGAAACATTTTATTGAAATTAACGATTTCTCCAAAGAGGAGATTTTAAAATGCATCGATGATGCCATAAGACTAAAGAAAAAAAGTAGTCATCTTAGTTCTATTGCTTCAGGTAAAGTTCTTGCTATGATTTTTGAGAAGAAATCAACACGAACTAGGCTTTCATTTGATGTTGCTATAAGGCAATTAGGGGGGTCATCAATTGTATTAGACATTGGTGATATCCATTTAGGTGCTGGCAATGAGAGCTTATCTGATACATCAAAAACTATTGCATTGTATGTTGATGCATTAGTTGTCAGAGTAAACAATCATAAAAATATTGTTGAAATGGCTAGAAACTCATCAATTCCTATAATTAATGGTCTATCAAATATATCTCACCCTTGTCAAGTTATGGCAGATTTAATGACTATTAAAGAAGAAAAGAAGAGTTTAGATCATTTGGATTTAGTTTGGATAGGTCCTATAACAAATGTAGCTCATTCATGGATAGAGGCATACAATAAAAAATTGGGATTTTCTCTTACAATCTGTTGTCCAGAGTCTTTACAGCGGAAGTATGAAGAAAAATGCAAACTTCATAATATTAATTTTAATAACGATATATTTGTTTCTGATACATCTAAAGATATTTTAGGTAAAGCAGATGTAATTATTACTGACACATGGGAGTCAATGGGAGAGAAGGTTGATAAAGAAGAGCTGCAAGAGCTTAAGAAGTTTACAGTTTCACAATCTATAATGGAGATGGCTCCATCAGAATGTTTATTCATGCACTGCTTGCCTGCTAATCGTAATCAAGAGGTTGAGGCAAAAGTAATTGATGGTCCATCATCAAGGGTTTGGCAAGAGGCTGAAAACAGACTTCATATTCAAAAGCAGATTTTAATTGAGTGTTTTAATTAATTTTTCCAGAAGGCTGGCAAAAATATTACTAATACAGTCAATAATTCTAGTCTACCTAATAGCATTGAAAATATTAATATCCACTTAGCCGCAATTGATATATCCGCAAAGCTATTTTCTGGTCCAATTGTATTTCCGAGACCTGGCCCAACATTAGCTAGAGAAGTCGCCGCAGCAGATAGAGAAGTAACAAAGTCCAGTTCAGTAGTTGATAATAAAAGAGTAATAACAATAAAGCTAAGTATAAATACGAAAAAGAATCCCATTACTGAGGCGATTACTTCATCTTCAAGTTTCTTATGATTATAATGTGGCACAAATACTCCATGAGGATGTAATAATTTTTGTATCTGATTTTTTAACGTTGCAAACAGTATTTGAAATCTAAATATTTTTATTCCACAAGTTGTTGAACCAGCACAACCACCTATAAACATTCCAAAGAATAATAAATATATTGGGAATGGGCCCCATAAATTAAAGTTATCTGTGGTATATCCTGTGCCGGTAATGATAGAAATAACATTAAAGAGTCCGAGTCTAATTGATTCTTCAATATCTTTAATATCATTAAACCATAGATAAAAGATTACAATTATTGAGCATGCAAGTAATAAATAAATAAAAGTTGATATTTGGGTATCATTAACCACTTTCTTAAATTTTCCATTCCACACTTCTAAATAAATGAGAATAGGAAGACTTCCTATTATCATGAATAAGCATGCTATATATTCAATGCTATTGATATTGAAGGAAGCAAGAGATTCATTTTTTGATGAGAATCCACCAGTAGCTATAGTTGTCATAGAATGAATAAGAGCATCAAAAAAACTCATTCCAAATGCCCAATAAGAAAAAAAACAAGCAAAAGTTAGAACTAGGTAGATTATAATTACTGCAGAAGCAATTTGAGTCGTTCTAGGTAGAATTTTTTCTGTAGTATCAGAAGATTCAGTTCTAAAAACTTGCATCCCGCCAACTTGAAGCACTGGAAGAATGCTTAATGCCATGACAATTATTCCAACGCCACCTAACCATTGCAGTAAAGCTCGCCAAATTAAAATTCCATGAGGCATAGATTCTACATTATTAATAATTGTTGATCCTGTAGTAGTTACTCCTGACATTGATTCAAATATAGAATCAGTAAAAGAAAAATTTATATCTGACAGATAAAAGGGAAGAGAGCCAAAAAAACATACAAATACCCAAGATAATGTTGTTAGTAAAAAAGCATCTTGCATGATTAATTTTTTATCCATTTCATCTCGAGTAGAGAGGATTAGAGTTATTCCAACTGATGCCGTAATTCCTAGACTGATAGCAAATGACATCCATGTAGAATTATTTTTTATTACATCAGCAATTAGAGGAAAAAGCATTAATGCACTTAATGCTAATAATAGAATACCCAATACATTTAGTATTACCTTAAAATTAATCATAATTTAGGATTAAATTAGCTTTTTTTAAGAATAGATCCTTGATTGATCATACTATAAAATTCTCTTCTGGTTGATGCATCAGTTCTAAACTTTCCAAGTAATTGACTTGTTACCATTGATATACCCGGTGCATTAATTCCTCTTGTTGTCATACATTGATGTTGAGCTTCAATAACAACAGCAACACCTCTTGGACTTAAAACTTCTTGAATACAATTTGCTATTTGCGCAGTTAATTTTTCTTGTACTTGCATTCTTTTTGAAAATATTCTTGTAATTCGTGCAAGCTTACTAATTCCTACAACTCGTTTTTTGGGTAAATATGCTACATGAGCACTTCCAATAAATGGAGCAATGTGATGCTCACAATGAGACTCAATTCTTATATCTCGAAGCATAATAATTTCATCATAGCCATCTAATTCAGAAAAAGTTTTCTTTAAAACCTCTTTAGGATCTTCATTATATCCTGAAAACCAATCTTCATATGCTTTAACTACCCTTTTTGGAGTATCTTTAAGCCCTTCTCTTTTTACATCTTCACCTGCCCAAGCAAGCAAAGTCTTCACAGCTGCTTCAGCTTCTGATCTTGATGGTTTTTTATCTTTTTTCATAAATTCTAAAAACAGTGTTCTATATCAAAAACTTGGATTTATATATAGTAATTATATATTGCTATTAATTAATTTGATTCATATTGATAAATTAGCCTAAAATTAGGATTTTTTAACAAACTGAGAGTATTTTTATGGTAATGTAACATAAATGAATGAATTAGAGTCTATTTCACAATCTTCAAAGTCATGGCCGTTTGTTGAGGCATCAAGAATTATTAGTAATGCTAAGAAAGCTAATAAAAAAATTATTAACCTTCAAACCGGTTATGGACCAAGTGGATTACCTCACATAGGAACATTCGGAGAAGTTGCTAGAACCACAATGATAGTGAATGCCATTAAATCTATTTCAGATTTTAAAGTAAATCTTATCGCATTTTCTGATGATATGGATGGACTCAGAAAAGTGCCAGATAATGTTCCTAATCAAGATATCTTAGAAACCAATCTTAATAAGCCTCTTACAGCTATCCCAGATCCTTTTGGTACCTATCAAAGTTTTGGGGAACATAATAATAATATGTTAAAAGAATTTTTGGATCGATTTGGTTTCATATATAGTTTTAAAAGTGCAACAGATCTTTACAAGTCTGGTTTTTTTGATGAACAAATTATAAATGTATTGGAAAATTATGATGAGGTAAAAGGAATAGTTTTACCAACTCTAGGTGAAGAAAGGAAAAAAACTTATAGTCCCTTTTTACCTGTTTGTCCAGATACAGGAAAAGTTCTTGAAGTTGAAATTAAAAATATAGATAAAAATAATAAATCTATACTTTACGAAAGTAACAATAAAGAATATGAGACTTTAGTAACAGGAGGAAATTGTAAGCTTCAATGGAAAGTCGATTGGGCTATGAGATGGATTGCACTCAATATTGATTATGAGATGTATGGTAAAGATCTAATTCCAACATTCCAACTATCCTCAAAAATTTGCAAAGCCCTTGGTGGTAAGCCCCCAGAAAATTTCTTTTATGAACTATTCTTGGATCAAAATGGAGAAAAAATTTCTAAATCAAAGGGAAACGGACTTACTATAGACGAATGGTTGTCATATGCGCCTGAAGAAACATTAAGCTATTTTATGTATCAAAATCCGCGTAGAGCAAAAAAATTATTTTTTGAAGTCATTCCAAAATCAACCGATGAATTTTTATCCCATGCGAATAAATTTGAAAATCAATCATTGGAAGAACGCACAGAAAACCCAATATGGCATATTTTCAATGGCAAAAATGATATTGGCAGCATCCCTATTTCATATAATTTAATCTTAAATTTAGTATCAGCTAGTGGCAAAGAAGATCCAAAAATTATACTCGATTTTATTAGGAAATATAAAGTTGATATAAATAATCAGAGCATAAATTTTATCAATAAATTAATTAAGGGGGTCATCAAGTACAATAAAGATATCATTTCAGACAAGGTTAAATACAAAAATCCTAACAAAGATGAAATGGTTATATTTAATGATTTGATAGAAAGTTTAAAAAGATTGCCTCAAGATGCTGATGCAGAGACTATTCAAACTGAGATTTATCAGATTGGAAAAAATCATAAATTTGAAAACTTGAGAGATTGGTTTAGGCTTATATATCAAGTATTGTTTGGAAAAGACGATGGACCTCGTTTTGGCACCTTTGTTGCCATATATGGGGTTGATAAGACAATTGATCTAATAAATGAGAAAATAGGTAGTAAAAATTAAAATGAAAAATATATTTCTTAATTTTTTAAGAAATCTTAATCCTGAAACTTCACATCATATCTCTATTCTTTCACTTAAATACCTTAGTGGGTTCTTGGAAAAAAATTATAAAAGTGAAATACTAAATACAAACTTTGGTAATTTAAATTTCGCAAATCCTATTGGACTCGCTGCTGGATATGATAAAAATGCAGAGGTAATAGACTCTTTATTTAAAATAGGATTTGGTTTCGTTGAATGTGGAACTGTTACTCCTGTTGCACAATATGGTAACACTAAACCTCGGATATTTAGGCTCAAGGAAGATAAAGGAATTATTAATCGTCTTGGATTTAATAATTGTGGAATTGATCAGTTTTCGAAAAATTTTAATCAAAGAAACTTTAATTTAGGCATCGCAGGAGTAAATATTGGCCCAAACAAAGAATCTAATAATTTTATTGATGATTACTTGAATCTTTTTAATTCAGTATATGAATATGCCGATTATGTTACCTTAAATGTTTCATCGCCAAATACTAAGAATTTAAGAAGTATCCAAAGAACAGAGGATTTAAGTGTTTTAACTTATGAGATTAACTCACTGAGAGAATCAAAAGGAAGTCATAAAAAAATAGTTTTAAAAGTTGATCCTGATTGCACTAAGAAAGAATATAGTAAAATAATTAATATTATTCAAAAAAATAAAATAGATGGTTTAATAGTTGCTAATACTACACTCTCACGTCCTGAGTTTCTTAAGAGTGATTTTAAAAATGAAGAGGGTGGATTATCTGGAGCACCTATTAAGGAGAAATCTAATAAAATTTTAAGATTCATATCAAAGGAGACTCAAGGAGAAGTCACTTTAATTGGAGTTGGTGGCATAAGTAGTGCTAAAGACGCATATGAAAAGATTAAGATTGGCGCTTCATTAGTTCAACTTTATTCATCTCTAACATTTAATAATCTTGGCTTTATAAATCAAATTAATAAAGACTTGTCTTCATATTTAAGGAAAGATGGTTTTACTAATATTAAAGAAGCAATAGGCATAGAAATAAGATGACAAATATTGAAAACTTGCCATTTGAAAAAAGAACTAGGCAAATCAAAAAAAAACAAAATCGTGAGGTTATTATAAATGCTGCACATGAAGTATTTGCAAAAAAAGGGTATGATAACTCAAGTGTCCGAGAGATTATAGGTTCCACCAATCTTGGAGCGGGAACTTTTTACAACTATTTTCCTGATAAATTAAGTGTATTTAAGGCAATAAATGAGCGGATTGTATCTGATTTTAGTGGGTATTTCCTCAAAGAAATTGAAAAATCAAACACTTTTGAAGAGGCGGTTCAGATAGCATTTAACAGTTGGTTTAATTGGATATCAAATCAAGAACAACATCATTTATTTATTAAGAATAATAAAAAATATCTTCTTGATTTAAAATGGTTAAGTACAAAATCAAAAGAGTATAAAATCTTTTATGATAATTTACTTAAATTTGTATTGCATCTTTCAAAAAAAACAAAGTTTCCAAATAATGATATTTCATTTATGGTTACGTCTGTTATTGCGGTAGCAACTAGTCTTGGTGATGAAATGTTATCAAGGCAAGATATTACTCACAAAGATACAGCAGAATTTGCGACTAAATTATTTTTAAAAGGACTTTAAATTGAAGAAAAGTATTTTCATTACTGGTGCAGCTTCAGGGATTGGTAGAGCTACGGCAATCTTGTTTGCAAAAAAGGGTTGGAATGTTGGACTGTTTGATATTAATCAAGAGGGTCTGGAGTCTGTTGCTAAAGAAATAGGTCACAATACTTGTATGTATCAAAAATTAGATGTAACAAACATTGAAGAATGGAAATCAGCAGAAGAAAATTTCTCAAATTTTTCTGGAGGCAAATGCGATCTTTTTTTTAATAATGCTGGTATTGCTAACTTTGCAGGGAAATTTGAAGATGTTCCTATAGAAGAAATGAATAAAATAATTGATGTAAATTTTAAAGGTGTTGTAAATGGATGTTTAATCATGTTGAACTTATTAAAGAATACCAACAATAGTGTTTTATTAAATACTTGTTCTATAGCAGGATTAGTTCCTGCGCCAGGTATCTCAGTCTATGGAGCAACAAAATTTGCGGTTAGAGGACTAACTGAGTCACTACGGATTGAGTTTGAGCGTTACAATGTAAGAGTTTCTGAAATAAATCCATGGTTTACAGAAACCCCAATTCTTAATGCAACTAAAGTGTCAGAAAACATGGAGAGTCCATGGGATAGGGATTTTGTCAATGAAAGAACCAAGATCTATCCTGTAGAAGAAGTTGCCACTTCAGTTTGGCAATCATATAGCAATAAAAAAATTCACAACCCATTAGGTTTTGAAGGTAAATTTGCCTCATTTTTTATGAACTTATGTCCTTCACTTATAAGGTTCTTGAGTAAGCGAATGTTCAGAGATACTTTTTTAGACTGATCTCTTTGCTTTATCGGACTCATTCGATGATTTGATCATACTTCTTAACTGCTCCCATTCATCATCTGAAACATTTTTGAGCATATCATAGAAATTACCTGCATGATTTAACCATTGCCCTCCATCAATTGTTACAATTTCTCCAGTTAAATATTCACATCCATCTGCCATTAAAAAGGCAGCTAGATTTGCTAACTCATCAAGTTCTCCAGTTCTCTTCATAGGTATGGACTCCATCATGCCTTTGCTTGTATCTCCTGGCGCTAGTCTTTCCCATGCGCCTTTAGTAGGAAAAGGGCCCGGTGCGATAGCGTTCAATCGGATTCCTCGATTTCCCCACTCAGCAGCTAGAGATTTTGTCATTGTAGCTAAACCAGATTTAGACATTGCAGATGGAACAGTAAAAGGTCCACTGCTATATACCCATGTTGTTAGAATTGAAATTATACTTCCTTTAATTTTTTCTTTAAGCCAACGTTTTCCAACAATATTTGTAGTATAAAATGTTCCATTAAAAACAATATTTGAAATTGCATTAAAAGCTCTTGGAGACAGATCTTCTGTACGTGAAATAAAATTTCCAGCTGCGTTATTTACTAAGCCAGAGAGAGGTCCGTCTGACCATATTTCATTAACCATATCCTCTATCGCTTCAGGAACTTTAATATCACATGAGATTGTTTTAACACTACCTCCGTGTTCTTTCATCATTTCATCAGCACATTCATCAAGAACACTTTTTCTTCTTCCACATATGTATACATCTGCCCCTAATTGAAGATACCTTGATGCCATAGCTTTTCCGAGTCCAGTACCTCCCCCTGTAACTAAGATTTTTTTTTCTTTAAAAAGATCTGCTTGAAACATAAAAACTCCTTATCCAAACTGTGTTAAAAATGGTAAATATTTAATAAAAAAGAATGCCAATTCTTGAATACGATTAGTAAGAATAAGGACTCCAAAAAGAATTAGCAAGACCCCAGTGAAGATTTCTATTGTTCTAATATATTTTCTAATTTTTGATAAGAACTTAAGAAAACTACCTATTCCATAAGCAGCAAGTATAAATGGAATTCCTAGGCCTGCAGAATAAAGTACTAGTAGGAATGTACCTTCAGATACGCTTTCAGATGTTGCAGCCACTGATAAGACACTTCCTAAAATTGGCCCAATACAAGGTGTCCATCCAAAAGCAAAGGATAGACCGACTACAAATGATCCAATCAGTCCAGGCTTATAATTATTTATTTGTACTCTGGTATCAGAGTTTAAAAAAGGCAATTGTATTAATTGAGTAAAATGAATTCCAAATACAATGATTATTGTTCCACCAATTATTCTTAAGTAATCAAAGTACTCATATAATAAACCACTTAAGTATGTTGCAGATGCTCCCATAACAACAAAAACAGTTGAAAAACCTAATACAAAACTTACTGAATACCTAAGTATATTGACTTTAAATATTTCTTGTTCATCCAATGCTTTATCAAGAGATGTTCCCGCTATAAAGCATAGATACCCAGGTACAATTGGCAAAACACAGGGAGACAAGAAACTAAGCAAACCTGCTAATAAAACATAGAAATAAGATATTCCCTCCATTTATTTTTTTCTAAACCTTCTGAATAACTCAGCTCCACTCCATCCAGTAATTACTGCAATTGTTAATGAAATTAATCCATATATTAAGGGGAAGTCAAAAGCTAAATTGTAAATTGCTTCTTCTATGCCAATTCTAGTTACAGTAAAGTTATAAGAATATTCTTTATTTATTTTTTCATCAATGATTAGGTAAACATTCACGTCATACTTACCAACAGGAACAGTATTAGGAATATGAATTCTCGTTTTAAACAAATTACCATCAATTAATTCAATTTCATTTTGAGTTTCTTTATAAAGATTTTCTGAAGTCTTAGTTCTAATTAAAGCTTCATAAAATTCACTTTTATCGCTTTCAGAATTTATTTCTCCCCAATTAATTGTTAGAGAGCTCCAATCAATTTCAGATGATCTTTTGGCTTTTAGAATGCCAATACTATTTTTATCAAGAAACTTATTATCTATTTTAGATGTGCTTGATAGATAATAGAAACCAGGAACATCTCTAAACTCTACTTGATAGGCGTTAAGCCAAAATCCGAGGAAGGGTTTCTTTTTTCTTAAAATAATATCCTCTGAAGGACCAACAACTTCAATAAGTAAATCTCCTTTTTCATCTCTTGGTTGGGAAGGGTCAGCATAAAAAGCCCCAAAGACCATAAGATCTTGTCCGGAAAAATTAGCGTCTATCAGAATCTCTTCTTCATCTGAACCAATTACTAACGCTGATGCATTAAGGCTTATTGCTAAAAATAGAGTAATAGATAATAAATAAGTCCTAAGAATCATTAAAAAATTACTCTCAAAACTGACAAATTAAACAACTCTTCAGGAGGTACAAGAAGATCTAGAGCGATTTTTACTGCAACTACTAATACTATTACGGCTAATAAAGCCCTAATCTCTTCTCCCCTTAATTTGTTCGCAGCTAGTACACCTACTTGCGCACCTATTACAGAAGATATTATTAAGAAAAAGGCAAGAATTGCATCCACTGCAAAAGTTGTTGTTGTATGAAGTAAAGTAATAATAGCGGTTATAAAAATAATTTGGAACAAAGATGTCCCAATGACTTTAGAAGTTGGCATTCCTAGAAAGTAGATCATCGCAGGAATAAGAATAAAAGATCCTCCTATTCCCATCACGGCAGACAGTATACCAATAAAAAAACCAATAATGATTGGTGGGATGATGCTGATGTATAACTTAGATTTATAAAACCTAACTTTAAAAGGTAGTTTATGAGCCCAATTATGATAGTGAATTTTTTTCTTAACTGTTTTTTTTCTTATTCTGTCTCGAATAACTTGAGAGCTTTCTATTAGCATTAAAGTTCCAATAGAAAATAGTAGAACAAAATAAAGTATCGATATCACTGTTTCAATTTGACCGGTTGAAACTAGAGTTTGAAAAATCCAAATACCTAAAATAGATCCTAAGATAGAACCAATTAATAGAACTCCTCCCATTTTGAAATCAACAAGTCCTTGTCTCCAATGACCGATTGTTCCAGAAATAGACGATGCAACTATTTGGTTGGCAGAAGTTGCTACTGCTACATTTGTGGGTATTCCCATGAAGATAAGAAGTGGAGTCATAAGAAACCCTCCACCAAGTCCAAACATGCCTGATAGAAAACCAACAGCACCTCCAAGTGAAAGTAAGACAAATAAATTTACCGATAGTTCTGCAATTGGCAGATAGATACTCATAAAATTATTCTACACACATACTTTGCTCCTAGACAGAATTGGGTTCCAGGACAAGAGTTTGTTAGTATTTTAGACAAAGATTTATATAATTTTTAATCTTGAAATATATAATATATATATACTTATATACTATACTAATAAAAAATTAC
>MDSW01123233.1_pt1 | contig 11857 bp, 10 predicted proteins | sample 811171 | NCBI WGS metagenome assembly MDSW01 (sample SAMN05326641, study PRJNA326480) | marine metagenome | isolation source: seawater | place: Atlantic Ocean: North West | collected 2012
CCAATTTCCGCCGAGCACGGACTTGGTATTCAGGATCTGCTTTCAGCCATTGCGCAAACGCTTCCTCCCGCTCCACCCGTCCAGTCGGATGATTCGGACCCCCGGACCAGGATTGCCTTCATTGGTAGACCCAACGTGGGTAAGTCATCCCTTTGCAACCGCTTGCTGAACATGGATCGCCTCATCGTCAGCGACGTGCCGGGCACGACCCGGGAAACTGTTGAACTTGATCTCGACTATGAGGCGGAGGGTCAGGAGGAGCCTTGGAGGTTTCGGCTTTACGATACCGCCGGGCTCAAGCGCCGGAAGCGGATTGATTCCTCCCTTGATTATTTCTCCGCCGTCCGGACCAAGCATGCGGTGGAATCGGTAGACGTCGTATTCCTCGTCCTGGATGCCCGCGAGGGCGTGACCAAGCAGGACAAAGTGATGGCTCACCACGTCCTCGAGGAAGGCCGAGCTCTTTCCATCTTGGTCAATAAATGGGACCTGGCTCTGGAAAGCTTCCGCAAGGACCCCTTGCCCGGGTATGAGGATGAGAAGGATTTCCGCAAAAGTTACCTCAAGTCCATCCGCAAGGAGCTTTTCTTCCTTCCCGATTCCCCCGTTTCCTTCGTTTCCGCCGCTACCGGGTATTCGATCGATGATTTCCTCCAGGTCGCCCGGGACCTCGACGCCCGTATGGACAAGTCGATCTCCACGTCATCCCTGAATAAGCTGATCGGAGACATGTGGGAACACCGTCCTCCGGCCAAGATAAAGGGTAAGCGCTTCAAGGTCTTCTATGCCGTGCAGGTTGAGAACCGTCCTTTCCGGATCAAGTTGTTCTGCAACCGCGAGGAGCGTTTGAACGACCAGTACAAGCGTTACTTGGAGAAGGGCATCCAGCGGGAGTTCGGACTCTCCGGTTGTCCGCTTAAGTTTTCCCTTGCCGGGAAGGAAGCCAGGTACAAGGAGGAAAAGAAGTAGTAAGATTTTCGTACCTTTGATCGAGAGCCGCCCCGGGCGGCTTTTTTTGCGTCATTTTCGTTGTGCGAAAGTCCTTCTTCAGGGTAAAAATGAGAGTCATTGATGGAACGCAATACGAATAGGATCGCCTTCTTCGGGTCGGATGAAATCGCCCTGCCGTTCCTTCACTCCATTTTAGGCGGACCGGTCAACCCTTCCGTCGTCGCCGTACTGACCCAACCGGACCGAAAGTCGGGTCGAGGGCGAAAGGTTCGAATGAATCCAGTCAAGGAATGGGCTCTAGGGCAAGACATTCCCTGCCGTGACCCGCTTAAGCCCGGTGCGGAAGACGTCCGGTGGTTGCAAGCCCGGCAGGTGGACGTGGTCATGGTTATGGCTTATGGACACATCCTTGGCCGTGAGTTCCTCGAGTTCCCTCCCTTGGGTTGCTTCAACCTACATGCCTCCCTTCTTCCTTCCTATCGGGGGGCATCTCCCATCGAGACTGCCATAGCAATGGGCGAAAGGGAAACGGGGGTTACGCTCATGCGAGTTGTCCCGAGGATGGATTCCGGTCCGGTTCTCGATTTCGAGCGCATAGCCATTGATCACCATGAAACCGGTTCCGATTTGAGGGGAAAGATTGCCCAAGCCTGCATACCCCTCGTGCAGAGAAACCTCGAGCCGATTCTCGAACGCCGGGCAGAAGAAGTTTCCCAGGATGAAAAACTGGCCACCTATTGCCGCAAGCTCGGCAAGGAGGATGGTCGAATGGATTTCAATTCTCCCTCCCGGGTTTTGGTCGACAGAGCTCGAGCCTTCCGAGCTTGGCCAGGTTTAAGTTTCCTTTTCGACGAGCAAAGGATCCGTCTTGGGGAATGCTTCGTCGGCGAACCGGACAAAACTCTTCTTCCGGGTGAAGTTTTCTGCGACGAGGAGTTCAACCTTTGGCTCGGTACCGGTGAGGCGTGCATCCTGGTTCGAGAATTGCAGAGGCCGGGGGGGAGGATGTTGCCGGCGGCGGATTTTCTCCGTGGCTTCGAGTTGCCCAATGGAACCGTCCTTCCCTCCGAGCCTATGTCGGATCTCCTGGTCTCTCGAAAAAGTAGACCAGATACCTAAAAGATTTCTTGCTTCCACCCGCGATTTCAGTAGCTTGATAATTGTGGTGAATATGTTGAGGATAACCTTCTCGCAAGCTTTTGGCTTGTCCGTGCCTGCTTTCTTCAGGCTTATTTTGTTCATTTGTGGGTGCGTTCCGTTCTTTTCCCAAGAAGCTTCCGCGAACGTCAACGTGCAGTTCGCAAACATGAAGCAGGATATGGAACTCGTCTCTCGAGAGCTTGCGGGCTTGAGAACGGAAGTGGAGCTCCTGCGACGTGAGAACGCCCAACTCCGGGTCACCGTGGAGCAACTTACCCGTCGCCAGAACTCGACCTCGGGAGATGCCCAGGGACTCTCCCGCCAGATGGACGCTCGCCTCCAGTCGCTGGAAAGGCGCGCCTCTCAGGGCGAAAAGGAGCAAATCGCCCTGCAAAAGAACTTCGACAAGAAGCTCAAGGACCTGATTGCCGAGATGAACGCGGCTTTTTCCCAAGTCAACGGGCCTTCGACGAATGGTGCCCCGGGAGCCTCATTTTCCACGGACTACCCTAAGAACGGGTTCGTCCATAAGGTGGAAAAAGGTGAAACCGTCAGCAGCATCGCGGTCAAGTACAGTTCCAAGATCAAGTGGATCATCGATTCCAACCGGATTCACGACCCAACCAAGGTCTTCGTTGGCAAGGAATTGTTCGTTCCCCAGAAATAAGGTCGTGGCGAAAACGGCGTCAAGGTTGGGCCGAGGTTTGGGAAGCCTCATTGCGGGGGGTGCAGGTGGTCCCGGAGCGTCTGACGCACCGTCTCCCGATTCGGATCGGACCAAGCCGTCGCCAGTTTCCCGCGAATCGAACGGTAACGGTCGCCCCGCCCCCCAGGCGGAAGACCAGGCTGAGAAGCTTGTAGAAATTGCCCTTGGCGATCTGGTTCCCAACCCGCATCAGCCCCGCAAGACGGTCGATCCGGAAGCGATACGGGAATTGGCCGACAGTATCAAGTCGGAGGGACTCCTGCAACCCGTCGTAGTGAGGAGGTCGGGAGATTCCTTCGAGTTGATCGCTGGGGAAAGAAGATGGCGGGCCCACGAGTTGCTGGGTCGCAAAACCATTCTTGCGCGTGTGCTGTCCGCCAGCGAACTTTCATCCGCCAGTCTTTCGCTGATCGAGAACCTGCAGCGTGAGGGACTCAATCCACTTGAGGAGGCGATGGGCTGCCAATCCCTCGTCCAAGACTTTGGGCTTACCCAAGCCAAGGTGGCCGAGCGGTTGGGCAAAAGCCGGGTGTACGTCACTAACTTGATTCGCTTGCTTCAGCTAGACGACGAGCTCAAGGGCCTGCTGGCCTCAGGCAAGCTCTCCATGGGGCACGCCAAGGCTCTCTTGGGTTTGCCCGACGTGGCGACCAGGCTCAATCTCGGCAAACGAGCCGTCCGCGAACAATGGACCGTTCGCCAATGTGAGAAGGCGGTTGATGAGGTCCGCAATCCCGGTCGGTCTGGGATTACCGGGAGAACAGACGGACCCAATGGGGACATGTACCTTTCTCTTGCCGAGGCGGCCGAGGCTTCCCTTGGGCGTCGGGTTTCCATCAAGTCTGGTCCATCGGGAAAGGGGAGGATTACACTCGCCTTTGAGAATCAGGAGGATCTGGAAAAGATCCTTTCTGCCCTCGAGGCGTAGGCCTGCGCAAAGAGGATTGCCTTTTTCGTGGGAAAGAGGCATCATCATTGGTTCCTGTTTTCTCGAAATGATCATTTTCCTTACGCTTCTCCTTATTTTCCTTTGTTTCGTCATCGTTATGCTGATCATGATTCAGCGAACCTCAGGCGGAATGGGATCCGCTCTCGGCGGTGGCGCCGCCGACCAGGTCTTGGGGGCCGGCTCCGCCGCACAGTTGACCAAGATGACGGTCTGGGGCATCCTCGGCTTCTTCATTTTGGCTTTTGCGCTCTACGCGCTCTACCAGAATGAGGCAGCTGATTTCGATGCCCCCCTTAGAAGCGGTACTACTCCCGTTATCTCGGATGACGATGGCTCGGGCTCGGGTACTCTTTCCGATGTTCCCGGACCCGACTCCTCGACCCTGCCCCCGCTTCCGCCAGCTCCCCCGTCCGACCAACCACCTTCGCTTCCACCTCCTCCCGCCCAAGGGCCCGAGGATAGCCCACCCGTCGCTCCGGTTCCGCAACCCATCACCCCCGCGCCCGATTCTCCGGACTCGAACTCTTCTCCGCAATAGCGTGAGGAGCTCGATGACCAAGGTCTTCCTACTTGGTTTAATTTTGGCCTTCTTGGCCATTTCCGAAGGGCAGCTTTTGTCGAAGGGTCCTTTCCCTGCTCGTGGTTTCGCAAAGGTTCTGAATGAGGACGAGGCGGAACGCCGTCTCTCACGCTACCGAAGTTTTCTCGTCCGGGACCTGAACCAAAGTGTTCATCACCAGGCTTATGCCCTTCGGTTCAAGCTCAGACATATGCCGAGAAGAGGAGACGAGTCATCGCGGGAAGGCTTGATCTCGGGTCCGTCTTTGGGTCACGGGATAAGCAGGATCGATCTCGACTCGGGCGAGGAAGGCGGGGAGCCGGTCAGCATCCTGCTCCACAACTCGTCCGATCCTCAAGCCTGGCGCTATCGGAAGGAATCGGCCCGGAGTTTAAAGCTGGAGCACAAGGACCTGCTGCTTCCCCTGGTTGAAGGCATGAACCAGACGCCTTTTGACATCCTCATGCCCTTCGTCTTCTGGGGAGCTCGTTACGAGAAATCAGGAAAGGTTGCCGGGAGACCCGCCCACATCTATGCTTTTTCCCTGCCTGAATGGGTACGTGAGGCTCGCCCTGGTTGGAATCGAGTGACACTCGCTCTCGACGACGATTACGAGGCTCCTCTTCGGGTACAGACTTTTTCGAGCCGTTCCGTTCCGGTCAAGACATTCATCCTCAACAGTCTCAAGAAAATCGACTCGACCTGGATCGTAAAGAGGTTCGACTGCAAAAATGGCTCCGATTTGTCCAACACTCGTTTCGAAGTCCTCTCCGTCGCCCTTCGACTAGATCTGGATCCCATATCTTTCTCTCCTAAGGGGCTCGGTCGCAGGCTTGAGATTCCGCAGGAACTGTTTGTCCCCACGAATTAGATCGAGTATTGGGTTAAAAGAACTTGCCCGCCTCGGTCAATTCCCTAAGTTTCCCTCCGAAATATGAAGAACGGATACTTATCACAATGGGCCCGTAACGTTTCGCCTTCACCCACGTTGGCCGTGGATTCGAAGGCCAAGGCCATGAAGGCTGCCGGGGAGGACGTATGTGGGTTCGGAGCCGGCGAGCCTGATTTCGATACCCCTTCCTTCATTAAGGAGGCCTCGGCCAAGGCCCTGGCCGAAGGCAAGACCAAGTATGCCCCTGCCTCGGGAATTCCTCCACTCAGGGAGGCCTTGGCGGAAAGGTATGCCGCCCTCGGCGTTCTTTCCGAGCCATCCCCGGGGCAAGTGGTGGTTAGCCCGGGCGGAAAATATTCCTGCTACCTAGCCATCCTTGCGACCTGTGGTCCGGGTGACGAGGTTATCATCCCCGCCCCCTACTGGGTGAGTTACCCGGAGATGGTCAAATTGGCGGGAGCGACTTCCAGGGTAGTATTTGCGGGGGATGAGCAGGGTTTCAAGGTCACCCCCGCACAGATCGAGGATGCCCTCACTCCCTCGACCCGCATGCTGATCCTCAACAGCCCTTCCAACCCGACCGGATGCCTCTACGAAAAAGCCGAAATGGAGGCTATCGTGGAGCTTGCCTGCAGGCATGATTTCCTCGTCATGTCCGATGAGATCTACGAGTATCTTCTCTATGACGGAGCCGAGCACCACCGGCCTGCTTCCTTTGGTCCCGAGGCGTCCGAGAGGGTCATCACGGTTTCCGGTTTCAGCAAGACCTTTTCCATGACCGGTTGGCGCCTTGGGACGCTTGTTGCGAACCCCGAAATCTCAAAGGCGGTCGCCGACCTGCAAAGCCAGACTTCCTCCAACGCCACGACCTTTGCCCAGTATGGGGCTCTCGAGGCCATGCTCGGTTGGGACCGGGCCATGGATGCGGTCTCGGAAATGCTCGTTCATTTCGACAGGCGTCGATTGAATTTGCTCGAGGGCCTTGAAGCCATCGAGGGAGTCAGTTGCCAGAGGGCCCAAGGGGCCTTTTATCTTTTCCCGAACGTCTCCGCACTGGGTCTTGGTTCGGAGGAATTCTCCACCCGGTTGCTGGAGGAGCGGAAAGTTGCGGTGGTCTCCGGCCACGCATTTGGGGCCGACGGTTACGTCCGGTTGAGCTATGCGACCTCGGATGAAGTCATCGAGAAGGGACTTTCCCGTATTCAGGATTTTTGCCGGGAAATCTAGCCGAACCCCAGTCCCTTTGCCGCTTGGGGATTTGCGGCCAAGGCCGCCTCGAATTCATCCAGGTCGAAGTCGGCCACCACGAAGTCGCCGTGTTTTAGCGTAGGCGTCTTGGATTGACCACTGATCTCAAGCAGTTCGTTCATTCTGGAGGGATCGGTCCGGACGTCCACGACTTCCATTTCGATTCCCTTGCGGGCGAAATAGTCCAGAGCATCCACGCACCAAGGGCAACCTTGTTTGACGTACAGTATGGGTTTGTTCACCATTCCTTACTAATAAAGGGTGAGAGAGATGAGAAGAACGTTTTATCCTGCTTGGCATGGGATCGACGCTCAATCATGCTAGTTTGCCATGGTTGAGGAAAAACGAAAGCGTGAGCTGGAATCGGGCGAGATTCTGGTCAAGGGCGCCCGTGAGAATAACCTCAAGGGTATCCTGGCCAAGTTTCCGCGAGGGAAGTTGATCGGCGTCACTGGGGTCAGTGGCTCCGGTAAATCCTCCCTTGTCTTCGACGTCTTGGCGGCAGAAGGCCATCGGAAGTACGTCGAGAGCCTCTCCCCGAAGGCCCGTCAAGCTCTCGAAAAAGTCCGTCGTCCCGACGTCGACTACGTCGAGGGCTTGTCCCCCGTGCTTGCCATCGAGCAGGCCACGGCCCGCACTGCCGGCCCCAGGAGCACGGTAGCCACGGCCACAGAGATCGCCGACTACGCCCGGCTTCTGTGGGCTACCGCCGGTCGCCCTCATTGTCCTGACGACGGTTCGCCCGTGTCCCGCAGGACGCTGGACGACTGCGTCGCCCAAATCATGTCCGAGGGAGAAGGCAAGCGGGCCATTGTTCTCTCCCCCTTGATGGCCGCCAAGGCATCCGTCCTTCGCGAGGAATTACCCGGTCTGGAAAGAAGGGGCTTCCAGAGGGTGCGGATCGAGGGCGAGATCAAGCGTCTGGATGACCGCGACTTGATTCCCGAGAAGACAAGGGGGAGGGAGCTACAGGTCGAACTGGTGATCGATCGTTTGTCGATTGACCCCAAGACCAGAAGCCGTGTGGCCGACTCTATGGAATTGGCCTTCAAGGAAGGGGATGAACGAGCCCTTGTCCTCTTAGAGGAAGCATCCTCCTTCCGGGAGCTTCGACTCTCGCAGAGCTATGCCTGCGAGAAATGCGGCAAGACGTATCCAGCCATAACTCCCCGCCATTTCTCCTGGAATCATCCCGAGGGCGCCTGCGAGAAATGCGATGGGCTCGGGCAGGTGCTAAGCTTTCTTGAGAACCTCGTGATTGCGGACCCCTCGCTTTCCTTGGCAAAGGGGGCGATCAAGCCATGGAGACTGGGAGCCAGAAAAATGATTTCCCTGCGAAAGAATATAATCAGGGATTTGTGCGAGCAGGTTCCGATCGACCCAAGGACGCCCTGGTCCGAACTTTCACCGGAAATACGCAAGTTTCTCCTTCATGGCGACGGGCGGAAGAAATACGACCTGAAGCTGCGGATCGGGAGAGGCAGGGCAAAGAGTCAGCCATTTCCAGGTGTCCTTAAGGATCTTGAAGAGACGATGAGAAATACCTCCAGCGAAGGATTGAGGGCCAAGTTGCTGACCTATCAGGTGGGGGCTACCTGCAAGGCGTGCGGAGGGGGAAGGCTTTCCTCCTATTCTCGGGCGGTAACCTTGGGCGGATTATCCTTTGATTCATTCTTGTCCCTCCCGATATCTAAAGCCAAGTCTTTTGTTGAAAATGACCTGCGAAAGGAGGAGTCCTGCATGCAGGTCATGGATGCGCTAAATGGATTGGATCAGCGCCTGGGCTTTCTCGATCAAGTCGGCTTGGGTTATATTTCCCTAGATCGCCCCTATCGTACCTTGAGTGGAGGGGAGGCTCAAAGATCTCGCCTCGCGACCCAGTTGGGCATGGGCCTGGTCGGCGTGACCTATGCCCTGGACGAGCCAAGCGTTGGCCTTCATCCCGCTGATCACAACCGGTTGCTCAAGGTTCTGGAGGGGTTGAGGGACCGAGGCAATACCGTCATTGTGGTCGAGCATGATGCCGAGACCTTGCTGGCCTGCGATCATCTCCTTGAGATCGGGCCTGGGGCAGGGGAAGATGGAGGCGAACTCATCTTCGCCGGAAATCTGTCCAAGTGCGTATCCTCCTCCTCAAGCATTACCGGATCCTTCCTTTCCGGGCGGGATGGCGTCCGCAAGGACGCCAAGGAAAAGAAGCCGTCCGACGCATCCCTCGTTGTGCGGGCTGCCCGGGCAAACAACCTTAGGGAAATCGACGTTTCCTTTCCCGTCGGCCTGCTCAACGTCGTTTGCGGGATTTCCGGTTCGGGCAAGAGTACGCTCGTCAACGAGATTCTCGCCAAGACCGCCGCCCACCGGCTACACAGGTCCAAGCAAGTCCCGGGGGCTCATTCGGGCATCGAGGGATTGGAGTATTTCGACCAAGCCGTCCGGGTGGACCAGTCACCTATCGGCAAGAGCCCGCGCTCCAACCCCGCCACCTTCGTCAAGCTCTTCGACCTGCTTCGAAAACTATTTTCGCAGTGCTCGCTCAGCCGCGTGCGCGGCTACACCCCGGGTCGCTTTAGTTTCAACTTGGCCGGTGGGCGATGCGAGCGTTGCAAGGGAGACGGCATGGTCAAGCTGGACATGCAGTTTCTGGCCGACGTTTTCGTGGAATGCGAGAGCTGCAAGGGAAAGCGCTACAACAGGGAGACCCTCGAGGTTCGCTTTCGTGGAAAAAACATTGCCGAGGTTCTGGAAATGTCAATCTCGGAGGCCTCCGATCTTTTCCAAAAACATCCTTCGGTTCTCGCTAAGCTGCAAACCCTGGAGGCAGTCGGTCTAGGTTATCTCAGGCTGGGCCAGGCGGCCAATACCCTTTCCGGAGGAGAGGCACAGAGGCTCAAGCTTTCCCTCGAGCTCAGCCGCAAGCAGTCCGGCCGGGCGCTCTATCTTCTGGACGAGCCCACTACCGGCCTGCATTGGCTTGACGTGCAGCGCTTGATGGATCTGCTTTTCAAGCTCCGGGACGCCGGCAATACCTTGGTCGTGATCGAGCACAATATGGACGTCATTAGCCTGGCCGATCACGTCATTGAGATAGGTCCCGATGGTGGTGATAAAGGAGGTAAGCTGGTTTTTGAGGGAACGCCCAAAGCCCTTGCCCGCAAGAAGACTCATACCGGGAGGTTTCTCAGAAAGCATCTTGCGAAGACCTTTCACGGGGAGTAAGGAAGGTATAGGCAACATGACCGAAAACGACCCGCCAGACAAGACGTCCAAGGATCTTCTATCCATGAAGAGGAACGAGTTCTGGCAACTCTGGAGGAGACGGGCTCTCCTCATACTGGCTTTGCTCATTCTCATCGTCCCTCTATACGGGACCTTTCTTCCACTTTTCGAATTTATTCTCTTTGCGGTTTCCCTGGCGGCTCTTACCTATCCCGTGTTTTATCGCCCCATCGAGCGCATCGGCAGGAGGTACCTACCGAAATTCCAAGAGCGGAGAAGGTCCGAGCTTTGCGCCGTTCTCTCCACCGTTCTCCTCCTTCTGGTACTTCTTTCGCCTTTCGTTCTTCTTCTTCTGCAGGGAGGGGCCGGGGAGGGGATAAGCGAAACCGTATGGTCCCTTGCCATGGGGGAGGAAAAGGGTCGGGCAGCCCTCCTGGCAAGCGTCGCCGATGGGGTGGGTGAAATCCAGAAAATCTATCCCCGCCTCCCTATCGACAAGGAGAAGACCATCCAGTTCGTTTCGAACCTCGTTGGGGATACCCACGAATTTTCCGGAACCTTTCTTGAGTTTCTCTTTAAGGGGACGCGTGGTTTCGTGGCCGAGTTGGCCTTGGCCTTGATCGCCCTTTCCTTTCTCTATGCCCACGGATCTACCTTTCTCAACCAAGCGATGAAAGTCGGAGGGTTCCGTCAGGAAGAGGTCCGTCTTTGGTTTCAGTTGCACCGGAAGATCACCCTCAGGTTGCTTAGCGATACCGTCCTTACTTCGCTACTGAGAGGGATCCTGTTGGGCCTTGTGGCTCATTTCGTGGGCGGCTTCTTTTTCCTGCCGGTTTTCTTCATCGGCGCCTTCGTGGGTTTGGTTCCCGTCGTCGGAAGCGCCATGGTATGGTTGCCCTTGTCCTCATTAGTGTGGACAAGGGGGGAACCGGAACTAGCCGTCCTCATGGCAGGCCTTTGCCTATTCCTGAATTACTTGGTAAGTCGAGCGCGAACCGGGATGGGACGTCGCCTGCACGAGCAGGGTGCTTGGTTGAGCTTTCTCCTCTTCCTCGGCATCATCGGAGGGATACTCGCCTACGGTCCCCAAGGCTTCGTGATCGGTCCAATGGCGATCGTCCTTGCTTATGGTCTGTTCCGTTTTCTGATCGACCAATCAGGGGATGGTTTGCTGAGCGGTAAGGAAGATCAGTCCGCGTCGTAGATAATCACCCGGTCCCAAAGATGACCGCATTTCTCCACGAAAGCCAGATGGATCGGGTCCGCCTGATAGAGATCGTGGGCCTCGAGGTCGGGCAGCACGACGGTTAGGGAGCAACCGAAGGAGGAGTCGACGACGGGTCGCTCGGGTGTTTGGGCGGGGGTTCCCAGATAACCCGTCTCGACCGACTCGATGGTCAAGAGGGTTCTTACACCGTCGAAAAACAAGCCCTTGTCTTCCTCGGTGAGGTTTTCCTTCAACCAGAAAATTACCGTGTGTGTAAGCATGCGAAGTATATACAGTCAGGGTGAAGGGATGAAAAGCCCATTCGGATCAAACTCGGGCTTCAGGGCACGATCGTCTCGCCGTTCTGGTCCGGGCTGAGGCCAACGAGGCATTCCGTTGCCCTCTTGGCCCAGGAAGTCGGGTCCTCATAGTTTTTCGCATCTTCCCCAAAGCAGGAACGGAGCATGTCGGTGTGAATGACGCCGGGGTTGAATGCGACGGTTCCCAACCCCGTCTGAAGCTCCTGGGCAAGGGAACGGGTCAAACCTTCCACGCCCCACTTGCTGGCGCAGTATGGGCCGACCTCGGGTGCGGTTGATCTGCCCCAGTAGGAACTGAAGTTAACGATGATTCCTCGTCCCCGTTTCTCCATTGCGGGGAGGAAGGCTCGAATCATATTGTGGGTTCCGCCCAGGTTAGTGTTCAAAACTTGGGCGAATTCTCCCGCCGAGACGTCCTTCAGTTTTGCATTTGCATTGATTATGCCCGCGTTGTTGACGAGCAAGTCCGGGCAACCGATCCTCTCCATCGTCGCAATTGCGAAGGAGTCCACCTGCTCCGGCACGGATACGTCGAGAATCTGCAGATGGGAACCGGGCCCCAGTTCGGCCTTAAGTTCCTCGATGCAACCCTTGCTTCTGGCTCCACCCGCTACTTTCCATCCACGGTCTGCAAACTCGACGGCCAAGGCCCGACCGAGCCCGCGTGAG
>MDSW01021472.1_pt1 | contig 11856 bp, 11 predicted proteins | sample 811171 | NCBI WGS metagenome assembly MDSW01 (sample SAMN05326641, study PRJNA326480) | marine metagenome | isolation source: seawater | place: Atlantic Ocean: North West | collected 2012
GGTTTCCTTTTTCATTTTATCACAATATTCACAATTTGGTTTATAAAAGAAAATTAAAATATCTTGATTATATTTAGATGCAAATTTCTCTGCTTTTTGTAAAGAAATCCAATTAATTTTATTTTGAATATTTCCTTGAGAAAAAACGACAAAAGGGAAAATGATAAAATAACATAGAAGGAGCTTCTTCATTCTTACTTACTATTTAAAATCTTATTTGCATCTGCAATCCATTTTGTGGGACCACCCGCTACATATCCTGTACTACCTAATTGAGATAAATTAACTTGTCCTTTATCGGTTTTTACAGGATTAACAAACCATATGGTTGGATACCCTCTTACACCAAACATCTGCTGAAGGTCTCTATTTTGTTTTTGAATTTGATCAGATAACTTTGACCTTCTTGGGAAATCAATCTCTACTAAAATCACATTCTTTTCAGCCCATTTTTTAAATTCTGGTTTAGCATAAACTTCTCTAACTAATTTCTTACACCATCCACACCAATCAGAACCAGTAAAGAAAAGCAACAGAGGTTTACCCGTAATCCTAGAGACCTTACTTGCTTCATCAATGTCAGTATACCAACCATCTGCTTTTTGAATTGGATATGAATCAATATCTATTGTTGTTGATATTTTTTTATTTTTTGTACTTCTATTAGTCTCTTCTGAATCACCGAAAATTATATAAACAAATTTTTTTACCTTTTTGTATTGCTCTTCAATATCTAATTTATTAATACCAATATTTGATCCTGTCTGTAAATCTAAGTCTTCCATTAGATTTAACAAGTATCTTGTCTTTATCGCGTAATTAATATTCGTTGTTTCACTGCCAGTAATTGCTTTAACTTTGTCATTATCAATTCCTGCATTATTAATTCCAACTAAATTACCATACTTGTTAAATAGTGGTCCACCACTATTACCAGATTGAATAGTTGCTGTGTGTTGATACCATCTTGGATCATTCATCAATCCACTATTAGAGCTAATTCTACCTTCTGTGAACTTTACTTCATTACCGAGTAAATCTATAATTGGATAACCATAAGCAAAAACCATACTAGCAACATCTTCTTTCTTATTCTTAAATCCATAAGGAATCGTCCCTAAATTAGTTTCTACTTTTAAGATTGCTAAATCATTCGCTTTGTCTAATTTAACTACTCTAGCAGTATAAGATTTAGTAAATTCTCCTTTAATACCTTTTACTGTTATCTTGTTTTGCCCCTCAACTACATGAAAGTTAGTCGCTATATATCCATTAGAATTAATAGCGAAACCAGTACCTTGAGATTGTGAGAATGATACATATGGAAATACAGTAATTAATAAAAGAAGAACTAATTTTTTCATGTTATTTATTCTGTAATATCTTATCCGCCTTATTTATCCAGATATTAGGATTTTTTTCTCCTCCTATTATCATATTTATTGGTTTTAATTGAGTTGTATTATCTTTTAAATCAACATCAACAAACCACATTGTTGGATAACTGTTTACTCTTAACATATTAGATAATTCAATATATTCCTTAGGTATATCTTTTCTTTTTGGCCCTCTTGGAAAATCTAATTCTACAGGAATAACCTTACTTGACCATAAGGCAAACTCATTGCTTTCAAAAACATTTTTTTGAGTTATTTTACATGGTGGACACCAATCCTTACCGGTAAAGAAAAATAAAAGTGTTTTTTTTGTATCTAAAGATTTTTCTATCGCTTTATTTATATCAGTTTCCCAAACTACTTGTTTTGTTTGAGATAATAAATTAAAAGAAAAGGATACAAATAATAATAAAATTAATTTTTTCATAGTTTTTTATTTAATAGTTAATTTTTAATGAACTCCATGCATCCATTTTTTCAGTAATGGAGATAAGATAAACGCTAAAATAGCCATTCCTATTGCGACTATTCCAACTTGTGTAAATACAGATGTATAATTTAACAATGATTGAACTCCTTCTACATTAGAATCTGTAGTAGCACCAACAAAACCTGTAACCTTCTCAATCATTGTAGTCATAAAACCTGGTTCAGGAATTTCTTCTGAACCTGAAATTGTAGCATTTGCTATAAATTTAGAAATGTAATGAGCAAAAGATGATGAAAGGAAATAAACTCCCATCATAAATGCCGTCATCTTTTTAGGTGATAATTCTGTAACTTTACTCAATCCAATAGGAGAGATAAACAACTCACCTGTTGTCATTAAGAAATACCCAGCCATTAAAAATATAAATGGGGTCTTTCCTACATCATCCATAAACTGAGCACTCATTGCAAATACTATAAATCCTAATCCTAATTGAAGGATACCTAAAGCAAATTTAATAGGCGTTCTAGGATTTCTTTGTGCTTTGGCTAAAGCTACCCACATTAAAGAAAATGGAATAGCTAAAAACATAATATATCCAGGATTAATTGCATTTGTTTGTGAAGCATTCATTAATACAAGATTCACATTTCTTTCAGCAAACAAAGTTATGGCTGTTCCCGCTAGTTCGAAAAATGACCAAAAAACAGTTATAAATAATGTTAGAACTAAAACAGTAATTAATCTAAATACTTCAATTCTTGAGAGATCTAACATCTTATTTATTATTAATACTAAAATAACGATAGCTAATGATATTAACAATGCGCTATGTAAATGAACACCAGTAAAATATGATAATAAATACGGAACCGCTAAATATCCAATTAAAGCATAAATACCTGCAATAATATTTTTTGTTGAAACAACATAAATTAAAATTATTGATAAAACAATTAAATGAAACTCATTAATTGATAAAAGGGTAAGTGTATCCATAGCATTATATTTAACCAATAATGCTGACAAAGGCACTAATAATATAGCAATTAAATAAAAGAAATAGTCTGTCCTTAAACCATACATTTTTTTGTCTTTATACTCTTCTGGTTGATCTCCATTCTTACTAAATACTCCATCTTCTATTCCTCTCCAAAAAAATATTAAACCAATTAACATACCAATACCTGCAGCTCCAAATCCATAATGCCACCCCCAGTTTTCACTCATACCTAGGTATCCACAAGCTAAAGGAGCTAAAAATGCACCAATATTTATTCCCATATAAAAGATAGTAAATCCAGAATCCCTTCTATCATCACCTTCTGAATAGAGTCTTCCAACCATTGTAGAAATATTTGGTTTAAAAAATCCATTTCCAACTATAAGTAAAGCTAAAGCAGCATAGAAAAAGAATCCATTAATATCTTGGATAGGAAATCCAAACATACCATTACTAAAATCTTCTGCATCAAAATAGAAAGCCATAGAAAAGTGTCCTAATGCCATTAATATTCCACCTAGTAAAATAGATTTCTTAAATCCTATAAATTTATCAGCTATCATACCTCCGATAACTGGAGTAGCATATACTAAAGAACCGTAAGCAGCAAAAATACCAATTGACATTTCCTCTCTAGCTGCATCATCCTTAATATATAGAAAGAATTCATTCACCATATAAAGAGTAAGTAAGGCTCTCATACCATAATAAGAGAATCTTTCCCAGAGTTCTGCAAAAAATAAATAAAATAACCCTCTTGGGTGTCCGAATAATTGGTTTTCTTGATTTGTCATATTAAATATTAGTTTTTTGTATTATTTTTTTGATTGCCGAAAATAGTAATTAATTTTCAAATAAAAAGAGAAAGAAAAAAGAATACAATATTTCTATTATTAATTGAGTTAATTTTACATCAAAAAAAAAATTTGGTTTCATTGTAAAATAGTAGTATTTTTGCAAAACATTTTTAAAACATGAAAAAACACTTATTACTTCTTTCAATCTTTTTATTCCAATTTTCTTGTGGAGAATATCAAAAAGTATTGAAAAGCTCCGATGCAGATTATAAATACCAGAAAGCTATTGAATATTATGAAAAAGCTGATTTTGCAAGAGCTATGCCACTATTTAGAGAACTTACAAATATGTTGAGAGCAACTAAGAAATCAGAAGAAGTGATGTATTATTTAGCATACTGTCATTATAACAATGCAGATTTTATCACATCTTCTTATTTATTTAAAAATTATATAAAAACATTTCCTAATGGGTCTCATGTTGAAGAATGTATGTACATGGCAGCATATTGTGTATATTTAGAATCTCCATCCCACTCCCTAGATGCCACATATACACAAAAAGCCATTGGAGAATTACAACAATTTTTAAATAAATATCCTAAAAGTAGTAAGTCAGAAAAAAGTGAACAATTAATTTCTGAACTTCATAATAAATTAGCATTTAAAGCATTTGAAAATGCAAAACAATATTATATAACAGAATATTATAAATCAGCAATAATTGCACTAAACAATTTATTAATTGATTATCCGGGTAATAGTTATAGAGAAGAAGCTCATTTCTTAATCTTAAAATCATCATATGAACTTGCTGTAAATAGTATAAGTTCGAAGGTTGAAGAAAGATTACAAAACACTTTAGATGCTTACTTAGTATTTAATGATAATTATCCTAAAAGTAAATTTATAAGACAAGCACAAAAAATAGAAGAACAAACAAAACAATCATTAAACAATTTAAATAATTAACACAATGGATTACAAAAAAACAGGAGCAGAGAAAACAACCATTACTAGAGACTTAGTAGATTTAGGAGAAAAAACTGGGAACATCTACAATTCGTTAGCTGTAATAGCAAAAAGAAGCTCTCAGATTAACCGTGAAATAAAGCAAGAATTAATTAATAAGTTAGAAGAATTTGCAACACATAACGAACAACTAGAGGAGATATTTGAAAATTCTGAACAAATAGCTGTTTCGAGATTTTATGAAAGATTACCTAAGCCATGGGCTATTGCAATGAAAGAACTTATGGATGATAATGTTTACATAAAATCCCTTGAGGAAGAGGAAGACTCTGAATCAGAAAATAAAAATGCTTAAAGAAAAAAATGTTTTATTAGGAGTAACTGCAAGTATTGCTGCATATAAAGCAACTTATATTGTAAGATTACTCAAAAAACTTGGAGCTTCAGTTAGAGTCATTCAAACTGAGGCTTCTTTAGATTTTGTTAGTCCTTTAGTTTTATCAACACTTTCTGAAAACAAAGTTATTTATAAAGTTATTGACAAACAAACTAATGAATGGAATAGTCATGTAGAATTAGGTTTATGGGCAGATTATATGATTATTGCTCCCGCAACTGCAAAAAGTATCTCTAAAATGGCAGAAGGAAATTGCGACAATCAGCTTATAGCGACCTATCTATCATCAAAGTGCCCTGTATATTTTGCTCCCGCTATGGATTTGGATATGTACAAACATCCCTCAACAAAAACTAATATAAAAAAACTTCAAAAATTTGGAAATAAGTTAATTCCTGTAAATAACGGGGAATTAGCAAGTGGATTAGTAGGAGAGGGGAGAATGGCTGAACCTGAAGAAATAATAGACTTTATAATTCATGACATTACTAAAAATAAAGAGTTGTTTGGTAAAAATTGTTTAGTTACCGCTGGTCCTACACATGAAAAAATTGATCCAGTAAGATACATTGGTAACAGATCTTCTGGAAAAATGGGATTAGCTATTGCAAATGAACTAGCAGAAAAAGGAGCGAAAGTAACATTGGTTATGGGGCCATCTCAATTATCTTCAAATCATCCGAATATTAATCAGATAAATGTTATTTCTGCAGAAGAAATGTATAGTCAAGTAAAATCCGTGTTCTCTAATTCAGATATCTCAGTATTTTCTGCTGCTGTTTCTGATTACAAACCAAGTGAATCATATAGCGAAAAGTTGAAGAAAGAAAAAGAAAATTGGGATATTGCTCTAGAAAAAAATAAAGATATTCTAAAAGATATGTCTTTAAGGAAAAAGGTAAATCAATTAGTCGTTGGATTTGCTTTAGAAACAGAGAATGAGAAAGAAAATGCTATTTCTAAACTTAAAAAGAAAAACCTTGACTTTATTGTGTTAAATTCAACAAAAGATAAGGGAGCTACTTTTGAAGTTGATACTAATAAAATTAGTATTATTGAAAAAGATTTAACTATTACAGATTTTGAATTAAAAGAAAAAACTGAAGTAGCTAAAGATATTGTCTCAGTAATTCTGAAAAAGATTAATATATAATGAAACATATCCTATTATTATTATTATTGTTGACAAGTCTTAATTCCTCTTCTCAGGAGATTCTGTGTAATGTGCAAGTAAATTCTTCACAAGTACAAACTTCAGACAGAAAAATATTTCAGACTCTTCAAACTTCAATTTACGAGTTTCTTAATAATACTCAGTGGACAAATACTCATATTCAGAATGAAGAAAGAATTGAATGTACTTTCTTAATTTCTATAACTGAAAGAGTCTCTAATGATGAATTTAAAGCAACTTTACAGGTACAGAGTACCAGACCAATTTATGGCACCTCCTATAAATCTACAATGTTTAATTATAATGACAAAAACTTCAGATTTAAATATCTAGAGTATCAATCTTTAGAATTTTCAGAGACTACCCATTTATCTAATCTAACCTCTGTACTTGCATTTTATGTAAATGTTATTTTAGGATTAGATTTCTCATCTTTCTCAGATCAAGGAGGTTATGAATATTTTGTAAAGGCACAAAACATTGTAAATAACTGTCAAAATGCTGCTGAAATAGGATGGAAAGCATTTGAAAGTGACAAAAATAGGTACTGGATAGCTCACGATTTTTTAGAGTCTAGATATGGTTCTATGCATGATATCTTATACAGGTATCATAGATTAGGTATGGATAAATTAGCTGAAGAACCAGAGGACGCTAGATTTGAGATTACAGAATCATTAGAAGAAATACGAAAAATATACAGAGAAAATCCTTCTGCATTTATTATAAAACTATTTTTTGACTCAAAAGCTGAAGAAATATCAAAAATTTATTCAGAAGCCTATCCGAATGAACAAGCCAGAATCATTAAAACCTTAATTGAAGTAGACCCTTCTAACTCATCGCTATATCAGTCAATTACAAATAATTCTGAAGGAAGGTAATGATTAAACATCTTCTCATTCAAAATTATGTCCTTATTGAATCTCTAGAAATAGATTTTGAAAAAGGTTTTACGGTTCTTTCAGGTGAAACTGGAGCTGGAAAATCAATAATTTTAGATGCCATTTCTTTACTACTAGGAAAAAGGTCTGATAGAGGTAGTTTATATGACAAAGAAAAGAAATGTCTTTTAGAACTTAAAATTTATGTTTCTAAAGAAATGGAATACTTATTTTTAAAACATGATTTAGATTTTGACACTATAAGTATTATTAGAAGAGAGATATTATCAACAGGAAAAAGTAGGTCCTTCATTAATGATAGCCCTGTTTCTCTATCAATTCTACAAGATATCACTAGCAACTTTCTTGAAATATATTCTCAAAATCAATCTTTAAAGTTAAAATCTGAGGATAAACAACTTGAACTTTTAGATAAAATTGCAAAAAGTGAATATGAACTTTCTAAATATCAGAGTATATATTTAAGATTTACTCAACTTTCTTCTGAAATAAAAGAATTAAAGGAAGGAGGTAAATTATCTGAAACTGAATTAGAGTTTCTTAGATTTCAAATAAATGAAATTGAACAAGCTTCTTTAAAGGAAGAAGAGAAGATAACTCTAGAGTCTGAATATAATGTATTAGAAAACTCATCTTCAATTACAGAAAAACTTTCTAAGATGTATAACTATATATCTGAAGAAAACGGGTTATATTCTAGATTATCAGAAATTGAAAATGATTTAGGTAAAATATCTAATTTTTCAGAAGAATTAAGGAAACTATCAGATAGAATTAGTTCTGTCAGAATTGAGGTACAAGATCTTGAAATAGAAGTTCAGAATATTAATGAGTCTATAAAAAATAACCCAGAAGAATTATCAAAAATAGGAGAAAGACTTGATCTTATAAACTCATTACTATCAAAACATAGCAAGCAGAATATTTCTGAACTTCTCTCACTCTTAGATGAAATGAAGACTAAAATTCAATCTTCCACTCACTCTGAGTCAATTATGAAAGAAAAAGAAGAGAGACTAGAAAACGTTAAAAAAGAACTATCTACAACAGCAGGAGTTTTAACTAAGAAAAGAAAATCAGTAAGGAAAGAGTTTCAGAAAAATGTAGAATCACACCTAAGAAAGTTAGGGATTACATCACCTGAGTTTATTATTGACATTCAACAAAGAAATGATTTTAATATTTCAGGAAACGATATTATAAACTTTATGTTTTCTGCAAATAAAGGATCAGAACCATTAGAGATCAACAAAGTTGCTTCAGGAGGGGAATTATCAAGGTTAATGCTTTGTTTTTCGTATTTAATATCTGATTTTGACAATTTATCTTGCTTAATTTTTGACGAAATAGACACTGGGGTTTCTGGAGAGATTGCAGACTTAATGTCTGAAATGATGAAGGAAATGAGCTTAAAAAGGCAAATCATCTCAGTAACACATCTCCCTCAAATAGCGTCAAAAGCAAACCATCATTTCAAAGTTTATAAAAAGGAAAAATCTGAAAGAACAACTTCAGGCACTAAGAAACTAACTTCAGAAGAAAGAATAGAGGAGATTGCAAAGATGTTAAGTGGTAAAAAAGTAACTGAAACATCTATTAATAACGCTAAAGAATTATTAAGTCAATAATTTGTATATTTGTAGTTTAATAACTAAAATTAAAAGAATGCCAAATGGAATATTAAAAGGAAAGAAAGGAATTATTTTTGGAGCATTAGATAATCAGTCAATTGCTTGGAAAGTAGCAGAATATGCATTTAGAGAGGGAGCGGAAATAGTACTTACAAATGCCCCTATAGCTTTAAGGATGGGTACAATTAATGAACTTGCTGAAAAAACAAATTCAATAGTAATTCCTGCAGATGCTACAAATACGGAAGATTTAAATAATCTTTATAAAAAAGCAATCGAACACCTAGGAGGTAAGATCGATTTTGTATTGCATTCTATTGGAATGTCTGTAAATGTAAGAAAAGGAAAACAATATTATGAAATGAACTATGATTGGACTCTAAAGGGAATGGATGTTTCAGCTACTTCATTTCATAAAACAATAAAAGCAGCCTGGGATTTAGATGCATTAAACGAATGGGGGTCGGTAGTTGGTTTATCTTATATTGCCGCACAAAGAGTTTTCCACACTTATAATGATATGGCAGATAATAAAGCACTTTTAGAATCAATAGCAAGAAGTTTTGGATACCATTATGGATTAAAAAAGAATGTAAGAATAAATACCGTTTCTCAATCACCAACTATAACAACTGCCGGAAGTGGAGTTTCTGGTTTTGATGGATTTTTTAAGTTTGCAGACGACCTTTCTCCACTAGGAAATGCAACAGCTGAAGATTGTGCAAATTACTGTATTTCTTTATTTTCAGATTACACAAAGAAAATAACTATGCAAAATTTATTTCATGATGGAGGATTCTCTAATATGGGGATGAGTGCAAAAGTGATGGATAAATACATGAGATCTATAGAAGAGAAATAATGCTTTATAAATTTTTCTATTATTTATTCAGTGTTTTTCCTTCTTTTAAAAGATTCTTTTGGAAGAAGTGGTATACTATATTTGCAAATAAGGTTCAAGATATTCAATTTATGAATTATGGATTCGCTAGTAAAAATTTACATTTAGACTTAAAAGAAGAGGACAATTGTAATAGATATCAAATTTATTTATACCACCATGTAGCATCTCAAATAAATTTAGAAAATAAAAAGGTTCTAGAAATTGGATCTGGTAGAGGTGGAGGTGCTTCATATATTTCTAGGTATATGAATCCAACTGAACTTATAGGATTAGATATTAGCCCTTCGGCAGTGAGGGATTGTAATGAAAAATATAATATTGATAATCTATCTTTTATTGTAGGAGATTCTGGAAATATACCTTACGGTAACGACACTTTTGACGCAGTAATAAATGTTGAATCTTCTCATTGTTACGCTTCTATGAGTAAATTTATTAATGAAGTTACAAGAATTTTAAAACCAGGGGGACATTTCCTATTTTGCGATGTGAGAAGAAATGATTTAGTAGGGGATATGTTGTCCAATATAGATACAGATGAATTGAAATTAATAAACTCTCAAGAAATTACACAAAATATTATAACAGCAACAGTTTTAATGTCTAAAGAAAGGAAAGAATCAATAAGTAAATTGCAATCTGGCATATTTAAGAAGATTCTTGAATCTTTTGCTGCGGTAGAAGGAAGTAAAGTTCATGATTCGTTTAAAGATGGTTACCTAAGATATTTCAGTGCTTGTTCTCAAAAGAAATAAATCAGTTAATAATAAGACTAGATGAATAAGAAAATTTGTTTATGGTCTTGTCCGAGAAATGTTTCTACCGCTCTTATGTATTCTTTTAGGTCTCGGCTTGACACAATAGTTTTTGACGAACCCCTATACGCACACTATTTAAAAGTAACTAACTCTAATCATCCCGCAAGAGAGGAAGTGTTAGACACTCAAGAAAAAAATGGTGAAAAAGTTGTGAAAGATATTATATTAAAAGATTATCCAAAACATTCTTTCTTTAAGTTAATGACTCATTTCTTAGTCGATATTGATAAGAGTTTTCTCTACAGTGTTATAAATGTTATTTTTATTAGAAATCCTAAAGAGATTATTCATTCTTATTCAAAAATAATCGCAGGTCCAAAAATGAAGGATATAGGAGTTAAAATGCAGTATGAATTATATCATGAATTGAAGGAAAAAGGGAAAGAACTTATTGTATTAGACTCTAAATACTTATTACAGAATCCAAACGGAATACTTTCAGAGTTGTGCGATAAAATAGGAATTCCATTTGATAAAAACATGTTAGAATGGACAAAGGGTCCAAAAAAAGAGGATGGAGTCTGGGCAAATTACTGGTATCAAAATACTCATAACTCTACAACTTTCTCAACTTATAAGGAAAAGAAAATCTTACTTAATAGAGAGGAAGAAACTCTTTATAAAGAGTGTCTACCTTTTTATAATTTTTTAACTGAAAAATCAATAAAAATATGATTCAACAATTTGACGTAAGAAAAAAAAGATATTTTAATCTAAGGCTATTTTGTCTTTTCTGTGTTTTTTGGTTTTGATTTTTTCTTAACTTTAACTAACTTCATAGTTAATTCTGTATTATCTTTACTTAAATCAACTTTGATACTATCTCCTTCTGATATTTTAGATTGTATTATCTCCTCAGCTAATGGATCCTCAAAATACTTCTGTATAGCTCTTTTTAACGGTCGAGCTCCATAATGTTTATCGTATCCCTTTTCCGCAATAAAATCTTTAGCTTTTTCAGATATTGTAACAGAATAACCAATTTCTTCTATTCTCTCTAAGATACCTTTCATTTCAATATCAATAATGCAATTTAAATTTTCCTTGGATAAACTGTTGAAAATAATTACATCATCAATTCTATTTAGAAACTCAGGGGCAAAACTTTTAGTTAAAGCCTTTTGAATCAAACTTTTAGAATGATTATCTAAATTTTCTTTTCTAGAAGAAGTGTTAAAACCAACTCCCTGACCAAAATCCTTTAACTGACGAGAACCAATATTAGAAGTCATTATGATTATCGTATTCTTAAAACTTATCTTTCTACCCATACTATCTGTAAGTTGACCATCATCTAAAGCTTGAAGGAGAATGTTGAAAACGTCAGGATGAGCTTTCTCTATTTCATCTAATAAAATAATAGAATAAGGTTTTCTTCTTACTTTTTCTGTCAACTGACCTCCCTCCTCATATCCTACGTAACCAGGA
>MDSW01036919.1_pt1 | contig 11856 bp, 16 predicted proteins | sample 811171 | NCBI WGS metagenome assembly MDSW01 (sample SAMN05326641, study PRJNA326480) | marine metagenome | isolation source: seawater | place: Atlantic Ocean: North West | collected 2012
GGTCTGGCCCACCAGGTGGGCGTAGCGCTCGTCGGTGGGGTTCACCGCCACCGCCGTGTCGCCCAGCATCGTTTCGGGCCGGGTGGTGGCCACCTCCAGATGGCCGTCGCCACTGCTGAGCGGATAGCGGAAATGCCAGAGATGCCCATCCACCTCCTTCATCTCCACTTCGAGGTCGCTCACCGCCGAACCCGAAGCGGGGCACCAGTTCACCAGGTATTCACCGCGGTAAATCAGCCCCTGCTCATGCAGCCGCACGAAGGCCTCCTTCACCGCTTCGCTCAAACCCTCATCAAGGGTGAAGCGCTGACGTTGCCAATCCACCGAATAACCGAGCCGACGCAGCTGGCCGACGATGCGGCCGCCGCTTTCGGCCTTCCACTGCCAGGCCCGTTCCAAAAAGGCGTCACGGCCTAGGTCATGGCGGGTCTTGCCCTCCTGCTTGAGCTGCTTCTCAAGAATCGTCTGGACCGCGATCGACGCATGATCGATACCCGGCAAGCAGAGCACATTCTTTCCAGCCAGTCGCTGGTAGCGCACGATCGAATCGATCAGCGCCGTGTTGAAGGCATGGCCCATGTGCAGGCTGCCCGTGACGTTGGGCGGCGGAATCACCACCGAAAACGGTTCACCGGGAGACTTGGGATCAGGATGGAAGGCTGCCTGATCCTCCCAAGCCTGCTGCCAGCGGGCTTCCGTGCCTACTGGGTCATAGGTCTTGGCCAGATCGGGCACGGGAGACAGCACATTGCGAGCGGTCATGTTCGCAAAACGACCTCTCCGAGAAACCAGCCATAAAATCTGGGTAATGACCTGGTGAGATGCAGGTTCCGTTTCGATCGATCGCTGCATCGCTGCTTTGCGGAGCCTTGCTCTCCTCTTGCCTTGGCAGCCACAAAGTCAAATTGCCAGTTGTCCTCAGGGTTGCCAGAACTGTTCCCCACGATTCTGGCGCCGAATATGAGGACTATGCGCGTATGCGACAGATCCTGAGAGATTTAGTCCGGCAACTGCAGGGCATCGATGATGCCATTCAGATTCAAGTAGCACTGTATGGTCGTAGAAATTTTGTCGACGAAATCCGCCGGCAAACAAGCAGCGGATTCGGACCAGATTTGATCATCAGTGACAGCGAAACAACCCTCGACCTTTACAGCAATAAGCTCGTTGATCCAATCAAAATAGCCCCCAACGACCATAAAGATATCCCGCAATATTTGTTTAATCTTGTTAAAGCTAAAGACGGCAATTATGTCGGTCAACCCGTCAGCCAGTTTGTCCAAGTCGCTTGCTACAACAAAGAAAGGATTAAGTCACCACCAAGCACACTCGCGGAGTTGCAAAAAGAAAGCGAAGATCTTTCCTTTGGCATGGCACTACAACTAAAGGATCTATATTGGAGCGCAGAAGCCTTTAAAGCCGAAGAAGCTATTGAGGAGTCTCTACAAGGCAAACAACCCAACGCAAAAAAGACCAAACAAGTGACCAATTGGTTGAGTTGGCTTAAGTCGGCAAGCTACCAACAGAACATTCGTTTCCTAACAGATCAGTCCAGCCTTCGGAAATCCCTTATCAGTGGAGAGCTTGACTGGATTACTTGCTGGAGCACCAATCTTCCTGAATTGCGAGAGAACATGAAGGATCAACTTGGCATCGCTGGGCTTCCAAAAGGACCTTCCAAGGAGCTACGTGCTATGACCAAACTGTCCGTCTGGGCTCTTGGACGAAACTCCAGCAAACTTCAACGCGAAAAAGCCCTGATCTTCATTGACTTCATCACGAAACCCTGGGCCCAGAAAACATACGCATTAAGGAACAAAAAATCATTCCCTGTCGATAAAAATGCTGCAAAGATTGTCGCCTCAAAAATCCCTGGAGGGAATGCAGCCCTTGCGCAATATGAAAAAGAAGCCATGAAAGTTACTGCTGCAGCAAGTCGCACAAAAGCGATGGTCCTCAGAGATCCAGAACGCTATGAAACCATCTCCGAACATCTACTCGACACCATATATGACATCGAGACACCGGAAGAAGCAACGACAAACATTCTGCAAGCGCTGAAAGAGAAAAAAGAATGATTAACGACCTTCTACGAGAATTTGTCAGCTGGCTGGGCTATTTGCAGAGAGGATCTGTACTCCTTCAGATCATCACTTTTCTGGCCACCTTAGTGCTTGAGAAGCGTTTGCAGAAACTGATCGGAGTCAGGCTTGAAAAACAATACCTCGACCTCATCGCCCCCTCCGCGCTGATTGTCATCAGTGCCATCTCCATCCTGTTTGGACTACCTGGAGGTTTTCTCCGCTACCTGTCTGGAGCCTGGCTGATCTGGAGACTGATCGAGCCAATAAAAATCGTTCTCGAGAAGCGTTTTCCAAAGTTCCCCACGGAAGAGCTGGATAAGTCTATTTTTAGGCCGATCTTCCTCGTCATCCTAATCACGAGCTTCTTCCAAATGATCGGAAGCCGTGAATCGATCTCGTTAATTCAAATCGGCACAATCTTTGGAGTCATTCTCACAATTGGCAAATTATTTACCGCGATAGTTATTATCTATGGAATTTTCGCTTTCTCGAGTCGTCCGGCCTCTCTACTGGCATGGATCAGCGCGAGATTCTTCGGCATCTCATCGCAAAGTCGCAAAGCTTTAGAGCTTATTTTGCGTTATACCGTCATCGGCTTAGGCGTGGTCACGGTCGCCTATTACATCGGCATCAATGGTACAGCTTTGGTGGCTGTAGCAGGCGGCCTATCCGTTGGCATTGGCTTTGGCTTAAAGGAAATTATCTCCAATTTCATTAGCAGCCTTTGGCTTTTATTTGAAGGAACGGTTCGACCAGGAGAAATCTTGATGGTGAACGGCGACCCATGCACAGTTCGAAAATTAGGCATGCGTGCAACCCAGTTACGCCGCGGCCGAGATGGTGCTGAGTTACTGATTCCAAACCAAAACTTTTTTACACAAGAAGCAGAATCTTATACAGCAGAAGAGACCTCCCGGCGTGGTGGTGTCGAAGTAGGTGCCGCCTATCACCATGAACCACAACAAGTGATTGATCTCCTCGTTGAAATCGCCGCGGAACACGAAAAAATTCTTTCCTACCCCCCACCAGCAGCATTTACAACGCAGTTTGCCGATTCATCGATCAACTACAAGGTTTTATTTTGGGTTCATAATCCACTAGAAGCCTTTCAAGTCGAAAGTGATCTGCGACAAATGATTTGGATCGCCTTTGAAAATAATGGGATCGGAATTCCTTTCCCACAACGACAGGTCTATCCGATGGAATGGCCACCTTCGAAGGATCAGACATTGCGAATGGGTTCTACAACCAATCAGCTGTCTGTAGAACCGATGGACGACCATAATCCTGATCCAGATCGCCGCTGATGAGAGCGTCTCAACCTTCTCTCCATCTTGTCGAAACCCTGAATAGCGATTAAGCAGCCAAACGCTCTAAATAACCAGCACGCCGACCAGCATTAATCCAACCCGTGGCGATCAGTTTGCTCTCATGATCATTGATACGTCCGCGATGGATATGAGAGGGGCCGGCTGGAAAAATCAGCAATTTTCCCCGTTCAGCAGGCTCATGATGCTCCTGCCAATGAAACTCCGTGCCGGCTTGATCAACGTCGTTGCAATAAAGGATCCAGGCAAGAACACGATGCACCGGTTCCGTGGCTTCTTCGCTGATGGTCCAATCGCAATGCCAGCGCTTGAAACCTTCACCAGGGGCATAGTGCTGCAAGTTAAAAATCGGGACCACAAAAAGATCTTGTTCGGGGCAACACTCACGGAACAGAGGTCGTTCCTGCACATAACGCTGCAGCCCAGCTGAGACGCCCCGTTCAATCAACTGAGCCATGGCGAACGCCTCTGGATCGGATTGATCGATCGCCACCAGGCTGATGTCGGTGCTCACTTTGGCCGGTTCCTCAGCCTCGCCCGACGAACCAAAGGCCACACCTCGGCTCCAAAGGTCCTCCCGTCGCGCATAAAACTCACACACCGCATCCGCCACCGCTTCGAAACCGGAATTACGGAACCGTCCAATCAGGTTCATGCGTCGTTCTCAAACCAAGGAATGGCAATCACGGCATCCAAGTGCTGCCATCGCCCACGATCAGCCACCACCCGATCTTGCAACTTGGCCCGTTCCATCACTGTGGCAGCCCGCGTTAAATCAAGAGGGACCCCAGGGCCCATCGGGAGCACTAGCACCTGCTGCTCGGCAGGATCTGCCATCACCTGTAGATCAAGATCCTCCCATTCCCGCTCAAAGAAGACGCGCCGCATCCGTCCGGTCACAGCAGGACCCAGGGCTTCGGCAAAGGCTTGCATCCCCTCTTCATCACTACGGCAGCCGCAGTTCAACGACAGCCAAATCAGTAATTTCACCCAGCTGTCGACTGTCCAAAGCGGCTGAAAGCTCTCACGGTGCTGGCGGACCAGCTCCGTAATCGCAAAGTCAAACAACGTGGCCTGAAGGCCAGTGGCGTCAGCGGAATCCATGCCTGTCATCCTCTCCTGGAAGAGGCCAAACTGGAGTCGACTGGATGTTCACAGCATGGCCCTGGATCTGAACGATCCCGAACTGGAGTTCTCCGATCTGGTTTACGCCTATCAAAGTTGGGTGATGGCGGTGATCAATGACGAGAAGCTCGAGGGAGAGGAGCAACTGCTCACCGACGACATTGCCGAGGACGCACTGAATTCCATGCGCTTCCTCCCTGGTGAGGTCACCAGCGCCATCGAAACCAGCTTGGCGCGCGTCTACGACGTCGATGCTGATGAATTAGCAGAGCTGTTATTCCCAGAAGAGTGATCACCCATGGGGTGGACAGCAGACAACATTCCTTGCCAGGACGATCGAATCGCTCTAGTCACCGGCGCCAATGTCGGGTTGGGCTTCGAGACTGCACGAGCCCTGGCCGCCAAAGGGGCGACCGTCCTGATGGCCTGCCGATCGCGCCATAAAGCGGAATCGGCGAGGACAACGTTGCTCAATGAGGGGATCACAGGGCTCGACCTGATCGATCTGAACCTGGCTGATCTCGACAGCGTCTCTAGTGCTGCACATCTCGTTCGGGAGCGCTACGGACAGCTGGATCTCCTGATCAACAACGCCGGCGTCATGGCCCCCCCCTTTCAACGCAGCCGTCAGGGATATGAACTGCAATTTGCAGTCAACCATCTCGGCCATATGGCTCTGACCACGTTGTTGCTGCCACTGATGCAGCACCAGTCCGACGCACGTGTCGTCACTGTCACCTCTGGGATGCAGTACTTCGGCAAAATCCGCTGGCAAGACCCCAACTGGCAGGAGCGATACGACCGCTATGGCGCTTACGGCCAGAGCAAGCTCGCCAATGTGATGTTTGCGCTCGAGCTCGATGTCCGCCTCAAGCAGCAAAACAGCGGAGTGTCCTCCTTAGCGGCCCATCCAGGCATGGCCCGCACCAACCTGCAGCCCACCACCCTTACAGCCAGCGGAGAGGCCTTCGAACAATTCACCTACAAGCTGATGAATCCGCTCTTCCAAAGCGCCGCCATGGGTGCCCTGCCGCAGCTCCATGCGGCTACGGCAACAACGGCGAGAGGAGGCGAGCATTACGGACCGGATCAGTTCGGGGGAATTCGTGGATATCCCTGTCGTTGCCGGGTGGCTGCCACAGCCCTCGATCCGATCGAACGCCAGAGACTTTGGGACATGAGCGAAACGCTGATCCAAGCCTCCCCCACTCTTGACTGACTGCGAAGCCCGGCTTCGACACCTCGCTCCCTATGTCATGGGCAGGGTCCGCCGAGGTGTCGTTGGCGACAGTCGCTACGCGCGGCGCCTTCGCAGCGCCATCCGCAGCGCCGCCAAGGACCCAAGCCGGAAGCCTGTCCTGATCAGCGGCGAACCCGGTCTCGAGAAAGACAATCTTGCGGCTCTCATCCACTACGGCTCATCGGATCGTCGAGAGCTACTGATTTGCTTCGAGGCGATCGATCTACAACACCGTGCCGCAGATCTCCTGAAAGATCTGGCTCACAGCACGGTGATCATCAACGACATCAACCGGATCGAGCCACCGCTCCGCCATCAACTCATCGCAATGGCGCAAGGCAAGGTCGCCGGATTTCAGGGCCGTGTGCTGTTCACCAGCGAATGCAGCCAAGCCGATCTGGATGACATCACCCTGCACATTCGAGTTCCGCCGCTCCGGGTTCGTCGCTCCGATTTGGGGGAATGGCTCAGATACAACGTGCGCCGCCAGAGCCGCAACATGGGCTGGGAGCGGCCGCCTGAACTGCCAGAGGCTGTGGTCCGACGTCTGCAGAATCACGACTTCGCCAACAATCTCCGCGAACTCCAAGATTTGGTGGAGCGGGCCCTGCAACAGGTGCGACGCGAGCACGGCGCCATTCTTCCGACCGTGCTGCCAGAAGAAGTCTTCTGGACCGAACGGAACAACAAACAGGTCCGTTTCGACATTTGGCGGTGGAAGCCTCCGCTCCGTCTCTGGATGCGTGCTCCCTCTCGATGGAATGGACTGCTGTTTGGCTTGGTGAGCTGGCTGTTCATCGTCGTGAATCTGGCGTTGTGGTTTGGACCACAACTTCGCGCTGATAACAGCGTGCTGAAACTGTTCTGGGCCTGGTGGTGGCCCCTGATCCTGCTGAGCTATCCCCTCGTTGGCCGCCTTTGGTGTGCCGTGTGTCCATTCATGGTGTGGGGAGAGATCGCCCAGCGACTGACACCATGGCAACAACGCGTCTGGCCCCATGGGGACACAGACCGCTGGGCAGCACCAGTTCTGGCCACTGGATTCGCAGCCATTTTGATCTGGGAGGAAGTCTGGAATCTGGACAACACCGCCTGGCTGAGCAGCTGCCTGCTCCTGCTGATCACCGCTGGTGCTGTCCTTGGATCGGTCGTTTTCGAAAAACGCTTCTGGTGCCGCTACCTCTGCCCGGTTGGAGGCATGAATGGCCTATTCGCCAAACTATCCATCCTGGAATTAAGGGCGGAGGCAGGCACCTGTAGCGGAAGCTGCACCAGTTATGCCTGCTTCAAAGGGGGGCCAGCAGAAGGCGAAGGATTGAACACTGCCGGCTGTCCGCTAGGCACCCATCCGGCCCATCTCAGTGACAATCGAAACTGCGTGCTCTGCATGACCTGCGTCCAAGCCTGTCCTCACCGTTCCGTACAACTCAGAATCAGACCGCCAGCTGCCGACCTCCAGCGAAACATGAACCCACCGCATGGCGAACGAGGGTTAATTCTGGTTTTAGCCGGAGGCATCTGCCTACATCACTGGCATCGTTTGCTGGGTTGGCTGCCGATCGCACCAACGTCGTTACAAGATGGACCTCTTCTACCTCGTCTGGCGATGGCAACCCTGGCCCTGGCCCTCCCAGCTGCCGTCGGGATCTGGTTAGAGCGTCGCTGGTTATATGTGGGGCTTCCCCTGCTTTGGGGTCTGCTTCTTGCACGTCATCTCCCCCTAGGACTGTCCGAGGCAGGCATGCTCTTGCCAAGTGGATGGCCGAACTGGCAAGCCGATTCTCACGTGATCGGCTTCTGCCAAACCATGGTTGTGGTTTTGGGCTGGTGTGGAGCTGTCGTGCTCATCCGGCGGCTTATGGACCTCAACTGGCGGGATTGGTTAATGGGCAGTATGGCCTTACTGCTTCTGAGCCTTTGCGGTCGCTGGATCGTGGCCATTTGAGTGCGATGACCAACTCCAAGCCAACCACGTCTCCACGCCAAGAACATCTGCTGGAAGCCCTGAGAGCCAGCGAGGATGAAATGAGTGGTCAGCAACTGCATCGCATGCTTGCGAATAGTCCTGGTTCGATGGGGCTCGCAACCGTTTATCGCAATCTGCGATCACTCCAAATGCGCGGCCTGGTGCGTTGTCGGCATCTTCCCAATGGTGAAGCACTCTTTGCACCTGTTGAACGGGATCGCCACCATCTCACTTGCGTGGATTGCGGCCTAACGAAACCCCTTGACCACTGCCCGATCCATAACATCGACATCCCCAAAGACACACGTCAGGACTTCGATCTGCTGTTCCACACGCTTGAATTCTTTGGTGTCTGCAGCAGCTGTCGAAAACGGCAGCAATCATCGTCATGACTCTGGCCGCAACCTATTTCGGAGCCAACGGCTGGCTGCTGGAATTTGATGGCCTGAGGGTATTGGTCGATCCCTGGATGCGCGGTGCGTTGAGCTTCCCGCCTGGGCCCTGGTTGCTAAAGGGAGAACTCAGCCAAGAACAGCCAATTCCGGAAGACTTAGATCTACTTCTGCTCACCCAGGGGCTAGCCGATCACGCTCACCCACCCACTCTTGAGTCGCTGCCTCGCTCACTTCCTGTGATCGGGTCTACCGCCGCAGCGCAGGTCGTGAAACGGTTGGGCTTCAGTTCAGTGGAATCGATGAAGCCTGGTGAAACCACCACACGACGAGGACTAACCCTGCGTGCCACAGCAGGTGCGGCGGTGCCGATGGTCGAGAACGGCTACCTGCTGGAACACGCGGCTGGCAGTCTCTACCTTGAGCCGCATGGGTTCCTGGATCCATCCTTGGCACCCAGACGAGTGGATGCCGTGATCACACCGATGGTGGATCTTGGGCTGGCAGGGCTGGGATCTTTCGTCAAAGGATGCAGTGTGGTGCCTCAACTGATTCAGCGCTTTCAGCCGAGCGTTGTGCTGGCAAGCACCTCAGGCGGAGACGTGCGGTTTGGAGGAGCACTCAGCGGCTTGCTTCACATGAACGGCACGGTGGATGAAACCGCCGCACAAGTTCCAAAGGGCACGCGCTGCATCAATCCTCTCCCTGGAAAGCGATATGAATTGATTCAGACCACAACTTGCGATGAAGCATCAAGCGGGGCCATGGCGTGAGCGAAATCACTGACCGGCTTGACAGGCGTCAATGCCCAAAAAGCCTATTGGCAAGAAGGTTGATTCAGCATTACGCCATCAACCCATGCCAATCAAATCGTTCGCCGTCCTAGCTGTCTTGACCTCAACGGCCTTACCGATTTCCTTTCTCGGATTTCACGCAGTCCGAGAGGCTGGGATTCCCCATTGCAACACTGAGATGAAGAGCTCAGCAATGGTCTGCAGCGAAGCGACCACGGGTCTCAAGTACACCGCCTCGGAATACAAAAAGATCTACGGCTGACAGAGCGTCAAAGAAGTGTTACATTTCGTAGCAATCGCTTCTGAGCCATGCAATCCAATCAATCCAACGAGCAGTGGTTTCAAACAACGGCTGCACGCGGGATTCACATGGAACAGCTCAAGCGAGTCGAGCTCTTTAACGGTCGTGCAGCGATGCTCGGCATCGTGATCGGAATCATCACCGAAGGACTCACAGGAGCCGGCATCGCTCATCAAATTGGCCTAGGAGCCCTGGTCGATGGTTACGCCGCGTGCCATACCCAATATCTTCCTTTCTGTTTTTGAGGCTTGAGATCTTGTCGCCTGACGTTAGATGTCAGATGAAAACTTCCGATAAAACGCTGACCATCACGAGGCGATAAGACAATTCATCGAAAAGGCACAGATTTGACTGTGCCTTTTTATTGTTAACAAGATAGAAGAGCAGCCAGATCGTTCAATACAGAGGCCAAACCTCGGCCAAATCATTCCGCCCCAAACGCAGAAGTTAAGCGAAGCATTCACTCAGAAGCTCAACCAAATCCCGCAGCAAAAGACTTGCAAGTCCAAATACACTCAACAAAGCGAATCAAAGCGCCAGAGAAACAAGACCGAAGCGATCTTCGCCAATAACTTCAATCAAAACCTAGGAAGTACTGATCAACAGGCTAGTTAAACTGACGAACAGGTACAAAAAATTCAAGGCATAACCCATCACTCCGTTGACCAGCTGGATCAAACACTGATCAACGGAGTGAATTCAGTTATCGAACGGGAATCAACGCATTGAGATTGCGACCACAAGCCAAATTCACTTCTTGGTGCTTAATGCTATGAGCCCTTGCCAATCTGTACTTGCCATGCCGATTCCAATAATGGCCAGGATTGTTGCAATCCGCTGAAAGAATCACAGCTTCTTTGCCGCCATTAGAAAACAAATTAACCCGTTCATAGCGGCGGCTGCTACCATCAAAATCAATCAAACGCACAAAAACCATTGTGCCACGTTGATTTGTACCCATAGAATTCCAACCAAGGTCAGCTTTAGCCGCCAGCTGAGAACCCGCCAACAAAGACGAAGCCACAGCCAAGCAAGAAAATGTTTTTGAAAAAAGATTCATGATCAAAACGCAAATGAAGCCGGAAAATCATTCTCTTCCGACCTCAATATCTTCTCTCTGCTTCTGATCTCATGCATTGAAAGTCGTCAAAATAATCTGTGACGTTAGACACACTGCAAATCGATTGACAACTCAAAATCCCATCATCAACGCGCTTCGCGGAGAGCCGTAAAATTACAATTCAGGACAAAACGTAATTCTGATCAAACCATAAAAAACATGGATACAGGCCGGGGCAATAAAGTTCTAAAACGTCCAGAGCAGAGCTCGAAACAGAATGTGACGAGCCAGGCATGTTTCGCAGGATCAAATCAGGTTGGTTCTCAGCGAAAAGCTGAATTCACATCAACAGATCACGGCTGAAAATACATTCTGTAGACGGATGCTCAGCGATGCAGATTGAAGTAACAACTGCACAAATCATTGGTCAAATGGCAACACAGGGAGTGAAAACCGACCAAGCAGTCGACCACAACTGGAACGAGTCAAGTCTTACGATTAGAAGAGAACTTTTGCACCCGTGACCAATATTCGTCTTTCGCCTGATCAACAAGACAAACTCAACGCCATATTCGCGCAAGTTGACGAAATTGATGACATCGATCAGCTGCGCATGGTTACAAAAAATCTGATGATTGCGCAGGAAAATGAAAAAGCGTTCGCCAGAGAAGCTGTCATTCAAATTCAACAAGAGCTCAACAGAGTGGCCAGCCACTCATGAGGAACAAAATAATTTTACAACGTTGATTCTTGCAGAAAAGCCTGAAAAAAGACATGCACCATGACAGAATATTGAAGCAAAAAATTGAAGCCCATTTCACTACCCATAGATAACACAATTACTTAATGCTTATGCATCAATGGATTCAGATCAAACTCTACTGTAACCCAGTTGGGTCTTGAAGAATTTAACAGGCAATCCTAGTGAATTCATTAATGCATAACATTCTGGCCCAACAGTTCCATAGACCTCCACCTGAAAATTATCACCAAATTCAGCATGCTTCTGCAAGTAGTCCTGGACCGGTGGATTCGAGACATGGGCAACAAAAGCTTGATCATTAGCATATAGTTCAGACCAAACAAAGGCCAAAGAATCATCCGGATCCTGATCAAAGGTATGATGAATCATGCCAGGCTCTGACGTCATGACGGCACGATCGACTTGACGGGCTGCCTCCAAATAAGCATTGACACAATCAGGCTTAACGTGAACACGTGCCAAAAGAATAAAAGGAGTAGAATGATCGAATGAGGTCATGATCTGTGTCAAGAAATTAATAAAACTATCTTAACCCCAACAAGTCAGACCAAAAGACAAATCGAAGATCATCTCGACAACCCTCTTGCAAAGAGCACAACCTCGAGTCGTCATACTCACACAACCCTGATGATGCGATGTGCCCAAGAACGATCAGCTGACCGCATGCATTGGCACCATGTACTTCAATGCTTGATTCCTGCTCTTGCATTGGTTTGGCTTGTGAGGTGCTCAAACAATCAGCAAGTTGGGAGATCTCTATTGGCACTTTGAATCATGAAGCTCACCACCTGTTGCTCTCAACC
>MDSW01002910.1_pt1 | contig 11855 bp, 12 predicted proteins | sample 811171 | NCBI WGS metagenome assembly MDSW01 (sample SAMN05326641, study PRJNA326480) | marine metagenome | isolation source: seawater | place: Atlantic Ocean: North West | collected 2012
AGGGGGTGATGTAAAAGATATTCAATTATCCTCACTAACAATCCAAGATCAATCTGGCATTCAAGCTATAGCTGGAATCATTGGTAGTGAAAGATCTTCAGTTTCATCTAATACTTCTAATATTGCTGTAGAAGCTGCTTTTTTTAAACCCGAAACTATAGTTAATCAAGCTAGAAAATATGGTCTAGCAACCGATGCGTCGCATCGCTTTGAGAGAGGTGTAGATCCAGAAATTCAGCAATTAGCTTTAGAAAGATACGTGTTTCTATTAAATCAAATCTCAACATACGATTCAATTGAGTTATATCATTCAAAGTCTATAAAAACTAGAGAGAAAAATGTGCATCTTAATATAGAAAGATTTAATAATTTTTCTGGCCTGAGCATGAAGGCAAGCCAAGCGAGCCTAATATTAAAAAATCTAGGTTTTGATGTTGTGAGCAAGAACTCAAAAAGTCTTGTATTTAATATTCCTAGTCACAGATTTGATATTTGTCTTGAAGAAGACTTATATGAGGAATTACTAAGGTGTTATGGGTATGACAATATTCCTATATCAATACCCAAGGCTGGCCCAATCATAAAAAATAAAGAGGATGATGTATTGGATAAACTTAGGCTTGGGTTTGTTTATGCTGGCTTTAAAGAGCTAATGCATATGCCATTTGTTTCCATAAAATCTTTTAAAAAATTAAATCCTAAGAATTGGACTGCTGCTGAACTGAGAAACCCTATCAATGAAAATGAGCCATTTCTTAGGGGAAGTCTATTTTGGTCTTTATTTACTGCAGTAAATAAGAATGTAAAGAAAGAATATACATCTATTAAATTTTTTGAAGCTGGCAATGTATTTAAAAAGGAAAAAAGAGGTTTTGTGCAATCGTTACATTTATCTGGAATTATTTACAATCACGAACTTAATCAAGGCTGGAACCAGAAAAAATTCATATACGATTTTTTTTCAGTAAAGGCTGAAATTTTAAAATTACTACAAACACTTGGCATACAAAATGTAGAATTTAACAAAGCGAGTTCTTTAAGCCCATTTAATGAAAATGCATTAGATATATTTGCTGGCAAACAAAAAATTGGAATAATTGGCGAAATTGACCTATCTATTACAGAAAAGTTAATCAAAAAAGTCGCTTATGGATTTGAAATTTATCCAGAGAAAATTTCATTATCTATCAAGAATCCTAAAATTAAAAAGACAAGTAAGTTTCCATCATCAACCAGAGATATTAATATTGTTATAGATAAATCTATTGTTTATAAAGAGGTTGAAAACTTGATAGCTCAGGGAGCAATTAAGCACCTAACCTCATTTAACCTTATTGATACTTTCGAAGGAAAAGATATCCCCAAAGGCTTTATTAGCATGACGTTAAGATTTACTTTTCAAAGCAATGCTAAATCTTTATTAGAATCTGAAATTAATAGATCAATGCATATGACTTTGAGACTTTTAGAAAAAAGATTGAATGCTAAAATAAGGTCATGAATTTGACCAAGAAGGATCTCAGTGCATTATTAAAAAAAGAATTGAAGCTTTCTGTTGATATCTCTAATTCTCTGGTAGATGAATTTTTTAAAGCTTTAAAAACAACGCTTAGATCTAAAAAAAGCCTTAAGCTTTCTGGGTTTGGTTCTTTTGAAATATTTACAACAAAAGAAAGAATAGGTAGAAATCCAAAGAGCATGAAAAATTATAAGATTCCATCCCAAAATAAAGTTCGTTTTAGCCCAACTTCAAAAGCTAAGTACTTCTTAAACTAAAAATGAAGAAACAAATACAAAATTTTAATAAATCTGACTTAGCAATTCATCTATCAAGAAGATTTCCATCTTTAAATGATGAAATAATTCTTGAAGGAATTGATTTAATTCTGCAGGAAATCATTAATACTGTTGCATTAGATAATAGAGTTGAAATAAGAGGTTTTGGTTCATTCTCAAAAAAAACCATAAGACCAAGAAGATTTGTCAATCCTAAGACAAAAGAAGAATCTTATTTGGGGGAAACATCTATTATGCATTTTAAAGCTTCAAAGAAACTCCTTAAAGCTGATGACTGATCCAAGAATCATTGTAGCTATTGATACATATGATCTTTCAAAAGCTAATTCCATTTTGGATCAGCTAGATCCAGAGCTTTGTAGGATTAAAATAGGGAGTATAGTGTTTAATGCTCTGGGCAAATCATTTCTTCAGTCAGTATCTAGTCGTGGATTCAAAATTTTTCTTGACTTAAAATTTCATGACATACCAAATACAGTTCATGACACAATTTTAGGCTTCAATGACTGCGAAATTGAAATGCTTACAGTTCATTTGTCTGGTGGTGAGAAAATGCTAAACAAAGCAATGGATGCGGGTAAAAATATAAATGCAAAGGTTATTGGAGTTTCTGTGCTTACAAGCTTGAAGGAATTAGATATATTGGCTTTATTTGGCAATTCTCTTAATGATCAGATAGTAAATTTATTTAATATGGCTAAAGAAACTAATCTAGACGGCATTGTTTGTTCCCCTCATGAATTAGAAGTGGCTAATAATATTTTGAATCCTAATTCAATTAAAATCACGCCAGGAATAAGAAATGTTAAAGTAGAAGATGATCAGGCAAGAACAATGAGCGCTAAAAGTGCTATTGAGAATGGAGCTTCATTTTTAGTTATTGGCAGGCCCATTACTCAAGCTGAAGATATTTTAAAAGAATTAAAAAATTTTAATAATTTGATATATGGATACTAGGTCTGCTAAAAGTATCTTTTCAGACCTTAAGAAGCTGTCCAAATCTGGGTTTAAGAATAGAAAACTATCATTTAAGTTTGAATCAGAGTTTCTTGATTATCATCCTCACTTAAAAGATTTTTCATCTAAGCATTATAAAATTTTTGATGAATTTGCACAGAAGCTAGATTTGCAAGGCTCTTTAGAAGACCTGTTTAGTGGCGAGATTGTTAACAAGACAGAGAATAAACCAGCTATGCATCATCAATATCGCATTAATCCAAAATCAGAGGATTTTAACTTTAAGAAAATTACAGCACCCCATATCAAAAGGATCAAAAGGGAAGGCTTTCAGAATATTATTACTTTTGGTATTGGCGGTTCATATGAGGGGCCAAAGCTCCTTCAAGAGTTTACAAATAAGCAATCATCAAATTTCAATTACTATTTTGTCTCTGGGCCTGATAAAGATGAATTTAACTCAATATTGAAACCATTGATTGGACAAAAGAATTTCTATATTTTTTCATCAAAATCATTATCAACAGATGAGACATTGTTATGCTTTAAATGGCTTGGCCACGAGAGAAATTCAAAAAATTCAATAGTTATTACAGCAAATACAAAAAAAGCTATTTCTATGGGTTTCAAAAAAAGCTGCATCGTTCCATTTCCTGAGTCTGTTGGGGGGAGGTATTCTATTTGGTCACCAATATCTCTAAGCGTTGAATTAGAAAATAATTTTTCTAAATTTTTAAAAGGTGGTTTTAATGCAGATAAAATGCTACTAGGCTCTTCGAAAGAAGATAAACAATATCAAAAATTTGTAAAAATATTAGCATTCTCAGATTTGTGGTTTGCTAACTTTAAAAATAAAAAGAACAGAGTAGTACTCTCCTATAATTGGAAATTACGATCACTAACTAATTACATTCAGCAACTTGAAATGGAGTCGCTTGGAAAACAAGCTAATCCTAAATCTTTTTTTCAAGAGACAGGCCAGTCAATTTTTGGAGGTTTTGGTTCCACTGCCCAACACTCTTACTTTCAATTATTGCATCAAGGCACAGCAGAGTTTTGTACTGATATTGTTTATTCAGCCTCAACTAATAGCACTTTATCATCTGCTCAAGCAAGGGGGCAGGCTTCTTTGTTATCTTCTGACTTTAAAGGGTCTAACAATTTGCTAGAAAAAACTAATAGCAACTCTCCTGTTAATCTTCTTAATTTAAAAAAGCTATCGCTTGAAGGTTTAGGTTTTTTACTTGCAACCTGGGAGCATAGAGTTTTTATAACTGCTTGCATGCTTCAAATTAATTCTTTTGATCAATATGGGGTTGCTGCAGGTAAAGTTATTTCAAAAAAATTTCTAACTTAATGCCTTTGGATTTAAAACAAGTTCCCAATACACCTGGAATATATAAGTTTTTTTCTAAAAATAAGATTATATATATCGGTAAGGCGAAAGATCTAAAAAAAAGGGTATCTTCATATTTTGGCAAATCTTTGAAGGATAGAAAAACACAACAAATTAAAAACCTTACCGATAAAATTGAAACTTTTTCAACAAGCACAGAAGCCGAAGCTTTGCTTTTAGAACAATCTTTAATAAAAGAAAATTTACCTCGATTTAATATTCTTTTAAGGGATGATAAGACATATCCATATGTACATTTCTCAATGGATCATAAATATCCAAGCATCAGCATGAAAAGATCCAAGCATGCTGTTTCAAAAAATTTTTTTGGTCCGTATATAAGCGCTCAAGCTGTTAAAGCAACAATAAAAGATTTGCAGAAAATTTATCAAATTCGAAATTGTAGCGAAGCAACATTTAATAATAGATCTAGACCATGTATTGAGCATCAAATGCAACGATGCTCTGCTCCATGTGTAAATTTAATTTCTGAGATTAGCTATAAAGGAGATATTGCATCTTCACAACAATACCTATCATCTACTGGAAAGAAAACTAAATCACTAATGATGGCTCAGATGCATAAACTTGCTGAGCAGCAGGAATTTGAAAGAGCTCAGGAGGTAAAAAAAAGAATTAAAAGCTTGGATCTTATTCATCAAGAACAATCATTTAATAGTTCTCTAGTTAGCGTTGATTTTTTTGCATGTGTCTCTAAGCTTGGCAGAACAGGGATATGCATATTATCAGTCAGGGATGGAAAGATTCGAGGAACTAAAACCCATTATCTGAAAGGAGATCAGTTGCAAGATATTGATAATTTATTTCAAAGTTTAATATTCTCTTATTATCAAAATAGCTTCTCATTGCCTAAGAAAATTGTATTAAATATCAAGCCTAGAAATCTCTCTCTGATTAAGCAAGCTGTAAAACTTAAATTTGGTAAGCAAATTTTAATTTCTGCAAATATAAACTCTAACCTCAGGAGGATAGCCAATTTAGGCAAATTAAATGCGAACCAAGTCATTGAAAATCGTGTTAATCAGACTGACAAATTTTCTTTTGCCATAAATGATCTAATTTCTAATTTAGCTTTAAAGAAAAAAAATCTAACTATAGAGGGGTTTGATATAAGTCATCATGGCGGCAAGTATGCAGTGGCTTCAGCCGTGAGATTTTCTATTTTTGGCCCTGAAAAAGAAAAGTACAGACTTTTTAATATTCCAAAAGAATTATCTGGAAATGATGTAGGCTCAATTAGGCATGTTCTTGAAAGGAGAATTAAAAAATCAAATATTAATCCATTGCCGGATATAATTCTAATTGATGGGGGTAAGCTTCAGCTGGAAGCTGCATTGAGTACCTTTTCTTCCTTGGTTAAAAAGCCTCCAATGATACTCAGTATTGTAAAGGGTTCAAAGAGAGTTAGGTCTACAGAGACAATACTTGCCAAGGATGGCATTATTGAAATGCCAAAAGATAGTGCAGGTTTTTTGCTTCTTCAGCAAATTCGCGATGAATCGCATAGATTTGCTATCACAAGCAATAGAAAGAAAAAAAATAAGTCCATAAAGAAATCTTCTCTTGATAAAATAAAAGGCCTTGGTCCAAAAAAGAAAAAGCATCTGATGAATTACTTTAAATCAATTCAAGCCATCAAAGCTTCTTCGGTCGATGATTTATGTAAGGTTTCAGGAATAAGTATTAAACTAGCTAAAAATATAAATTTATTTTACAAACCATGAATTATTTTATTCAATCTCTCACTTATTTTAGAATCTTAATAGCACCTGTAATTTTTATATTAATAACTTTGTTTGATTATTACGGATGGGCATTAATTCTCTTTTTATTAGCTAGTGTTTCTGATTACTGGGATGGTTTTCTTGCGAGAAAATATAAGCTTGAATCAATTATAGGATCTATATTAGATCCGATTGCAGATAAAATTTTAGTAATTTTTCTTATTCTTGCACTTAGTATTGAGCTATCTAGCGTTTTGATAGCTTTTCTTGGAGGTGTAATGCTTGCAAGAGATTTTTGGATAAGTGCTTTGCGAGATCTAAATGCTAGAAATGGGATTTCAAATGCAACAAATGTAACATTGATGGCAAAAACTAAAACCTCAATTCAATTTATAGCAATTACAGGATTTCTTGCTGGATTATATTTTGATAAAGCTTTAATTATTTTTCTTTCAGACTTTTTTCTTGTTTTAGCGATGCTCCTCTCCTTACAAACAGGTTTTCAATACTCCATTCAATCTTTGAAATTAATCAAAATATCTGATTAAAGTTATAGGCATCTTTTTAGCATTTATTACAGTTATCTGCTTAATAAATGGCTGATAAATGAACGTATGATTCTGTTATAAAATACTCGCCTAATTATAATAGAGAAGATATCAAATACTTGTTTCAAAAATAAAAAAAAGCATTCTGATATTGCGTAAATAAAACTCTCATCCTTTTTGTAAATAGATGGAATAAGATCATGCTTAATGAGGTGCAATAGATTCAAAGCCCTATAACCTAAAATTTTTCTAGAAATAGGTATCCCATCAGGAAATATCATTTGGAGTTGCCTTTTATTAATATTTTTATCAAAAATTTCGTTTTCTTCTTTGTCTCGTCTATAAAATAATTTTTTTTCTTTAAGACAAATACATCCATATTTTTGAAGTTTAAGGATTAATATTACATCAGCTAAAACTTGATTTTCTGGCCACCCTCCAACTCGCTGAATCATAGACAGTCTAAATAAGCCATGAGCTATATTTCCAGCTCCAGCCCTTAAAAAGGCAAAGCTTTTAATTCTCATGATGGTACTCATATTAGAATTATCATAAGTAGTCGGCAATCTTTTATTTTGTTTGCCATCATTATCAATCCCAGTTAGTAGTGGATATGCAACAGCAGCATTTTTATTTAAAAGGAGGGTGTTGGTTAACTCTTTCAGCCAATCTTGGTGATAAATATCATGATCAGGGCACCAAGCAAAGAAGTCTGCTTCAGAATCAATTAGCTGAAGAATGTTTTGAAAAGCTTTTGCTGCTCCAAGTCTTTTGGCTCCTCTTACATATTTAACTCTTGAATCCTTATTGACTATATCTAAGATATATTTTGAAGGATCTTCTGGACTGCAGTCATCATAAATGGTCAGCTCAAAATTTTTATATGATTGATTTAATAATGAATTTAATGTTTCACTGAGATGCCCATAGCCTGACATCCAAGTTATCATTCCCAGCGCAATTTTTGGATGATTGATTATTTTCAATTCTTAAGTTTATATAACCCAATATACTTAGATACAAATTATATAGATACTTCCAACTAATTTTTAATTAATTGCATAGAATTGTATTGGGTCTAGTACAATCATTATAATTTTTTAAAAACTACATTATTTTATGAACTTTCCTCTGCATACGATTGATAACATTCTTAGGATTGACTCCGAAAAAATTGGAAGTGAAAGTTATCTAATTTCTTTAGACTTTAAGGTTTTACCTTTTTCTCCCATAAGAGCATTTTCAGTATCTTCAGGCAAAGGCTCCACAAGAGGAAATCATGCCCACAAATTATGTAATCAATTTATATTCTGCATTAGTGGAAGTATCAATGTTAAGTGCGACGATGGTAATAATTTAGCTAAATACACTTTGCTTCCAGGAAATGGATTACTGGTACCTTGTGGAATTTGGGCTTCTCAAGATTATTTAGAAGAAAACTCAATAATCAATGTATTTTGTGATCAGCCCTTTGATGAAAGAGACTATATTAGGGATTACAAAAATTTCTTAAAAGCAAGGTTAAAAAAATGAAAATAATAGTTACGGGTGCTCTTGGCCATATTGGATCTCATTTAATTAGAAGACTGCCTGAGGCATTTCCTAAATCAGAAATTATCTTAATCGACAATTTATTAACACAAAGATTTGCTTCATTATTCAAACTTCCATCTAATCATAGCTATAAATTTTTTAGTGCAGATGTAAGAGAATTTGATTTTAATAAAATTCTTGATAATGATACTTTCATAATAAACTTAGCCGCAATTACTGATGCAGCTGGAAGTTTTGAAAACTCTGAAGAGGTCGAAAAAAATAATTTTGATTGCACTCAAGTCTTGGCTGAGGCAGCATCTAGATCAGGAGCAAAGTTAATCCATATTTCCTCTACATCAGTTTATGGCACTCAGTCTAATCTGGTTGATGAAACCTGCCCAGATGAAGAGTTGAATCCACAAAGCCCATATGCCGAGTCTAAATTAAGAGAAGAGTCCTTATTAAAGAAATATTCAAAATCAAAAAATTTACAATTTTTATGTTTTCGATTTGGCACTATTTATGGCTTTTCAATTGGCATGAGATTTCATACTGCTGTAAATAAATTTTGCTGGCAAGCATGCCTTGGAGATGAATTGACTGTTTGGGAAACAGCTTATCATCAAAAAAGACCTTACCTTGATTTAAATGATGCAGCCAGAGCAATTATATTTGCTATTGAAAAAAATCTTTTTAAAAATACTACTTATAATGCTCTTACTAATAATCTAACTGTTAAAGAGGTTTCTGATACCATTAAAAAATATATCCCAGATATGAAGATTAAATTTGTAAAAAATAAAATCATGAATCAATTGAGTTATGAAGTTTCAACTAAAAAGTTTTTAGATGAAGGGTTTTCTTATCAGGGTAATCTAGAGAAAGCTATTAAGGAAACAATTTATAATTTACCTCACAAGCCCTGAGGAGAGTTTAATTTTTTAATAATATATATATTAGTATGACAAAGCTCAAAGATTTTTACATATGGGAAGGAGTTTATTCAGACTTTGCCGAAGCAGAAAATTCTGCTGTAGGAAAAGGCTTTAGTGGCAGCACATATTTAAAATCAGCAAAGAAAGCTGCTAAGGATTCTCTTGCTATGATAAATAAAGGAAAACAGATTCCTAAATTTTATAAGCAGCGTTTTACAAGTTATCCGGCCATGGTATCAATTGCTATGAAAAGTTTTAGAATCTCAAGAAAGTTTAAGGTTCTAGATTTTGGTGGCGGCCTTGGGGTGGGATACTTAAACTTGCAGGAATGTATCCCAAAGACTAGATCGAGCATTTTATATAAAATAGTTGAAGTTCCCGAGGTTGTAGCCCATGGAAAAAAATTTTATAAGAACCTAAATTTGCCAGTAAGTTTTTCCGAAAATATACCTCGTTCAAAATATGACTTTGTTTTTTGCGGATCTGTTATTCAGTATATAAAGAACTGGAAGCAGCAACTAATTGAATTATCTAAAATAAATCCTGACTATATACTTCTTGGAGATGTATTTTGTGGCAACATTCAGTCATTTGCTTCATTGCAGAATTACTACGAGTCAAAAATACCACATTGGTTTTTATCTCAGCAAGAAATAGAAGAAGTATTAGTCTCAATAGGATACGAACTTATTCATCAAGATGCAGCTACTGGTATTAGAGCAGGTCATGAGGACGATCTTCCAATGATGAATTTTAAAAAAAAATATAGATTACGAAATACTGTTCATTTGCTTTTTAAGAAAAAAGCAAAATGATTAAAATTCTGTATTTTCTAATAAATTATTAAAACCTTTTTCAATATTAAATTCATATCTGAAGTTAGATAGAAAGATTTCAGATGGCATAATTTTATACGATCTTGTATCAGATCTATATTTGAATTTTCGACCTGTTTTAATTTTGACATTAGCATCAAAAGTTTTGTTATATATTTTAGATAAAATCTTAATTGCATCAATAAAAAAAATATTTTCTTTAGAGCATCCTAAAAAAATAGCTTGCTTGGTATTTATATTTTTTGCAATTTTGACTAGCATTCTGCAAGCATCATTTACATGTATATAATTTCTATAAAATTTACCATTGCCTACAATTTCTACCGCTCCATTTGAGTGCATTTGAGATAATAGGGTATTCAAAATACGCCTATTTTTTTTCTTTTCTAAGTTTTGATCAGGCCCATAAATGTTTGAAAATCTTACTGATGAGCACTTCACATTATGAGTATTTTTATAGTACTCAATAATCTTATCTGAGGTTGATTTTACTAAATCATATGAAGTTAAAGGCATTGCTGAAGAATGTTGATCAATTACCTTATCATTTGAGCCCGCATATACTGAGCATGAACTTGAAAAAACTAAAACCTTTTTTGTGCCAATCATGGATAGAAGCAGTTTATTTAATAGACCGACTTGATCTATAAAGTTTTTATTTTCAATCTTAAGATTATTTTGAACTTGAGTATTTGCTGCTAAATGAAAAATTACATCATATTTATGAATAAGTTTTTTTATGCCTTTCTCATTTAAATCAAATAAATCAGTTGAAATTAATTTAGCTTTTTTAATCAGAGAATCATTACCCCATTTCCCTTTTCTTACTAAAGAGAAATCATAATTATTTTCAGATAGCAAATTAGTTAAGGATGAGCCTACTTGACCAGATCCACCAAGAACTAAAATCTTAGATTTTTTGTTTATCATAAAAGCTATTTAACAACTCAATAATTCTTAATTGATCAATTTTTTTAAGCTCAGGAAATATTGGTAATGATACAACAGACTTTGATGCATTGTCCGTAATTGGAAGCGAAAACCTTTTTGTTTGTAACTTTCCATTATTATGATTTGATGGAAAGTAATGTACTCCAAGGTAAATATTATTTTTAGCTAAAAATGACATTAATTTACGTCTATTTTTTACTTTAACAACAAATAAGTGAAAGGATGAGGATTGATATTCGGGATATGAAATTTGCTTAAAACTATCGGATAGTTTCGCTTGATAGGTTTGTGCAATTTTCTGTCTTTTTTTTATATCTTGATTTAAATTTTTTAGCCTTATTCTCAAAATCATAGCCTGAATTTCATCCAATCTAGAATTAAATCCATTATCATAAGCAACAATTCTATTCTTATTCCAACCATATTGCCTAAGAGATATAGCTTTATCTCTTATCTTTTTTGATGGTACCCAAATGCCGCCACCATCACCTAAAGCAGCTAAATTTTTTGTGGGGAAAAAACTAAATGTTCCAGCAGATGCAATAGTGCCAGCTTGTTTACCATGAATTTTAGTTCCATGACTTTGTGCGCAATCCTCTATCACGATACATTTATATTTTTTTGCTATTTTCTTTAAAAGATTAATATTTATTCCAGTACCATAAAGATGTACTGCTAAAATTGCCTTGATATCGTTGTGTTTTTTTAGAGCTCTCTCTACCTCATGAATGGACATAAGCAATGTATCAGAATCAATATCAACAAATACAGGTGAACAACCTGCTTTTTGGATGCCTGCTACAGAAGCAGTTGCAGTGTGTGAGGGCACAATAACCTTTCCAGAATTGATATTATAAGATAATAATGCAAGTGTGATGGCATCTGTTCCATTTGCACAGGATACAAAATATCCCTTTGAGCCAAGATAAGAGACCATTTCTTGTTCAAAAAGATTGACGTTGGGTCCAAGTATATATTCCCCAGAATCGATTAAGTTTCCAAGACTTTTTAAAATCTTTTTTTTATTTAATTTGAATCCAGCCTTTGGATTGGAAAAAAAGAGGCTCATAAAAGTATTAGAAAAAATCTTGATATAAGTGAGTAATCCATTTTCCTGAAAAGTCTTTTTCTTTTTTTAATATTTCCTCTTTATG
>MDSW01033120.1_pt1 | contig 11855 bp, 8 predicted proteins | sample 811171 | NCBI WGS metagenome assembly MDSW01 (sample SAMN05326641, study PRJNA326480) | marine metagenome | isolation source: seawater | place: Atlantic Ocean: North West | collected 2012
ATGAATTAAAACCCTTTCACCTTTTTTTAATTTACCTATATCAAAAAGATTAGACCAGACAGTAAAAAAAGTCTCTGGTATTGAAGCAGCTTCAATAATAGTAAGACCCCTAGGTATAGGTAATACTTGCTGAGCTGGAACCACACAATATTCAGCATAACCTCCTCCAGCTAATAAGGCACAAACTTCCTGACCTTCTTGAAAACCTGATACACCCTCCCCAATTCTCTCAATAATTCCTGCAACTTCTAGGCCTGGGTAACTAGCAGCTCCCCTAGGGGGCGGATACAAACCCTTTCTTTGAAGAATATCAGGTCTATTTACTCCAGCAGCACCAACTTTTATTAATATTTGACTTTTTTTTAATAATGGAACTGACATTTCCTTTAATTCTAAAACTTCAGAACCACCATTTTTTGTTATATTTACATACCTCATTTTTTACCGTTTGATATATTGTGTTTTTCCGAAAAGAACTTCTTTGTCTTTTTTACTCATTGGGCCCACTCGTCTTTTATCTTTTAAAACCTCAAGAGCTCTTTTTGTAGCTGGTCTTTCATTAATCTTTTCATACCATTTTTTTAATTTCGGATAATCCTCAAGATATTGCCCTTGATTTAAATGTGATCTTATCCAAGGAAAAATTGATATATCAGCAATAGAGTAAAAATTATTTGCTATATATTTAGATTTACTCAATCTCCTATTTATAACACTATAAATTCTAGTGGCTTCATTTGTATACCTGTTTACAGCATAAGGGATTTTTTTTGGAGCATAATTTCGAAAATGATGCGCTTGACCTAACATAGGACCAACACTAGCCATTTGAAACATTAGCCATTGCATTACCTCATACCTGCCTCTTATATTTTTTGGAATAAATTTTCCGTACTTCTCTGATAAATAAATTAATATAGCACCTGATTCAAATATTGAAATTGGCTTCCTAGACGGCCCATTTTTATCTACTATGGCTGGCATTTTATTATTAGGGCTTATCTTTAAAAAACTTTTTTTAAATTGATCACCTTTATTTATATTTATAGGAATAACTTTGTATGAAACCTTTAATTCTTCCAACAATATATGAACCTTATGACCGTTAGGAGTAGGCCATGTATACAAATCAATCATAATCTTTCCCTATTAAATTGTAACATGAGATTATCTCTTAGTATTTTAGTATTTTCAATATTTTTACGCTTTATATAGCCGTAACCTTTAATTAAATCAGGTAACGATGCTATTTGTACGGCAGTATTATAATTATTTTTATTTAATTTATTTTCTAGGCTTTCAATAAAATCCAAATAATTTTTTAATAAAAATACCTCATCTCTTCTGTCCTTGGTCCACCTGAAAGGATCAAAGAAAGTATTTCTGATAAATTTAAATTTAGATAAAATTAATAAAACCCAATAGAACCAGCTTCCTAATTTTATTTTCTTTTTTCTATATTTGCTTGAAATAAGAGATAAGAATGGTGGAGAAACTAAATAAGTAATTTTTTTTACTTTCTCATAATTTGAATTAATTTCATCTAGAAAAATTTTTTTTGAAAGCAATTTAGAGACATAATACTCGTCTTTATAAGCCATAACCTTGAACAAATTTTTTGCCACAGATAAGCTAAGATCTTTTTTATCTTTTACTATTACACTTTCAATTTGTTGAATCTTATTTATAAAATTAACATATTTGTTTGCATAATTTTTACTCTGGTATTCTTCTAATTCTTTTCTTCTGGCTTTAATATATGAATTAAAATTCTCATTTCTCTCTTCGGATACTTCAGAATTATCTAATTTTTTACTCATATTTGAATTTGAATCTAAAATACCGATATATAAAGCAATTAGATTATTTTCAATTGAAACCCCATTTAACTTAATCGCTTTTTCTAAAGCTTCAAGCGATACCGGTATAAAACCTAATTGATAGGAATATCCAATAAAATATAAATTAGAGCTTGTTGAATTATTAAATAGATGCTTAACCCTTTCCTTTGCATTGATGTATGATATATTCTCTTCTCCAACCTTTCCTGTAATTAATGATAAATAAAGCTTATTTGAATTTTCTTTATTTGGTTTTTCAGATAATATTGGGAGAGGTGTATGTTCTTTCTCTAAGAATACTCTGGTTCTATAATTATCTATCAATTGTAGAGATTTCTCGTTGGCAGCAGTTACAGAATCGAAACCAAGTAATAAGTCTAATGAGTTATCACTTATTCTATAATTAATTTTATCTTTTCTATTTCTAAAAATTTTAATATGACCAAAAACAGAACCATTTTTTTGTGATAACCCCGTTTGATCTAATACTGAACTTTCATTACCATCAATATGAGCAGCCATACTAATTATTGAACCAGCAGTAACGACACCCGTGCCACCTATACCTGCTAAAAGGATATTATACTCTTTATTTAAATTTGGTAATGAAGGAGGTATTAAGTTTAAAACTTTCCCTTTAATTTTATCTATTGAAAAAGTATTTTTTTTCTTGATACCTTCTACTAAAACAAAGCTAGGACAATAGCCATCAGTACAAGTCATATCTTTATTACATAAATTTTGATCAATTATTCTTTTTCTTCCCAATTTAGTCTCATATGGTTGGACAGCTACACAATTAGAATTAACATTACAATCTCCACATCCCTCACAAACTTCATCATTAATAAAAATTTCTTTCTTAGGCTCTGGTAAAATATTTCTTTTTCTTTTTCTTCTTAGCTCTGCAGCGCATACTTGATCATAAATTATAGCAGTAACACCTATTTCATGCCTGAATTTTTTTTGTACCTCTTCAAGTTCCTCTCTTGAATGAATATTAACATTTTCTGGAAGCTTAATGCTTGATTGGTATTTTTCTTTACTCACTGAAACTATAGCAATAGAAGAAACACCTTCAGAAAATAACTGCCAAGCTAAGTCTACTGTCGTTAGTTTACCATCTACAGCCTGCCCTCCAGTTAATGCAACTGCATCATTAAATAAAATTTTGAAAGTTATATTAACACCTGAAGCAATTGCTGCACGTATTGATAGTATTCCTGAGTGGAAATATGTTCCATCACCTATGTTTTGGAAAATATGTTTCTCTTCTACAAAAGGAGATATACCTATCCAGGATGACCCCTCCCCACCCATATGAGTAAAGGTTGCAGTTTCTCTATCCATTGAATTAACCATAAAATGACAACCAATTCCTGAAAAAGCTTTACTTCCATCAGGAACTTTTGTTGATGTATTATGAGGGCAACCTGCACAGAACCAAGGATTTCGATCTAAGTTCTCATTCTGTTTTTTAGTAAAACTTTTTTGATTTTCTAATACTTCTGGAAAAATTGAAATTTTAGACTTTTGATTTTCAGTAAAAATTTCATAGAATATTTCCTTAATAATTTTTGTATTCAACTCACCATAACTTGGAACAAAAATATTTTTCCCTTCAAATGATTTGCCAATTAATTTTGGCCTTTCTCCATCTTCTAAGTGATAAAGAGCCCTAGCTAATTGATCTTCAATAATATTTCTTTTTTCTTCAAGAATTAATATTTTTGGGAATCCCTTTGCCCACTTAATTAATCTACTTGTCTCAAGAGGCCAAGGCATAGCAATTTTAAATACTGAAATACCCATTTCTTCTAATTTTTGTGTATTTAATTTTAATTCTTTAAATACTGAACAAATATCTAACCAAGTTTTACCGGTAGTTACTATTCCTAGCTCTCTATTTAAACTAGTATGAGTTATTTGATTCAATTTATTTAATGAAACAAAAGATTTAACAGCTTCTAACTTATAATTAAGCAATCTTTTTTCCTGCTCCAGAAAGTCATCTGGCCAACGAATGTTTACCCCACCTTTTGGGAATATAAAGTCTTGAGGAGTAAATATTTTTTTATTTTGAGAAACTAACATTGTGCAAGAACTTTCAATAATTTCCGTTACACATTTTAATCCTACCCAAACACCAGCGTATCTTGATAGAGCTATCCCAAAAAGACCAAAATCTAATAGTTCTTGAATAGAAGAAGGATTAAATATAGGTATCATTGCTGAAATTAATGATTGTTCTGATTGGTGTGCTGATGTAGATGACTTTGCCATATGATCATCTCCGGCTAAAGCTAAGACTCCTCCAAATTTAGATGTTCCAGCAAAATTTGCATGTTTTAAAGGGTCTCCACTTCTATCAACACCAGGGCCTTTTCCATACCAGATTGAAAAAACACCATCTAATGATGAATTAGTTGTGAGTCCTACTTGCTGAGTCCCCCAGCAAGCTGTAGCAGCAATGTCCTCATTAACACTAGGTTTAAAGATTATATTATTTTTAGAAAGATATTTTTCTGCTTTCCATAAGGCATTATCATACCCTCCTAACGGTGAACCTCTATAACCAGAGACATAACCTGAGGTATTCAATCCTTTTTTCTTGTCAAGTCTTGCCTGCTCGATGGGAATACGAACTAATGCTTGCGTTCCTGAAATAAACACTTTCCCCTGTTCAATCAAATATTTATCATCTAGAGAGATATCATCTTTTTCCATACAAAAGATAATATACTAAAATATCTATATTTGAAGATTACTTTTTTATGATCGAAAAATATTTAAATTTTTTTAAGGAATAGGCCAATGACTTATATATCTAAGCCCATAATTAAAGAAATAAATATTATTTATCTTTTTTAAAAAAAACAAATAACTTATTAAATATACCATTTACAATAATATTTATGCTAATATAAAATTTTATAAAGGAGTACTATTATCATTTCTAATATATCAAGCAAAACCTACTCAGAAAAAAAATCTGTATTAATCAACTCTTACAATATATCTTATCTCGAATCAGGAAATGGCGATCCAATAGTTTTTCTTCATGGAAACCCTACATCTTCATATATCTGGCGAAATATAATGCCATTTTGTGAGGGGTTAGGAAGACTTGTAGCCCCTGACCTTATTGGTATGGGTGATTCTGATAAATTAAAAAACTCAGGAAAAGATAGCTACTCTTTCTCAGAACATGCATTCTACTTAGATGAATTTTTTAAAAAATTGAATATATCTAATAATGTAAATTTAATATTGCATGATTGGGGAACTTCATTAGGTTTTGATTGGGCAAGTAGAAATCCTGAGAAAGTTAGATCTATAGTATATATGGAAGCTGTTATGCCAGTCAGTTGGGATGACTGGCCAGAAAATGCTGTTAAAATTTTTCAGGGTTTTAGGTCAGGTTCTGGTGAAGAAATGATTTTAAACAAAAATTTATTTATAGAGGCTGTATTACCAAATTCTATTTTAAGAGATTTAGATGATAATGAAATGAATGAATACAGAAAGCCTTATTTAAAAACTGGTGAAGATAGAAGACCTACTCTTTCGTGGCCAAGACAATTACCAATAAATTATGAACCAAAAGATGTATTAAACAAATTTAACTTTTTCTTAGATTGGATGAAATCAAATAAAATACCAAAATTATTTATTAATGGAGATCCTGGTTCTATTTTAGTTGGCAAACAAAGAGAATTTTGCAGAAGTTGGTTAAATCAAAAAGAAATTACTGTTAAAGGTCTTCATTTCTTGCAGGAAGATAGCCCAATTGAAATAGGCGAATCTATAAACAAATTTTTAAATGAACTAAATAATTAAATTTTAGTAGGGTTTGGAATGTCACCATAAATTTCTTTTGGATCAAAAGTTTTTTCTTTCTCCTTAAAATCAAGAGATATATCTTCGTTTTTACCTAATGGTATAGCTCTATAAAAACATGACTTATAACCTACATGACAGCTTGCACCAGAACCTTCAACATCTACTTTTAACCATAAAGAATCCTGGTCATCATCAATCCTAAGCTCAATTACATTTTGAACCAAACCACTTGTTTCACCTTTTTTCCATATTTTACTTCTACTTCTACTCCAATAATGAGCTTTTTTAGTTTTAATTGTTAGAGATAAGGCTTCTTTATTCATATAACCAATCATAAGAACATCACCTGAGTTTATATCAGTAGTAACTACAGGTATTAATCCTTGATCGCCAAAACTAGGAGCCAAGTCAGCCGACTCCTCAACCTGTTCAACAGAAACTCTATTTTTAAACAGAGTTTTGTTCATAATAATTCCTCTGACCTTCCTTTAATAACACTTAAAAATTCCCTTCTTGTAGCTGCATCTTCTCTAAAAGCACCTGTCATTCTACTTGTAACTGTAATTGTACCAGGTTTTTTTACGCCTCTGGTCGTCATGCACTGATGTGCAGCTTCAATAATTACAGCTGTACCTAATGGATTTAATACACGATCAATAGCATTTGCAATTTGAACTGTAAGCTGCTCTTGTATTTGAAGTCTTTTAGCAAATATATCAACTACACGAGTAATTTTACTAATACCTACCACCCTTCCTCTTGGAAGGTAGCCAACATGGGCTTTACCTATTATAGGAACCATATGATGTTCACAATGGCTTTCCAATCTAATATCTCTCAAAACGACCATTTCATCATAGTCTGATGTTTCCTCAAATGTTCTACCTAATACAGCTGTGGGGTCCTCTGTATAGCCATGAAAAAATTCTTCATAAGCTCTCACAACTCTATCGGGAGTCCCTAAAAGACCTTCTCTATTGGGGTCATCACCAGCCCATTTAATAAGTGTTCTAACTGCTTCTTCAGCTTCGGCCTTTGAAGGTTTTTTAATATCTGGCTCTTTATTCATATAAAATAACCTCTGGTAACTAGATTTAATCTTAATATATTATCAATTTAAAGAAAAACTCATTTCAAACAAGGTCTAGATACAAAAAAATCATATTATATTTCCATTACTGAGCTTATAGTTGATTTTTATAGATAAAATTGGGAGTTGATATTAATTTAAGAATATGACTATAAAATCCCTTTATTTCTAACCTTATTAATGTAAAAAATATCCATGTTAAAATTATTTAACACATTTTCAAAGAAAATAGAAACATTTAATCCAATTAACCCTGAGAGTGTATCAATGTATGTTTGCGGGCCTACTGTATACAATCATCCCCATATTGGAAACGCTCGCCCGGCGGTTACTTTTGATATTTTATATAGAACTCTTAAAGAACTATATTCTGAAGTAATCTATGTGAGAAATATAACCGACGTTGACGATAAAATTAATGAGGCAGCTAAAAAAAATAGAGTGAATATAACTAAATTAACTCAAAAATATTCAGTTGCATATGAAGAAGATATGAAAAACCTGGGTATTATTGAACCAACATTCATACCTAAAGTTACTGAAAATATTCCTTCTATTATTAGTATGATTAAAAAATTAGAGAAATTAAACCATGCTTATGTCTCAAATAATCACGTATTGTTTGATGTAGAGTCTTTTCCAAAATACGGAGAATTATCAAAACTTAATCAAAAAGACTTAATAGCAGGTGCTAGAATAGAAGTAGCACCGTACAAGAAAAACCCGTCAGACTTTGTTTTATGGAAGCCATCTGATAATGACACTCCTGGATGGGACAGCCCTTGGGGCAGAGGAAGACCTGGATGGCATATAGAGTGCTCAGCAATGATTAAAAAGTTTCTTGGTAATTCGATAGATATTCATGGAGGAGGTCAAGATCTTGTCTTTCCTCATCATGAAAATGAAAATGCTCAGAGTAAATGTGCTAATAATAGTATTCTTGCTAACTACTGGGTGCATAATGGTTTTGTTACATTCAACAAAAAGAAAATGTCAAAATCTTTAAATAATATTATCATATTAAATGATTTAATAAAAAAATTTCGGGGAGAGTCAATCAGGTTTGCTTTAATTTCTGCTCATTACAGACAACCACTAGATTGGAACGAATCAACAATGATTAATTCAGAAAATTCTCTAAATAATTTATATTCCACCCTTTTAGAAAATATTGATATAAAAGCAAAAAAATCAAAACAAACAAATGTTGAAAAAGCTTTATTAAATGACCTTAATACACCTGAAGCAATAGCGAGTCTCTATGGCACAGTAAAAGACCTTCAACAAGCAAAAAAAAATAGTCTAAAATCTGAAATCAAAGGAATATTGTTACGAGAGTCCTATTTCCTTGGAATCCTTCAGAAAGACCCTTTTGAATGGTTAAAAAAACCCGATAATAATACTCTTAGTGATAATGAGATTAAAAAGCTTATTGAAGAAAGGTCTTTAGCAAGAAAAAATAAAAACTTTAAAGAAGCTGATAGAATAAGAAATAATCTTTTACATCATGGCATTTCAATAAAAGATGAAAAAGATGAGACAATTTGGGAAAAATAATTAAAGATACATGATACATGTTACATTTATTTTATATTAATATATCTTACACTTTATTAGAAAGTACTCGAGGTTTTAAATGATTGTTGTTGAACTTCCGGACGAAAAAAAAATAGAAATAGGTTTGCCTTCGACAGGAAAAAAGATCGCAGATGAAATTTTACCAAATCGTTTAAAGGATATAATTGCAATTAAAGTACAAGGTGAACTTTGGGATCTTAGCCGTGAAATAAATTCACCTTCAAATATATCGTTTGTTTTTAGAGCAGATGAAGATGCACTTGAAATCTTAAGACATGATGCAGCTCATGTTATGGCAGAAGCTGTTCAAGAACTATACCCTGATACGCAAGTCACAATAGGCCCTGTAATTGAAAATGGTTTCTATTATGATTTTGCAAGGGAAAAACCTTTTTCATCCGAAGATCTAAAAATTATAGAAAAAAAAATGCATGAAATTGTTTCTAGAGATGAAGTTATCAGCCGGGAAATATGGAAAAGAGGAGAAGGTATAAAGTTTTTTAATGATAAAGGTGAAAATTATAAATCAGAAATAATATCATCAATATCTGAAGGAGAAGAAATATCTGTTTACAAGCAAGGAAATTTTGTTGATTTGTGTAAGGGACCACATTTACCGTCAACAAAACATTTAGGTGATGGATTTAAACTCCTTAAAGTTGCTGGAGCTTATTGGAGAGGTGATCATAATCAACCTATGCTTCAAAGAATCTATGGAACAGCCTGGAGAAATAAAAAAGAACTTAGACTTTACTTAAATCAAGTTGAAGAAGCAGAGAAAAGAGATCATAGACTTTTAGGAAAAAATATGGGCCTTTTTCACTTCCAACCAGAAGCTCCAGGTGCAGTATTTTGGCATGAAAAGGGTTGGAAGCTTTTCCAAACTCTAATTGATTTCATGAGGCAAAAGCAGAATAAAGCTGGTTATATTGAAATCAATACTCCTGATATTATGGATAAATCTTTATGGGAAACCTCTGGACATTGGGAAAAGTTTGGAGAAAATATGTTTACTACTCAAGCGAAGGAAGAAAAAGTATATGCACTTAAACCTATGAATTGCCCAGGGCATGTACAAGTTTTTAAACAAGGTTTAAAGAGTTATAGAGACCTCCCTCTAAAGTTTTCTGAGTTTGGAAAAGTTCACAGATATGAACCATCAGGAGCTCTACATGGTTTGATGAGAGTAAGAGCTTTTACACAAGACGATGCACATATTTTTTGTACAGAGCATCAAATTACAAAAGAGTGTGTGGAAGTTTGTAATTTAATTCTTGATATTTATAAAGATTTTGGTTTTGAAAATATACATATTAAATTTTCTGACAGACCAAGCAAAAGAGTAGGTAATGATAGTATTTGGGATAAATCAGAAAAAGCACTTAAAACAGCTATTGATGCTACAGGTCTGCCTTATACCATAAATTCCGGAGAAGGTGCTTTTTATGGCCCTAAAATTGAATTTGTCTTAAGAGATGCTATTGGTAGAGACTGGCAATGTGGAACCCTCCAAGTTGACCTTAACCTTCCGGAACTTCTTTCAGCAAATTATATTGGTGAAGATGGAAAAAAACATAGACCTGTAATGTTACATAGAGCACTCTTTGGCTCAATTGAGAGATTTCTGGGAATATTGATAGAACATTACTCAGGAAACTTACCTTTATGGTTAGCTCCAACACAAATTGTAATAGCAACAATTACATCAGAATCAGATAATTATGCGCTTGAGATTAATGACTTAATTAAATCAAAAAATCTAAAAGTTGAAGTTGATATAAGAAATGAGAAGATTGGATACAAAATTCGTGAACATAGCTTAGCAAAAATTCCAATTATATATACTGTTGGAGAAAGAGAAAAAATAAACAGAACTGTATCAGTTAGAATGCTAGGAAGTAAGAAAACTGAAATTTTACCTATTCAAGATGCTATTAATTGGGTTTTAAACGAAATAGAAATCTGATTGATTTATTTATTAATCATTATCATTCAAACCATTTCCAGCATTATTAATTCTAGATTTATCAGAATCTGCAACCAAAAGAGAGTTTGAATATTTTGAAAAATATAACCATACTTCATCTTCAATAAAAAATTCTGAATTTTTTTTATTCATAAGCTTATAATCAGATAATGAATTTCTATCTCTAAAGTTTTCTATAATTATTTGATCTGATTTAATATCTTCAAATAAATCATTTTTTTCTAAATAAAATATTCCATTATATGTACATACTAAAAATATAGAATCAATATTACCAAGAATAAATGAAACTTTAAAATCTCTATTTAACTTTCTTGATAATTTTAAAATATGAAATAGTAAAATTGTTGGTTCATCTATCTTATTAACAATAATTTTTTCTTTATTTTTTTTGTCAGATAATGATAGTAAATCGCAAACTGTAGACGAAACAAATAAACTTGATAGTTTTTTTTTATTAATTTCTGGTACAAATTTTCCTTCCGAAGCTTGGTCAATATCAAAACTTACTGAAAGTTTTTCTCTAAATGAATCAAACGCTTTTACGAACACATTAAGAGAAATAAATTTTTCTATTAACATACTTCTAGCAACAAAAGAGTTTTCTTTAGCAATTCCTACAGGTAAATTAATTGCTAAACCCGAACGATAAATTAAATTTTGGATTTCATTTAGAGAAACAATCATGAATTATTGAGGTTTAACTGGAAAACACCAATCATCTGCATCAGCTCTAATTATCTCATCATTCAAAGGCGCACCTTGATACATAGTAATTCTTGTCCAAAGGTCTGACTTTGGATCAAATTTTGAGGCTCCAAAAAATGCAAGTTTACCTCGCAAAATATCAATTGGTTTGCATGAATTGCTTATAATATTATCCCTAATTTCAGAAAAGTGATATTTAGAACCTATCTGAACTCTGGAAGCAATATCTCTATAATGACAATTTTTCATAATAAAGTTTGCAAGAGACTCATTATTATTTATCATTTCTATAGCTTTTCTAAATGAGTTAACATCTTTAGCTATTGTGATTTTCATTTCTTTATCACAACCCATGTCTTGACCTCTAATTCCTCTGCGTGGTTCAAGCTTTTCTTTAGAATAGTACCAGAAGTGATAGTTTTCTTTTGGATCATTAAAATTAATTTCTAAAGCCCACTTATAATTTTTATCAATTATATCTTTCAATTTACCAATTGTCATATTAACATCAAGAAACTCTTCTGTTTTGTCTTCAAGCACCTCACTTATTTCATCAATTATTTCTGGGTAAGGCTCAAGTAAAAGAGAAACAAGTAACTCTTGACACTCTAATCCAAAATCACGAGAAGCTATTGTAAAAAGAAAATTCCATGGCTTTTCTTCATCACAAAAACTTTTACTCTCAACTATATTTAAAATTTTACACATTTCATTTATTAAAATTGAATTTCTTTTTGTCAGAAATTTATCATCTACTAACCACTCTCTTGCATGTTGTATTGCTTTTTTTGAAACGCTAGTAAAATAA
>MDSW01113711.1_pt1 | contig 11855 bp, 12 predicted proteins | sample 811171 | NCBI WGS metagenome assembly MDSW01 (sample SAMN05326641, study PRJNA326480) | marine metagenome | isolation source: seawater | place: Atlantic Ocean: North West | collected 2012
ACTTTTATCGGTTTTTTTAAAATATTTTTTTTAACAAAAGGTGTTTGTAGAAATATAAAAGCAGGATAAATTCATAAAAAACCTGTTTTTTTGTTGAAAAAAGCTGTTTTTTTACTGAAAAACCCTTTTTTTTTTAAAGAAAGAGCTATAAATAAATAAAAATTCTAACAATAGAATTAATAACAATTTTTGGTGTTTGTGTATATATGAATGATTATTTTTGAATTATAATTAATAGCTGATAATTAACAAACAGGATGAAAAAAATATTAGTTACATTTCTATGCTTGCCGATAATTGGTTTTGGGCAGCAAAGTAAAGGATATGACTTTAGACCATTAGGAGTTGCAATTGGTCATCAAACTAAGAGCAATTCGATTGTTATTTCTGACATCCCTATATATACATGGCATAGAGGTTGTGGACCAACTGCATTAGGAATGATTGTTGGGTATTATGATTTACATGGATTTAGTGATTTATTTACAGACAGTAGCTTTCTTCAAACTGACAATATAAATATGTTAATAGCTAGTGATGAACACTATTCAGATTATTCTATACCGCTTGATTATTATCCTAACTTACTTCAGGATGTTTCTGATACAGGAACTCCTCACCAAGACAATTCAATTGCAGATTTTATGCAAACTTCGAGAAGCAGTTGTGGAAATTATTGGGGCTGGAGTTGGTCTAGTGATATCGGACCAGCTTTTGAAGATTATATTTATTTTAGAAACCCAAATTATATTACTGAAACATCGTATGAATATTATTCAGCTAATAGCTGGGATAAATATAAAATAGAGATTGACAATAATAGACCTGTAATTATATTAGTGGATACAGATGGAGATGGGTCAACGGACCATTTTGTGGTAGGAGTTGGATATAATAATGCAAATCTAGAGTTTGGCTGTTATGATACTTGGGATGATAGTATACATTGGTATTCATGGAGGGAAATGGATTACGGGGTAAGTTGGGGAGTATATGGGTTTAATAAATTTAGTTTACAAAACACAGTTGTCTTGTTAGAAGAGCCAGAGAAAAAGGAGGGCAAGTATAAAATTATCGATTTTTTAGGAAGAAAAACAAAAAAAACTAACCAACCCCTAATCTACTTATATGATGATGGAAAAGTAGAGAAAAGGATAGTTATTGAATAAAATAATGAAAAATTTACTTCTTATAGTATTTGCCATTGCGTTGTTTTCCTGTCAATATGACCAAAAGAAAACAGTTATATTATCTAAGGCCTCGCCAAATTATGTAAAATGGATAGAGGATGATAATTTAATTATTTTAGATGCATATACAATCAATAATACTGACAGTATATTAGAATTAGCTAACGGAATCATACTCACTGGAGGAGAGGATATTAACCCTCTTGAATATAGCGACACTATCAATATAAAGGTTTGTGGACCTATTGATTATGCAAGAGACACCCTTGAGAGAAAACTATTTGATTTTGCTTTTGAAAACAAAATACCCCTTGTCGGAATTTGTAGGGGCATGCAAATGATGAATGTTGCAAGTGGAGGAACGCTTTATGGAGACATCCCATCTCAGCTTGGAACAACTGTTGTCCACAGAAGATATGGAGAGGTAACACATGAAATAGCATTGTCTTGTGATAACCCTGATTATAATGAGTTAATATTTCCATTAGAAACGGATACTTTTTTAGTTAACTCTTGGCATCACCAGGCACTAAAAAAAATACCTCAAAACATTAAGGTTATAGCTAGATCTTATGATGGATTGCCCGAGGCAGTCGTTATGGATCAAGAAGCACATCCTTTTATGATTGGAGTACAGTTTCATCCAGAAAGATTAGGAAAAGAAAATGCAATTCATAATACAATGAGATCTAGTTTTTTTAATGCTATCTTTAACTAACCTATTACTTTTTTTATCTTTGTTATTGTTATGAATGGGAAAAAAACTGTACTAGTTATTTTAGATGGTTGGGGACATGGGGATAAAACAAAATCAGACGCTATCTTTAATGCAAATACACCTTTTGTTGACTCACTTTATTTAAATCATCCTAACTCTGAACTTTTAACAGATGGCGAAAATGTTGGACTTCCAAAAGGACAAATGGGAAACTCAGAAGTGGGGCACTTAAATCTTGGAGCAGGCAGAATTGTACATCAAGATTTAGCAAAGATTAATCTCGATTGTAAGAACAATTCTATTGCAGAAAATCAAAGTTTAAAAAATTCTTTTTTTTATGCAAAGCAGAATAATAAACCACTCCATTTAATTGGGTTATTATCTGATGGAGGTATTCATTCGCATCAAAATCATTTGTATAAGATTTGTGAGTTAGCAAATAAAGCTGGAGTAAAGAATGTGTTTGTTCACGCATTTACTGATGGAAGAGACTGTGATCCAAAAAGTGGGTTAGGCTTTATAAAAAAGTTAAAGAAAAATTTATTTGGCGCTAAAATCGCCTCAATTTGTGGGAGATATTATGCCATGGATAGGGATAATAGATGGCAAAGAATAAAGCTTTCTTATAATTTAATGGTTAATGGCCAGGGAGAAAAATCGTATGATTTATTAAAAAGCTTGCAAAAATCATACGACAATGGAGAAACAGATGAATTTATTAAGCCAATTATTTCTGTTGATGATACAGGAAATCCAATCTCTACTATAAAAGAGAATGATGCGGTTATTTGCTTTAATTTCCGTACGGATAGATGTAGGGAAATAACTACTGTTTTAACACAAATTAATATGCCTGATTTAGGAATGCGAAGCCTGAGCTTACACTATACGACCATGACAAACTATGATGATACATTCACAAATGTAAATGTAATTTATCCTAAAGAAAACATCACAAATACTTTAGGAGAGGTTTTGCAGAAAAATGGAAAAAAGCAGATAAGAATTTCTGAAACCGAGAAATATCCTCATGTAACCTTCTTTTTCTCAGGAGGTAGGGAGAAGGAATTTGTCGGCGAGAGAAGATTAATGATAAATTCCCCAAAGGTTTCAACTTACGATCTTCAGCCTGAAATGAGCGCCTTAAGAGTTAGTTCAACTATTGTGAAAGAGCTAAAAAAAAGGGAAGCTGATTTTATTTGCTTGAATTTTGCCAATGCCGATATGGTTGGCCATACTGGTAATTATAATGCTATAATAAAAGCTGTGGAAACTGTCGATTTATGTGTTCAAAAAGTTGTTGAAGCAGGATTAAAAAATGATTATTCATTTATTATACTTTCAGATCATGGCAATTCAGATTTTACAATAAATCATGATGGCACTTCAAATACTGCGCACACCATAAATCCAGTTCCCTGTTTTGCCCTCAACACAGGATTTGAGACATTAGAAAAGGGAAAGCTTAGTGATATAGCTCCTACGATATTAAAAATAATGGGAATTGAAATTCCTAATGAAATGACTGGAAAAATTTTAATCAAATAAAATAATGAAACATATAAAAAATTATATAAATAATCACAAATCAAGATTTATAAATGAGTTACTTGAACTTTTAAAAATTCCTTCTATTTCTGCAGACCCTGCTTATAAAGAGGATGTGCTTAATTGTGCAGAAGTTGTAGCAAAATTTATGCAGGAGGCAGGAGCAGATAATATTCAAATATGTAAAACAGCAGGCTATCCAATTGTGTATGGAGAAAAAATAATAGGAAATCATTTGCCAACTGTGTTGATATATGGACATTATGATGTCCAACCTCCAGACCCTATAGCGTTATGGGATAACGATCCGTTTGATCCAATTATTAAAATGACGGATATTCATCCAGAGGGGGCTATTTTTGCTCGAGGATCTTGTGATGACAAAGGACAATTTTACATGCATGTAAAAGCTTTTGAGCTTATGATGGAAACAGATACTTTGCCATGTAATATTAAATTTATGATTGAGGGGGAGGAAGAAGTAGGGTCAGAAAATCTGGGGGTTTTTGTAAAAGAAAACAAAGATAGATTGCAATGTGATGCGATATTAATCTCAGATACTGGAATTATAGCAAATGACACTCCATCTATTACTACGGGATTGAAAGGTCTTAGCTATTTAGAGGTTGAAGTTATGGGTCCTAAGCGAGATTTACACTCGGGGCTATATGGAGGAGCGGTTGCAAACCCTATTAACATTTTATGCGAGATGATATCTAAAATGAAGGATAATAATAATCACATTACTATACCTGGATTTTATGAGAATGTAATAGAATTATCAGCTGAAGAAAGAGCTGAAATTGCCAGAGCTCCATTTTCTTTAGAAAAATATAAACAAGCTTTAGATCTTGGCGATGTTCACGGAGAAGAAGGCTATACTACTATGGAAAGAACGGGAATTCGACCGACATTAGATGTAAATGGTATTTGGGGAGGGTATACTGGTGAAGGTGCTAAAACCGTCATACCTTCAAAAGCATATGCAAAGATTTCTATGCGTTTAGTCCCTAATCAAAGTGATGAAGAGATTACAGAGTTGTTTTCTGAGTATTTTCAAAAAATAGCTCCAGAATCAGTAAAAGTGAAAGTCACCCCTCATCATGGAGGAGAGCCTTATGTTTCTCCAACTGATATCCCTGCTTATTTGGCTGCAAGTAAAGCTATGGAAACCACTTATGGGAAAAAACCAGTTCCTATAAGAAGTGGAGGATCTATACCTATCGTTGCACTTTTTGAAAAAGAATTAGGCGTAAAATCTATTTTGCTTGGATTTGGGTTGGATTCAGATGCTATCCATTCTCCAAATGAGCATTACGGTATTTTTAATTATTTGAAGGGGATAGAAACTATTCCGTATTTTTTTCAAAATTATTCCAATCTACATAAAAGAACTTAGCCATTTTTTTGCATTTATATAATAATATATTTGCCTTTATCTTCTTATATTTTTATATTTGGGGATGAATAAGTTGAGTACATTATTTTTCATCCTTATATTTTTTTCATGTACTAAAGTGGAAGATATTATTATAAGAGATAATACATTGCCGCCTGACCATACAATTGAAAACATTACAATTGAGACATATATTAATAAGCTATATATTTCTACAATTGGTAGAGAGCCAACACAGATGGAATTTTCTGCAGATTTTGAATTTCTTAGAAATACAAATCTTTCACAAGAGAGTCGAGAGATTATTGTTGATGGTATACTGAATAAAAGCGAATATCCAGTTAAATTATTTAGCTTAGAAAGTGCTAATATACTTAATGGCGTCGATACATCTATGATAGCAGAGCGAATTGATATTTATGAATCTCTTTTGAACACCACTAGTGGACCTGACAGTATTTTTATTGTTACCGAACTTCAAAGAATGTTGATTTTTCAGCAGTCAATTTTACAATTTAACCTTGGGCAAATTAAGATTAAGGAGCTTTATATATCCATGGTAAAAAATAATTTCTTTGATGAGATTAATATGGGTACAGAGAATTTTGTGGTAGCTATGTTTCAACATTTCCTGTTAAGATACCCTTCTTCTTCAGAGTTAGAAGCAGCTAAAGATATGGTAGATAATAATAATGCAGTTGTTTTCTTTGAATCAGGAATGGGGAAAGATGATTTTATAGATATTTTTTTTGCATCTGAAGAATATTACGCAGGCCAAGTACACATTCTTTTTAATCGCTACTTATTTCGAGACCCAACTTCTTCTGAAAGTGTAGACTTTACCTTGCAATATATTTCTTCAGATGATTATAAGCAGCTACAAAAGAGTATTTTAACATCTAATGAATTTATAGGGCTATGAGAAATATAATTATGTGTTTATCTGTAGTTTTATTATTATCTTGTCATAAAGAAAAGAATGTCACTTATGAGTTAAATGATGTTAATATAGAAAAAGATGCCGCTAACAAAGACCATCTTAAAAGCACATTAGAATTTATTTCTATTGCATATTCTGATATTTTTGGAACGGTTATACCAACTGGAAGCCTTCTTAATTTAACCGAAACATATAAGTCATTTGGAGATAAAATTTTGATTGAAGAAATGATTATCAAGAATTTTCTGAATGAACCTGTGAATCTTATTCCGGAAATAGACAAGACATCTAGCCTGACTATTGATATTTTTGTAACAGATACCTATAAGAAATTATTTAATCGTAATCCAGATGAATATGAACTATGGTTTATAGCAGATATGATTCAGCGCGATAGTACTGTTACAGCAGAGTTAATTTATTTTTCTTTAATGACTTCTAACGAATATAGGTATTATTAATATGAAAAGAAGAAAGTTTTTAAGAGGAGCAGGATTAGCAGCTGCAGCAACTATTGGAGTTCCATATCTTTTGCCAACAGGAAGACTTTTTGCATTAACTGGATCCAGAAAAGCAAATCATGTTGTTTTTTGTTTGTTTGCGGGAGGAGTTAGAAACTTGGAGTCTATTCATAAGCAAGATGGAAACTTAATGCCTTACACTTTAAAAGGTTCTGAAAGTATTTCTTCTGATATTATTGGAGGGATAGATGCTCTGCCTGTTAATACAGGCCTTACTCTTCAAGAGCAGGGAACCTTATATAAAGAAGTTAGAATGAAATATGGGCCAACAGGCCATTATGGCTCACATGCTACTGCAATGACTGGTGTCTATACCGGACAAAACCTAGATATCAATACAAATCCTCAATACCCAACTATTTTTGAATTATATAGAAAACATAATTCTCCTTCAATGAGCGCAAAAAACACTTGGTGGATTTCTAATTCGTTAGGACCATATGCACATCTTAATTTTTCTTCTGCACCTGGATATGGCCCACAGTATGGGGCGAACTTTATACAGCCAAGCTCTTTTATTTCTGAGGGGGGATACGATAGTTTAGGAAATTCACGATTATATTCTTCAGAGGAAGAAGAAAAGATTAAGGCAATAAGAGGATTTTGTGACGCTCATTTTGCATCTCAAAATACAGGGATTGCTAATAGTATTGCTAATACTGAAGAGGAAAAACAAGAAATAGAAAGCTTTATTAATCAATGCTTTTTAGACTCAGGACAGTTTGCTGACCCTTGGAGCCTGGGAGGTTTATATAATAATGATATGCGGACAGTACAATTTGCAGAACGAGTTATTCAGGAATTTAATCCAGAATTATTAGTTGTAAATATGTCAAGTGTAGATATAGCTCATAATAATTTTACGCAATATGTGAATAATTTACATAAAGCAGATTATGCGCTTGCACATTTATGGAATACTATTCAAAATACTCCTGGAATGGCTAATGACACGATTTTAATTGCTATGCCTGAACATGGAAGGAATCTGGAGCCTAATGGAATTTACGATGAATATGGCCGAGAAGCTTTAGATCATACTAATGATGACATGAGCAGAGAAATTTTTGCTTTAATTTTGGGGCCAAATGGTGTTGTGGTACATGATCAGGTTTTCTCAGAGGAGAAAGGGGAGAGTATTGATATTGTACCAACAATTGCAAATGTTTTAGGCTTTAATAATGATATCCCAGGAGGCTTATTATCAGGTAATGTATTAACAGATAGTTTTTATTAGAATGAGAAAAGGTTTGTTTTTTTTGACGGCTTCTTTAATACTAATAAATTGTACTGAAGATAATTTGCCAATGAATCCTTTTGATATAATAGATTATACAGACCCTAGTTTTTTAATTGATACAGTTTCATCAACCTCTTTTGTTCGAATACATAAGGATATTTTAGAGCCATCTTGTAATGTTATGGGTTGTCATGACGGTTCTTTTGAGCCTGATTTTAGAACAGTGGAGAGTTCATACAGCACATTAGTATATCATCCAATAACAAAGAATAATTTGACTGAAGATTTTATGTATAGAGTGGTTCCAAAAGATACAGCCTTTTCTGTATTACATGAAAGGTTAACTAATTGCTGTTTTGTAAATGAAAATGACAGAATGCCACAAGATAATATAGGCAATTCTTTACCTCAGGAATCCTTAGATAATATTTCATATTGGATTTTAGATGGGGCTAAAAGCATAACGGGAGACATATTAAGTGAGCCTAATAGCTTGCCAAATATTAAATATTTTTATGTTACTAATACTACATATGATAGTACTTATTCAGAAAACAGAGAAGAAAACCTTTTTTATAAGCCTTTTCTTATGCCGAAAAATGAAGTGGTTAATTTTGTTATAAGAGTAAATGATGACCATACAAATTCAGCGGACATGCTAGTCAATGAACTCTCTTTTTCCAAAAATCTTGATGACTTTACTAATGCCATAAATGTTACGGCTTTAATATTTGATCAAACATATAAAGTATGGATTATTCCAGTAAACACAGCAGTCTTTGAAGGTGGGGAAACATACTATATAAGATACACAATTAACGATGGAGATCACTCTGATAATATGACCTATCCGAACAATGATGTTTTGGATATTTATAAGAGTATGTGGTCATTTACATTAGAATAAATGAGAGGATTATTTTACATTTTAATTTTGATATTGTTTTTTTCTTGTAAAAAAGCTGAAGATATTACTACTAGTCCTAATATTGATTTTCAAGAAATATCCCCATCGATGGTTCAGGAATATATTGACGATATTAATATTACTATTTCTTATAATGATAGTGATGGAGATTTAGGAGAAAATAATTCGGATATATATAATTTGTTTGTATTAGATAATAGAAATGGGATAGAATATAAGTTTAGGATACCACAGCTTTCTCCAAATAGTAATGAAATTTCTATAACAGGAAAATTTAATATAAAAATTAATGGAACTGGGATTACAAACGAATCAACTACTCAGCAAGTAGATTACACTATTTATGTAGTTGATAGGGCTGGAAATTCTAGCAACTCTATTACCACGCCTTCAATAACTATTTACAAATAAAATAGTTGGTTCTATTTTACAATAATAAGAAAGTAGTTTTTTTTTCCTTTTTGTACCAGAATGTATTTATCGTTTAGGAGGTTTTTTTTTGTGAGTTGGAAATCTTCTGTGATTTTTTCTTTGTTAATGCTTACAGCATTAGAGTTAATCATCCTTCTTGCTTCCCCCTTACTATTAAATACATTTGTTTTATCTGCTAGAAAATCTAAAATTTTAGATTTTAGATCTGTAGTTGTTATTTTAAATTGAGGTACACCTTCAAATATAGAAATGAATGTGTCTTCTTCTAAGCTTTTTAAATCTGAGGCAGTAGATGTTCCAAATAAAATATTTGTAGCTGTTATTGCAATATTTAAATCTTTCTTTCCATGGACTCTTTTTGTAATATCTTCAGCAAGTGTTTTTTGCAAGAGTCTTAAATGTGGATTTCGTTCATGTTCTGAAATTAGTTCCGCAATTTTTTTTTGAGATAAAATTGTAAATATTTTAATGTAATTTTTAGCGTCTTCGTCAGAAGAGTTTAGCCAAAATTGGTAGAATTTATACGCAGATGTTTTATTTTTATCTAGCCACACATTTCCACTTTCTGTTTTGCCAAATTTTCCTCCATCAGATTTTTTGATAAGAGGAGTGGTTACTGCAAAAGCCTTTCCTCCTTTTTTTCTTCGTACAATTTCAGTGCCGGTTACTATATTCCCCCACTGATCAGAGCCTCCTAATTGAACTTTACAATTTTTATTTTTCCAGAGCCAATAGAAGTCATATCCTTGTACTAATTGATAGGAAAACTCTGTAAAACTCATGCCTGTTTCTAGCCTCCCTTTTACAGAATCTTTTGCCATCATATAATTTATGGATATATGTTTACCTACATCGCGAATAAAATCTAAAAAAGAAAATTCTTTTATCCAGTCATAATTGTTTAATACTTCTGCTGAATTTTCCCCGCAATTAAAATCTAAAAATTTCTTTAGCTGTTCTTCTACAGCATTTAGGTTTTTGGTTAAAATTTCTTTTTCTAATAAATTACGCTCTTCGCTTTTCCCAGAAGGATCGCCTACCATACCGGTAGCACCTCCAAGTAATATTAAGGGTTTGTGCCCGCATCTTTGTAAATGAATTAAAATCATGATTTGAACTAAACTGCCAATATGCAGCGAGTCAGATGTAGGGTCAAAGCCAATATAGGCCGCAGTCATTTCTTTCGAAAATTGTTCTTTAGTACCTGGCATGATATCGTGTATCATCCCTCGCCATTTTAATTCTTCTATAAAATTCACCTTAAATGTTTTTCTCAAAAATATATAAATTATTAAATCTAAACGGTAACATGAACACCTAAATCTAATCTGTTATCTTTGCTGTATGATATTTGTTACTGGAGGAACTGGACTTGTAGGATCTCATGTGTTATTAAAATTAACTCAGCAATCTAGAGAGGTTAAAGCACTTAAAAGAGAATCTTCTTGCATGTCTATTTGTAGAAAAATATTTTCTTATTATAATGCTGATTATTTATTTGAAAAGATTCACTGGGTTGATGGCAGTATTAATGATATTTCTTCATTAGCAGATGCAATGAAGGGCTGCCGTTTTGTTTTGCATTGTGCCGCTATTGTTTCTTTTTCAAAATCTGACATTGAACTTTTAAAAAAAACAAATATTGAAGGCACGGCCAATGTTATGAATATTGCGTTGAGTTCTGGGATTGAGAAAGTGGGCTATGTAAGTTCAATCGCAACATTGGGCCGCAATTCTACTGCTGGAGAGATTAATGAAGAGTCTTATTTGCAACCTTCAATAATTGATAGTAATTATGCTGTTAGCAAGTATTTTGCTGAGCAGGAGGTTTGGCGAGCTTCAGCAGAAGGCTTAGATGTTGTTATTGTAAATCCGTCTATTATTTTAGGCCCTGGAGATTGGAAAAAGGGTAGCTCCCAAATTTTTGAAACAATAAATAAAGGGTTAAAGTTTTACACTACAGGAAGCACAGGATATGTTGATGTTGATGATGTTGCAGAAGCATTAATTAACCTCTTGTTTTCTAAAATCAAGAATGAAAGATTTATTGTTAGTGCGGAAAATCTTTCATATAGAGATTGTTTTGATAGAATTGCAATTGCGCTTGGAAAAGACCGAGCAACTATAAAGGTCACCCCCTTTTTAAAAGAGATTGCCTGGAGAATGGAAGCTGTAAAGTCTTTTTTTACAGGTAGAAGGCCGCTTGTTACAAAAGAAACTGCTAATAGTGCAATCATTAAAAAGTCTTTTTCATCAGCTAAAATTCAACGGACTATTGGGTTTCAGTTTACAGAAATCAATACTACAATTAAGAAATATTCAGATTGGTTTATTCGAGATTTAGTTTAGCTTTTGACTTTTTCAGTTCTTCTAATATATTAGCATATATTTGTTCTAATTCTTTAGGGTTTTCACAGTAATAGTTAAGCATATAGTTAAATTCTTTTTCAGTCGTTTTATGCTTTTGGTAAATGTTAATATGTGTTGTTTTCTGTCTATTTGTGGAATCTTTTGCGGGACGGCTATGTAAATCTGCTTCAGCTAGATGAATATCAGTTAATATATTCTGAAATTGTTGTTTTGATAAAATGTTTTTTGATGTTGGCGGATGATTTTTAGGGCAAGCATATAATAAACAAATTAGTATTGATAAATAAATTTTCATGTTACAAAGATATTGTATTTGGTGGTTTGATTTTATGTATATTTGCGTCAGTTATTAACCAATCAAAATTAAGTTCATGAAAAAATTAATGTATTTATTTGTTGCATCTATCATGTTTGCTTTTACAGCTTGTAGCGGCGGAACTGCTAATGAAGAAGCAGCACCAGCTGAAGAAGCAGCACCAGTTGAAGAAGCAGCACCAGCTGAAGAAGCAGCACCAGCTGAAGAAGCAGCACCAGCTGAAGAAGCAGCACCAGCTGAAGAAGCAGCAGAG
>MDSW01045164.1_pt1 | contig 11854 bp, 10 predicted proteins | sample 811171 | NCBI WGS metagenome assembly MDSW01 (sample SAMN05326641, study PRJNA326480) | marine metagenome | isolation source: seawater | place: Atlantic Ocean: North West | collected 2012
CATAGGCCCAAAACTTCTTTGACCTTTATCTGGGTAGTAGCAGTAAGATACAAATTCTTCACATTGTTTCTTGTTATTAATCATTGGCGCTATTATTCCTAAAACACCTAAGTCTAGCATCTTCATAATAATACCTGGCTCAACCCATGGCACTCTAACCATAGGTGTGGAGTCTGTGTTTTGAAGGGCTTGTAAAATGGCAATACTAGATTGATAATCATTTTGACCATGCTGCATATCAATAGTAATTGAATCCCATCCCATTTTACCAAAAGACTCAGCAATAAATGAATTTGGTAAATGTAGCCAACCATTTATTACTGGTTTATTGTTATTATATAATTCAATTAGATTGTTTTTCATAACTTATACACTGTTATACATTTTCATTTTAATATTAATAGTTTAAGTTTAACTATTTATAAACAAGTAATTATAAATGGATAAAAAATTAAAAATATCACAAATTCAATTTGAAGCAAAACCAACCCCAAATGAAAATAAAATTCTTTTGGAAAATTACTACAATAAATGTCTATCTTTTAGACCTGACTTAATTTGCACGCCTGAGTGCTCTAATATAATAACTAATGATTTAGACCATCTTTTTAAATATGCAAATTTTCAAAATAATTGTCCTATCCTTAAGATGTCTAAATTTTTTGCAAAAAAAAATAAAGTTAATATAAATATTGGTTCATTATTAATAAAAAATAAAAATAATAGAAAACTAAATAATAGATCATTTCTTATTGACTCTAATGGAAAGATTAAGTCCTATTATGATAAAATTCATATGTTTGATGTCAGTATTAGTAAAGAGGAAAATCACAAAGAATCTAATTCATTTTTGTCTGGCAACAAAGTAAAATTATCTTATTTAAAAAATACTAAAATTGGCTTTTCTATTTGTTATGATTTGAGGTTTCCTAACTTATTTAGATTACTGACAATTAAGGGAGCTAAAATAATTTTGATGCCTGCTGCTTTTACAGTTCCTACTGGAAAAGCACATTGGGAAACTTTAATTAAAGCTAGAGCAATAGAAAATAGCGTATTTTTAATTGCAACTAATATGTGCGGTACACATCATACGAACAGAAAAACTTATGGTTATTCAGCAATAGTAGATCCATGGGGTAGGTTAATTAATAAAGCTAAAAACAAACCCAAAATACTTAATACCATTATTAATTTAAATGAAATTGATAAATCAAGAAATAAAATACCCTTTATATTTAATGACAAATTTTAAATCTTTAGTTTCCGGTATAGGTGATGTAAATTCTACACAAAAATATTATGATGATTGGTCAGATAATTATGAAAAAAAATTAAAAGATTGGGATTATAAAATCCCTCTCAAACTTGTAATACTAATAAAAAAAATAATAAAAAATAATCCTAAAAATATTTTAGATTTAGCATGTGGAACTGGTTTATTTGGAGAGGAAATAAAAAAAATCAGCCCAAGATCAAAAATCATTGGTAGCGATATTTCTCCTAAAAGTATTCAATTGGCAAAATTGAAAAGAATTTACAATAAATTATATATATGCAATTTTGAAAAAATATTACCTTATAATAATTGTTTTGATTTAGTTTCAATGGCAGGCGCGATGACATATTGTAAAAATTTTGATAAATTATTCTCAAATATTTTTTCTTATCTTGTAAAAGATGGTTATTTTATATTTTCTCATAGAGTTGACTTATGGAAGCAGCAAAATTTCGATGATGTTTTGCTTAGTTTGTCAAAAAATTTTGATTTAGTATATAAATCTAATCCCCATCATTATTTACCAAAAAATAAAGATTTTAAAAATAAAATTAAAGTTAGGTTAATATTATTACAAAAAAATTAAAAAAATTTGTTTGTATTTAGAGAATCGGGTAAAAGTAAATAGGGTTTATTAATTTCCATAAACCAATTTCAAAGAAGGGATATTTTCGCCGTGTCCCTTCTTTTTTTTTAAGATATACGCTTTATTTTAATTTGCCAAGATTTTTATTTTTCTTTAAGTAGTTGAATTTATCCATTTTTTTTAGTGTTTTTTCACTTACATGATGCTCTATACCTTCTGCATCTGCAGATGCAGTTTTATTGTCTAGGCCTAAATTTAATAAGAATTCTAATACAGTATTATGCCTTTTTTTTGATTTGCTTGCAATCTTCTGTCCTTTTACAGTTAAAAAAATAGATCTATATGGCTCTCTTTTAATGTATCCTTGACTATGTAGTCTCTGAATTGTTTTATTTGCAGTAGCCTGAGCTATATCTAGTTTATTAGCAATATCTACAATTCTGGCCTCACCTTTAATATTATGTAATTCAGCGATCAATTCCAGATAATCTTCAGTATTCTCTGTTTTATGTGCAAATCTAACTTTTTTAAATGACATACTACAAAATAACATAAAATCAAAAATATTAATAGAAATATAGCCATAGCTATATTATTTAGCTATACATATATTATGAATGCACTAATTAATGCTATAAATAATCAAAAAAAACTTATATTTGCAAATGAAGGTAGATTATTAAAAAAATCATTTTTTGGACTTTTAATACTGGCTTTAGCGTTTCAAGGCGGTGATTTTGGGGATATCATAAGAAATGCAATGATAGATGCTTATATTCAAGTATCTGTATTTGTAGGTTTTACTTTATTCGTTTTTATTGGATTAGATAGTTTAACCAAATTTGATGTAAAACTATTTTTATTAAAAACTCAAAAAATTCATGTCCCACTCTCAGCATTTTTAGGGGCAATTCCTGGTTGTGGAGGAGCAATAATAGTTGTTACACAATACATACAAGGAAGAATATCTTTTGGTTCATTGGTGGCTGTACTAACAGCTACTATGGGGGACGCGGCATTTTTAATTTTAGCAATTGAACCTTCTACTGGATTTTTAATATTTACCTTAGGTATAATAGTAGGGTCTATTTCAGGTTATATAATTGATCATTTTCATGGCACAGAATTTATGTTGCCCTCATCCAATTTAGAAATTGAATTTGAAAAAATTAATAAAACTTTTGTCTCCAAATTTAATTATTTTTGGATTTTATTATTTATACCTGGCTTCGTTATAGGTATTACTACAGCTTTTCAGATAGAGTTACAATCAACAGAATTAAATACAATTTTTATATTAGTTGGTTCATCGGGTGCAATACTCTCAATTTTTATGTGGTCTTTAAATCCATTAAGTGATTTTCAATGTTCAACTGATAAAAGTCGAGGATATTTATCAAGAGTTATAGATACTACAAATTTTGTTACAACTTGGGTGATTAGTGGTTTTTTGATATTTGAAATATTTATGTTTTTTTCAAACATTGATTTAAAAGTTTTTTTTGAGTTATGGCTTCCCTTTGTTCCGCTAGTCGCTATTTTATTTGGTTTCTTACCTGGATGTGGACCTCAGGTAGTGGTTGCTACATTCTATCTTAATGGTTTTATTCCACTTTCTGCAGAATTAGGAAACGCAATTTCTAATGATGGAGATGCGCTATTTCCAGCTATTGCACTTGCTCCAAAAGCAGCAATTCTTGCGACTTTATATAGCGCCATTCCAGCTATTGTAGTTGCTTACTCATATTTTTTTATATTTGAATAAGAATAACAAAAAAAATTTGCGTTCAAAAATATGCTTAGTATGCAAAAAGCCTTTTTTTTGGCGTAAAAAATGGGAGAGAGATTGGAAAAATGTTCTTTATTGCTCAAAAAAATGCTCTAAAAAAAAATAAATTATTATATTCAGATAGAACATAATTGTGTCAGAAAATAAAAATATAAAAAACAAGAAAAATATTAAAGAACAACTTAGAAATTTAAGACTTAAAAGACTAGAAAATCAACTTAAAGCTAATATTGTAAAAAGAAAAATTGCAAAAAAAAATAATGGATAAATTAATTATAACAGGAAAACACAAAATAAAAGGATCTATAAAAATTCATGGATCAAAAAATGCAGCTCTTCCTATAATAGTTGCCTCATTATTAAGTAATAAAAATTTAACTTTAACTAATGTTCCTCAAGTAGATGACATTAATAATATGATAAAGCTACTTAAGGGGTATGGCTCCATATTAAAATTTAAAAAAAACTCTTTAATAATTAATAATAAAAATTTAAAAAATATTTCAGCTGATTACGATATAGTTAGAAAAATGAGGGCATCTATTCTTATATTAGGTCCCTTGTTATCTAGATTTGGTTACTCAAAAATTTCACTTCCTGGTGGGTGTGCAATTGGAACAAGACCAATAGATATTCATTTAGAAGGTTTAATAAAACTTGGAGCAAATTTTAATATTCAGAATGGATTTGTTATTGGAAGTGTAAAATCAAGATTGAAAGGTAATAAAATTAAGCTACCCTTTCCTAGTGTTGGCGCTACAGAAAATATTCTGATGGCATCTGTATTAGCGAAAGGAGAAACGTTAATTGAAAATGCTGCAAGAGAACCTGAAATAGAAGATTTAGGTCATTGTTTAAAAAAAATGGGAGCAAAAATTCAAGGACTGGGAACTAAACGAATATTTATTGATGGAGTAGAAAATTTAAATGAAACTCGTCACGAAATTATTTCGGATCGTATTGTAGCTGGCTCGTATATTATCATGGCGATAATGTTAAACTCAAAATTTGAAATAAAAAATGTAAATACTGATCATTTATCATCATTAATTCAAATTTTAATTAAGATGGGATCTAACTTAGAAATATTTGAAAAATCTATTAAAATATATCCAAGTAAAAAATTAAAATCTGCTAAAGTTAAAACTTCACCATATCCAGGATTTCCAACTGACCTGCAAGCACAGTTAATGGCACTAATGAGCATTGTTAATGGTAACTCTCAAATTCAAGAAACTGTGTTTGAAAACCGTTTTATGCATGTTCCAGAATTAAATAGGCTTGGAGCAAAAATTAAATTAAGCAAAGATAAGGCATCAATAATTGGAGGTCAAAAGTTTAAAGGTGCTCAAGTGATGGCAAGTGATTTAAGAGCAAGTATAAGTTTGGTTCTTGCTGCACTTTCTGCCGAAGGTCAAACTGTTATAAATAGAGTTTATCATTTAGATAGAGGATACGAGAAAATTGAAAAACATATAGGAAAACTTGGACTTAAGATAAAAAGATTAAAAAGCTAACTTTTTCTAGTCTTTTTTTCAATAAAAATATATTAAACCACTTTTTATGAATAAGATTATAATTGCTGTTCCTAGAGGAAGGATTACTAAAGAGTGCAAGAAAATTTTATCTAAAACATCTTTTGCTCCTGATCCAATGTTATTTGATAAAAATACAAGAAAATTAAAATTTAAATCCAAAAATAAAAATATTGAATATATTAAAGTAAGGGCTTTTGATGCATGTACATTTGTAGCTTTTGGTGCTGCGCATGTTGGTATTGCGGGAGAAGATGTTATAAAAGAATTTGATTTTTCAGAGGTTTATGCCCCTTTAAATCTTAATATAGGACATTGTAAAATATCTGTTGCAGCTATGAAAAGTTTACTAAAAAAAGAAGACCCGGATACTTGGAGTAATATTAGAGTAGCTACAAAGTATCCAAATATTACAAAGCAATTTTTTTCTAAAAAAGGCATACAGGTTGAAGTTATAAAATTAAATGGATCTATGGAATTAGCGCCATCTTTAAATATGTGTAGAAGAATAGTTGATCTTGTATCAACTGGAAAAACTCTTAAAGTTAATGGACTCATAGAAGTTGAAGAAATTATGAAAGTTCAATCCAAGTTAATAATAAACAGATCATCTTATAAAACTGAAATGAAAAGAATAAAAAATATTATTTCAGAGTTTGAAAATATTATTTAATGAAAATATTAAATTATAATAATAGTAGTTTTTTTTATATTCTTAATAAATTATTAAATAGAAGAATGATTAATAATGATACTAAAATCAAATCAAATGTAAAAAATATTATTAATGATGTTAAAAAAAATAAAGATAAAGCGCTCTTTAAGTACTCAAGTAAATTTGATAATATAAAAATAAATAAATTAGAATTAAATTATAAATTAGTAAGTAGAAAATTAAATGTAGAAAAAAGAGTTATAAATAGTTTTAAAAAAGCTATTTTAAATGTAAAAAATTTTCATAAAAAACAATTACCTTCAGATTTATATCAAAATAAAAATAATTTAACATTAAGATCTCGTTGGAGGCCTATAGACTCAGTTGGTTTATATGTTCCAGGTGGTAAAGCTTTTTATCCATCATCTCTAATAATGAATGTAATTCCAGCTAAAATTGCAGGAGTAAAGAGAATTGTTTGCGTAACACCACCAACTTCAAATATTAATCCTTATTTTCTAGCTTTAATTAGAGAATTAAAAATAAATGAAGTTTATCTTGTAGGAGGTGCACAAGCAATAGCAGCACTTGCACTAGGGACTGAAACTATAGAGCCAGTTAACAAAATTTTTGGACCCGGAAATGCCTATGTTGCTGAAGCAAAGAAGCAACTCTATGGAAAAGTTGGTATAGATCTAATTGCAGGACCATCAGAAATTGTTGTTGTTGCAAATAAGTCTAATAATCCATCCTGGGTCGCAGCAGATTTAATGGCTCAGGCAGAACATGACGCTAATGCACAATCTATACTAATAACAGATGATAATGAATTTGCAAAAAATGTTTTAAGTGAAATTAAAAAATTAAAAAAAATTTTATTAAAGAAAAATATTATAGAACAAAGTTTAAAAAAAAATGGACTAATAATAAAAATTGATAATATCGATAATAGTGCAGATATAATCAATTTTATAGCCCCTGAGCATCTACATATTCAAATTAAATCCTATAAAAAATTATTGTCTAAAATAAATAATGCAGGTGGAATATTTTTGGGTGAATATTCAGTTGAAGCTTTTGGTGATTATATAGTTGGTACTAATCACGTTTTACCTACGTCTGGTGCCGCAAAATTTTCTTCAGGCTTAGGTGTGTTAGATTTTATGAAAAGAAACTCTATAGTAGAGATGAACAATAAATCATATAGTCAATTAAAAGATGATGTCATTAATATTGCTGATATTGAAGGGTTGGATGCGCACAAAATGTCAGTTAAAATTAGACAAAAGAAATAAAGTTAATTATATAAAACTTATACAAAGGAGATAAATGCCAAAAGAAGGATCAATAGAATTTCAAGGAGTTGTATTGGAACTATTACCAAATGCAATGTTTAAAGTTAAGCTGGAAAATGATCATGAAATATTAGCTCATTCCTCAGGAAAAATGAGAAAGAATAGAATTAGAGTGCTTGCTGGTGATAAAGTTACAGTAGAAATGACGCCTTATGATCTTACCAAAGGTCGTATTACTTTTAGATGGAAATAGAGAAAAATAATAAAAATAAAATTTTATCTCTAAAGAAAAAAATTAAGTGCCCAACATGCAAAAAATTGGCAGAGGAACCATTTATTCCATTTTGTTCACAAAAATGTGCAAACTTTGATCTTATGAAATGGCTTTCAGATGAATACCAAGCAAATTTTAAAACTGATTAAATATTTAATTGAATATAATCATAAAACACTTTATCACCTGTATTAATGCCCAGGTAGCTCAGTTGGTAGAGCAGAGGACTGAAAATCCTCGTGTCGGTGGTTCGATTCCGCCCTTGGGCACCACTATATTATAAATAATATATACTTTCTTTTTTTTATTAAAATCATTAAGAATTGGTAATAAAATAAATAAACAAATTGTATTATTTATAAGCATTTAAAATGAAAAATGATCCACTCTTAGAACCATTTAAACTAAAACATCTCAAAATTAAAAATAGACTTATGACAACTGCACATGAACCATCATATGCAGAAAATGGAATGCCTAAAGAGAGATATAGGCTATATCATGTAGAGAGAGCTAAAGGAGGTATTGGCTTAACAATGACAGCGGGTAGTGCTATAGTATCTCCTGACTCACCTTCAACATTTGGTAATTTGCATGCTTATAAAGATGAAATAGTCCCATGGTTGAAACAGATAACAGATGAATGTCATGAATATGGATCAAAGGTTATGATTCAAATTACACATCTAGGAAGACGTACAAATTGGAATCATTCCGATTGGCTGCCTGTTTTATCAGCATCTCAAGTCAGAGAACCAGCACATCGTGCTTTTCCAAAAGAAGCAGAGGATTGGGATATTGATAGAATTATAAATGATTATGCAAATGCCGCTCAAAGAATGAAGGAAGCTAATATGGATGGTGTAGAAATAGAGGCTTATGGACATTTTTTAGACTCTTTCTGGTCACCTGCAACCAATAAAAGAGAAGATGAATATGGTGGCTTATTAATAAATAGACTAAAATTTTCATTAAAAGTAATAGATGCAATTAGAAAATCTGTTGGTAATGAATTTATTGTTGGTGTCAGAATGGTTGCTGATGAAGATTGGGAGAGTGGCTTATCTAAAGAAGATGGTTTAAAAATAGCACAAAAAATAATTAGTACAAATAATGTTGATTTCTTAAATATTATAAGAGGTCACATAGATACTGATTCCGCTTTATCTAGAGTAATACCAATACAAGGTATGTCTTCATCACCTCATTTAGATTTTACAGGTGATATAAAAAAACAAGTTTCATTTCCCATATTTCATGCATCAAAAATTAACGATGTTGCAACAGCAAGATATTCTATTCAAAGTGGTAAGCTTGATATGGTAGGCATGACTAGAGCACATATTGCAGATCCACATATTATAAATAAAATTATTAATAACAGAGAGTCAAGTATTAGGCCGTGCGTTGGCGCAACTTATTGTTTAGATAGAATTTATGAAGGAAATGAAGCCCTATGTATTCATAATCCAGCAACTGGACGTGAAAAATTTATTCCTCATGAAATTACTGAAGTTGCAAATCAAAAAAGAAAAGTAATAATTATTGGAGCAGGGCCATCAGGTTTAGAAGCAGCTAAGGTTTGCTCTGAAAGAGGTCACAAAGTAATTGTTTATGAAGCAAATAATACTCCTGGAGGTCAGATAAATTTAATTACTAGATCGAATAGAAGAAAAGATATGATCGGAATTATTGATTGGAGATATGAAATATGTAAAAAAAATAAAGTTAATTTTTTTTTTAATACTTTTGCTGATAAAAATTTAGTTCTTAATGAGAGTCCAGATGTTATTATTATAGCAACAGGAGGTGTCCCTAATACTAATAATTTAGAAGAGGGCAGTGAATTAGCTTGCTCAAGCTGGGATATAATTAGTGGATCTCAGAATATAATGGATGATGTTATTCTTTTTGATGATAATGGTTCTTATCCTGGACTACAAGCTGCTGAAACAATAATAAATAATGGAGCTAGACTAGAAATAATTACTCCAGAAAGATATTTTTCACCAGAAATTGGAGGTTTGAATCATGTACCATTTGCAAAAAGTTTTATTGAGAAAGACGTTTTAATAACTATTAACAAAAGAATAAAAAAAATTAAAAAAGATGGAAATAGCTTAGCTGCTTTTATAGGCTCTGATTATTCTAAAAAAATTGAAAAAAAGAAAACTTCTCAAATTGTAATTGAACATGGAACCCTTCCGAATGCTGAATTGTATTTTGAATTAAAAGATGAATCAATAAATCAAGGAATAGTAGATTATAAATCTTTAATTAATGGGAAATTAAATGAAATAATTAAAAACAAAAATGGTAACTATTTTTTGTATAGGGTTGGAGATGCCGTATCTAGTAGAAATATTCATGCATCAATTTATGACTCATTAAGAATTTGTAAAGATTTATAGTAACTAAAATATAAGCTAGTCATTATTGTATCTTATAATATAAAGTATATCATAAAAATGTGATTAAATTTAATATATTAGCTTTAACTTTAATTTTATTTATATTAATTAGTTTATTACTTAATAGATTTGTTATTAAAGATACTGGGTATTCATTTGCTTATGATTACATAACAAATAAATTTGAATTAAATAACACTAAAAATATAGTATCTTTAATTGAAGACCCCAATTCATTTAGTGAAATTCCTGAAAGTAGTTTTAACTTCAATGATATTAATGGTTTTAAGCCAAAAAAAATATTAAAAAATTTGGAATATTATCCATCTATTGAACAATTGTATGAAACTAATTTATGGATTAGATCTAATGGAGGAGATTATTCTAATAAATTTTCAAATTTAAAAAAAATTAATAAAGATAATATCAATGATTTAAAATTAGATTTTAAATTAGAATTAAATAATAAATTTTTTAAAAAAAAATGGATGAATAATGTTGAAACAAATCCAATTTTTTTTGATGGGTTGCTATTTGTTGTCACGCCATTTAAAGAATTAATTGCTGTTGATATTTTAAACAAAAATATAAAATGGAAATTCAAATCTCTTAAAAAAATAGACTCAAGGGGTATAACTCTCTGGATAAATAAAGAAGATAAAACTAAATCTTGTATTTTTGTGCCTATTAGAAATGGAATATTTTGTGTTAATTATAAATCGGGCAAACTAAATAAAAGTATAGGTAAAAATGGTTTTATTAAAACTGGGATTGTAAGAGCTGCCCCAGTTATATGGGAAGATTATGTTGTTGTAGCAACTGTTAATGATCAAAAAGTAAAAATGATATCATTAAGTGATGGAAAAATCATTGATGAAATTCATATACATCCAAAAAATCGAAAATTTAGGGGTGGAAGTCCTTGGGGGGGAATTTCTTTAGATAAAAAAAATAATCTTTTATTTTTAACTACTGGAAACCCAAGACCAGCTTTAATTGGTTCATCAAGACCTGGTAAAAATAAAAATGCAAATAGTATTATTGCAATAAATTTAATTGAGCGAAAAATATCATGGACATTTCAAGAAGTTGCTCATGATTTATGGGATTATGATATAGCCTCACCACCTCTTTTGGCTACAATTGATTTAAACAATGAACTTGTTGATGTTGTAATTGTTACTACAAAGATTGGAAATACTCTAATCTTTAAGAGGACAAGTGGAGAACCACTCTATGATATTAAATATCAAAATGTTCCAAGGTCAGATTATATAGAAGAAATTGTATCTCCAAAACAAATCAAAATAAAAATTCCTGAGCCATTCATGGACTTAAACTTTAAATATGAAGATTTTGATGGAAGATTAAACACAGAAAAACAAGAAATATTAAGAAATATTAAAGATTATAGTTTTGGGACATTTGTACCACCATCATTTAAGAAAGATGTTATCGTATATGGTTTGCATGGAGGAGCTCAATGGCCTGGTGCTGTTTTTGATCCTTTTACACAAAATATATATTTACAAGTTAATCAAATTCCTTGGTTAATAAAACTTTTTGTAACATCTAATGAGTCATATCCAACTAATATGCTGGAAGAATTTAATCTATATAAGCAGTTATGTTCATCCTGTCATAAACAAAATAGAGCAGGTAATTATAAAACTATTGATGAAAAAAATATAGATTTTGTTCCAAGCCTTATAAAGTTATATGACGAAAAATATCAAGATACTAATTATTTTATAAAAAAAATATTACAAAAACATAATTTAAATTTTAAAAAAGATGACTTAGTTGATATTCATAATTTATTTTTAAATTGGGATAAGAAAATTTATAATTCAAAAAAATTTAATACCAATTTTCAATGGTCACAATTTCTATATTCTGATGATTTACCAGTTACAAAGCCACCTTGGGGTAAAATTGTATCTTTAAATATTATTAATGGTAAAATTAATTGGGAGGTCCCTAGTGGATATGTTGAGTCAAAAAAAATTGGTACATCAAATTTTGGAGGA
>MDSW01116909.1_pt1 | contig 11854 bp, 7 predicted proteins | sample 811171 | NCBI WGS metagenome assembly MDSW01 (sample SAMN05326641, study PRJNA326480) | marine metagenome | isolation source: seawater | place: Atlantic Ocean: North West | collected 2012
AATGTCCTTTGCCGATGCCATAGATGGAACCATCGTCGAATTCGAGGACGGTGACCTAGTTACGGGCACTGTTGTTCGAATTGATCGCGATGAAGTTTTGCTTGATATCGGCTTCAAGTCCGAAGGCGTTATACCCAGCCGTGAACTTTCAATTCGAAACGCGGTGGATCCTTCAGAAGTCGTTGATTTGGGAGAAGAGATAGAGGCACTTGTCTTACAAAAAGAAGACCAAGATGGCCGCCTTGTCCTTTCGAAAAAACGGGCTCAATACGAAAAGGCTTGGGGCAGGATCGAGGAGATCAAAGAATCAGACGGCGTAGTTTCAGGGCCGGTAATAGAGGTCGTGAAGGGCGGCCTTATTATTGACATCGGTCTCCGCGGTTTTGTGCCTGCATCTCTTGTCGAACTTCGCCGAGTACGAGACCTCGATCCTTACATCGGTATGGACCTCGAGGCCAAAATCATTGAGCTGGACAAGAATCGAAACAACGTCGTGCTGTCCCGTCGTGCATGGCTTGAAGAAACACAGAAAGAACAGCGAGAAGAATTTCTCGACAATCTTCAACCTGGAGAAAAGCGGAGCGGTGTTGTCTCATCGGTCGTTAGTTTCGGTGCCTTCGTTGACTTGGGAGGAATGGACGGCCTGATTCATGTTTCAGAGTTGTCGTGGAAGCATGTTGACCACCCAAATTCAGTCGTGACAGTAGGTGACGAAGTTGATGTTGAGGTTCTGGAAGTTGATCGGGAACGAGAGCGAATTTCGCTGTCTTTGAAGGCGACGCAGCAAGACCCTTGGCAAGAATTCGCCGATGGCCACAAAGTCGGGGAATTGGTGTACGGCCGAGTTACGAAACTCGTACCGTTTGGCTCTTTCGTTCAAGTTGGCGACGGGATCGAAGGTCTAGTCCACATATCTGAGATGTCAGCTCATCATGTTGAGTTACCAGAGCAAGTAGTCACACCTGGCGAAGAATTGTGGGTCAAAATCATTGATCTAGATCTGCAAAGACGCAGAATTAGCTTGTCCATCAAGCAAGCCGCTGAAGGCGGAGTAGTTGCGGCCGAATACCAAGAAGCCTTCGGTGAGCATGCCTACGACGAAGCCGGCAATTTCATCGGCGAATTTGAATACGAAGCCCCGGTCGAAGGCGAGGAATCCGAAGCGGAGAGAGCTTGGCGCGAATACTACGAAGAGCACGGAGAAGAGGCTTACCGTCAAGCGGTTGCTGACTATGAGGATTCAGGTCAGACCGAAGGTAGCGCCGATGAAGCTTCAGAGAACGAGGCTACGGCTCCAGTAGAGGAAGCGTAGGCAACGACGTGATAGTCATCGGGTTAACCGGTGGCATCGGCAGCGGAAAGAGCACAGTTTCTGATCGTTTCGTTGACCATGGCGCCATCCTCATCGACGCCGATCAAATCGTTAAAGAACTTCAGCAGCCGGGCCAAATTGTCTATTCCGAAATGGTGACGCATTTCGGTATAGACATCTTGAACGATGATCAAACTCTGGACCGTCAAACCATCGCAGGACTGGTTTTCAGCGACAAAGAGGCGCTGAGACAACTCAACCAAATTGTTCACCCTCCCGTGAATAAGGAAATTCGGCGCCGAATTCGAGAACAGGCAGATAGTGAAAACCTGTTGGTGCTAGACATTCCGCTGCTCGTTGAGGGAATTATTGCTGGCGGACCTCCAAGGTACGTAGTGAGCGGAATTCTTGTGGTGGACACGCCTTCAGAAGTCTCGGTACAACGTTTGATTGAACATCGTGGATTTACCGAGGAGGATGCGCGATCTCGCATTCAGGCCCAAGTGGCGCGCGAAAGGCGCCTCGAGGTCGCAGACTTCGTCATCGATAACTCAGTCGCCTTGAACGAACTTGAGCCTCAAATAATTTCAGCCATGAGATGGGCCATGAATCTACCTGAGACCGAACCGACTCCTGAGCCTCCGGAGGAATAGCTCGACGCAACGCGATGCCGTCGAGCAGTTCATTAGGTCAACCGAGTACCACGACCACTAAAATTCCGACAAAGACCAATGCGCTTCCCAAGTAGTCGCGAAAGTGATGTTCCTCTTTGAATCGCACCAAGGAAATAAAAAACGCGACGACAATTTCCAGTTGACCCAAAGTCCTTACTTTGGCTGCGGTGGTGAGCGTCATGGCGGCGATCCAACCAGTTGTGCCCGCGAAACTTAGTATCCCCACCTGGAAACATTTGTTCCGATGCTCCCAGATCTTTAACAGCTGTTCTCTGTTGGTTACCCCCAAGAACAACCCATAAAGCATCGTCTGCGCGGTCAGCAAGGCCAACAAAGTCATACAGGTCCTGTGCCATATATCGCCTCCCGACAGTGAAGTTGAGGCGCCCCGAATGCCTATTGCCGATAACGCGAAAAAGAACCCAGCCATAACGCCGTACCAGGCAGCCGGGTCGCCCCACCGGCGCAGCGCGATTCCCAAACCTGACGTTGCAGCGAGAAGGACTACGCCAAGGAGAACCACCGCAGCACCTAACCATCCAAACGGTTCAAGAGGTTCCCCTAAAAAAAGGGCTGACCCTGCGGCGACAAGGATTACTTCAGCCTTGGAATAAACCGTACCGATTGCAAAGTCCCTCGCTTTAAAGGCATTCAGTAGCAGAACGGTTCCAGCAATTTGGACAACGGCAGCGCACATCGCCCAGAAGGCAAAGGCCGGCGAGATTTCGAGCCGGTGGGGCGTGAATATCCAGGTAATACCCGCCAACAAAAGTGCCAGCGGCCACGCGAATAGAAACCTTACGTAGGCAGCACCTAGGGAAGTTAAATAGAGACGCAGTTCATGTTGGCGAGCTGTTCGAACGACTTGGGCTGCTGTAGCCCCAAGCGTCACAGGGATCCACAGGAGGCCGTCGGAGGGCATCAGTGAGGTCCAAAGACTAACAGAGCGCTGGATGCGCTAGTCAGATGGAAGAGACGGGTCGTCCGTGCTCTCCAGGCGCTGCTGGAGCCGGTTCATTCCATGAAGCCATCGGTCCGGATCAGCGGTTTTCCTCTCCATCCAGGTTTGCGCTATTTGATCCGTCAAGACCAAGAAGCGATCCTCGGCAACAGCATCCAGGACCTGCTGGGCCACTTCCTCCGGCTCTTTGATCGGACCTCCTGCCTGCGATGCCCATTCACCACCGGCAGCATCACCCAACATTGGCGTTCTTACCGCTAGTGGAGCAAGCAAGGAAACACCAATCCCACGGTGGGCATAGGTGAAGGCGAGCCATTCCGCTAGACCGACAACAGCATGTTTACTCACTGCATAAGGAAGATTGCCGTGCGAGGAAAGAATGCCTGCCATCGACGCGGTGTGAAGCAAGTATCCCTCCCCGCGGTCGAGCATTCCGGGGAGAACAGCTCGGACTGCATGAACGTGAGACATTAAGTTGACGTCCCACTGGCGTTGCCATTCCTCTATAGGGCTGTCAAAAACTCCGGACCCGGAACCGATACCGGCGTTGTTAAACAAAATTTCTGTGGGTCCGAGTTGTGTCTCAACCTGACTAGCCATCGTCTCAATGGCTGAAGGATCGCCAAGGTCACAGTGGATGGCTATCCCCCCAACAGCGTCAGCTACTTGTTTGGCGCCCTCAAGGTCGACATCAACCACAGCTACCTGAGAGCCGGCGTTAGAGAAGGCCTGCGCACAGGCCGCACCAATACCACTCGCCGCTCCAGTTATGACAGTGACTTTTCCGTCCAGTTTCATATCCTCACCGAATCTTTATACGTTCAGTTGTGTGCCGCAATGAGGACAACTCGCGATGCCCGCGCGCATGTCGTATTGCGATTCTTTGACGAGCAGGAAGCACCCTTCACACAGAATTTCGTCTTCCTGTTTGCCAGGTATCCGATCACCTTCAGCCGTAGTGATGACACCTTCTTCTTCGTCTTCGTCTTCGTCTTCTTCGTCAGCTGAGGAGAGCCGTTCTTTCAGAATGGTGTCTAAGTCGGCCTCAACCTCGTCATCGTCGTCTTCATCGTCGTCATCATCAGCAGTCGGACGCGCACCTGCTGGAATCTCCTTATTGTCTTCGTCAGAGTCGTCTTCATCCTCGTCTAGGAGGCCGTCGGCTTCTAGGTCGAGCTCAATTTCCTCATCCATTTCCTCATCTATGAGTTCAGGATCTGGCTCTACATCTTCGTTATCTTCGTCTTTGGAATCGTCGCTCATGTTTGCCTCGTGAGTAGTGGCGCCAAATGTTCGTGTTTGCCACTCAGCGCGGAGGATACCCATACTTCGGGCCTTGAGTGTGAATGAAACAGGAAATCCCTAAAGTTCCCGAATTTTTTTGAAACCATCACATAGGACCTTTTCCGGCCCTGATCAGTTCCTAAGCTGTTTCTTGTGACTTCCGAAGCGCTACCGGCCCCGACTGCAGCACACCCCTTTCGTGTGGTTTCAGACTTCAATCCAGCAGGAGACCAACCCAAAGCAGTGGAGCAACTCTCGCAGGGAGTTGAAGCGGGCCAACGGTTTCAAACACTTTTGGGCATCACCGGTTCAGGGAAAAGCGCGACTATTGCCTGGACGATAGAACAGGTCCAAAGACCCACCCTCGTCCTCGCCCCAAATAAGTCTTTGGCCGCGCAGTTAGCAAATGAGTTTCGGGAGTTCTTTCCCGATAATCGCGTCGAATATTTCGTGTCCTATTACGACTATTACCAGCCGGAGGCATATATGCCGGCCTCCGATACCTATATAGAAAAAGACTCGTCAATAAACGATGAGATCGACCGCCTCAGACATTCGGCCACAGCCGCTCTACTCACGCGACGCGACGTAATTGTCGTTGCCTCCGTGTCGGCGATTTACGGTCTCGGCCCGCCTGATGCGTATCTCGAGCACATGCTTTACATGAGAGTCGGGGAGACCCATAACCAAAGAGATGTCCTCGGACGGCTGATCGACATGCAATACGAGAGAAACGATATGAACCTTGTCCGCGGGAAATTTCGGGTGCGTGGGGACACCCTTGAGATACACCCTGCATATGAAGAGTTCGTCGTTCGCATAGAGCTATTCGGAGACGATGTTGAACGAATAGCCAAAGTGGATCCAGTTACGGGAGAGCGCCTAGCAGAACTAGAGGAAGTAACTGTGTTTCCTGCCAGCCACTATGTGACTGATGGAACAACCATCCACCGGGCGATCAACGACATTGAAGCAGAACTTCAGCAACGTCTCGCGTCGTTCGAATCGGAGAACAAACTGTTAGAGGCGCAGCGGCTTCGAATGCGAACTGAATATGACCTTGAGATGCTCCAAGAAGTTGGGTATTGCAACGGCATCGAAAATTATTCAATGCATTTAGATGGCAGAACCTTTGATGAACCTCCATACAGTCTTCTTGATTTCTTTCCCGACGACTACCTGTTGGTTGTGGACGAAAGCCATGTAGCAGTTCCACAGCTTCATGGGCAGTTTGCCGGTGATCGATCGCGCAAAGACACGTTGGTTGAACATGGGTTCCGCCTTCCATCGGCACGCGATAATCGACCGCTACGGTTCGATGAAGTTATGGAACGTCTCAATCAAGTCGTGTTCCTTTCGGCGACTCCCGGCGATTATGAGATCGGCGTCAGTGACCAGGTGGTCGAACAAATAATTCGCCCCACCGGCCTCGTTGACCCCGAAGTAATCGTTAAACCGACTCGAGGTCAAATCGATGACCTTATTGACCAAATAGAGAACACAGTGGGACGCGGGGACCGGGTCCTCGTTACGACGTTGACGAAAAAGATGTCGGAAGACCTGACCGACTACTTGTTGGAATTAGGAGTGAGAGTTAGGTATTTACACAGCGAAATCGACACCATCGAACGAATAGAGATCCTGAGAGATCTCCGATTAGGTGAGTTTGATGTGCTGGTGGGCATCAACCTGTTACGAGAGGGCTTGGACTTACCCGAAGTTTCCTTGGTTGCGATCCTTGATGCCGATAAAGAAGGATTTCTAAGAAGCCAGACTTCGTTGATTCAAACGATCGGGAGAGCAGCTCGAAATGTTGACGGACAAGTGATTATGTATGCAGACAACGTGACCGATTCGATGCAGGTCGCGATCGGGGAAACAAATCGAAGACGGGCGCTTCAACAGAGCTACAACTTAGAGAATGGGATCGACCCACAAACTATTCGGAAGGCAGTAACCGACATTTTGCTGGTGCTTCGAGGGCAAGAACAGGGAGCGCCTGTCCCAGACAAGTTGGTCTCGGGACGGTTGCGACCTGATGAGCAAGCGAGGAAAGACTTAGCTGAGCTTCCTGAAGACGACTTGAACAGGCTCATCCACTCCCTAGAACTCGAAATGGAAGAAGCAGCGGAAGATCTTCGCTTCGAGTACGCAGCGCGGTTGAGGGATGAAATTAGGGAACTGCGGCGCGATCTGCGCGACGCGAGCAGTTAAGGAGCCCAAGCCCCTTTGAACTGTGGCTCATCATGGGCCTTGGCGACTATGTTGCCCGATAGGGCGATGACGTTATCGCGAGTAATGAACCAAGGGGGGCTTAGTCATGGCGCATGAAGTGCGTGGGGTAATAGCTCGAAGTAAAGGGACTCCAGTTTCTGTTGAAACAATCCACGTGCCCGACCCAGGGCCGGGAGAAGTGGTGGTCGACGTCCAAGCATGTGGTGTTTGCCACACAGATCTTCACTACCGCGAAGGAGCTATCAACGATGAGTTCCCTTTTCTCCTCGGTCACGAAGCAGCTGGTGTTGTCAGTCAAGTCGGCTCAGGGGTAGGAAACGTCGAGGAGGGCGACTTTGTGGTCCTTAACTGGCGGGCTGTCTGTGGTGAATGTCGAAGTTGTTTGCGGGGAAGGCCTCAATACTGCTTTTCCACTCATAACGCCCAACAAAAAATGACCATCGATGGGCTCGACCTCTCACCTGCTTTAGGTATCGGGGCGTTTGCCGAAAAGACTTTGATCGCTGCTGGGCAAGCGACCAAAGTGGATGCCGCAGCTGAGCCCGAAGTTGCCGGCTTAATTGGCTGTGGAGTGATGGCAGGACTCGGCGCAGCACTGAACACGGGAGGCGTCACTCGAGGTGACACGGTTGCAGTTTGGGGATGCGGAGGTGTCGGAGACGCAGCGATCGAAGGTTCCCGAATTGCTGGAGCTCGAACCATTATTGCTATTGATTTAGATGACCAGAAACTTAAATGGGCTAAGGACTTCGGAGCGACACACTCGATCAACTCGTCAGGTATGACCAATGATGAGGTGATTGAGGCAGTCCAAGCACTAACCGAAGGAAATGGCGTGGATGTCGCTATCGAAGCGATCGGCCTCCCCGCTACCTATGAACAGGCATTTTTTGCACGAGATCTGGCAGGCACAGTGGTACTAGTCGGGGTCCCGAACCCAGAGATGCGCATCGATTTACCGATGATAGAAATATTTGGTAGGGGAGGGGCACTTAAGAGTTCCTGGTACGGAGACTGTTTACCGTCTAGGGATTTCCCTATGCTGATTGATTTGTATTTACAAGATCGCCTCCAGTTGGACCGGTTTGTCTCGGAGAAAATAGGCATTGACGAGGTTGAAGATGCCTTTCACAAAATGGAGCGTGGTGAGGTGCTCAGATCAGTCGTTATGATCTGATTCGATTTGGCGCTTCACTCCCCGTTTAAGAGATGGGGCCGGGATAGGCTCCCAGCACAATGGGAGATCAATTAATCGTCCGAGGAGCGAGAGAAAACAACCTCCGCAACATTGATGTTGATCTACCACGCGACCAATTGATCGTATTTACAGGACTATCGGGCAGTGGCAAGTCCTCGCTGGCTTTCGACACGATTTACGCTGAAGGGCAACGACGGTACGTCGAGTCCCTCTCGGCGTATGCCCGACAATTCTTGGGACAGATGGATAAACCCGACGTCGATTTTCTGGAAGGGCTTTCACCAGCCATTTCAATCGACCAGAAAAGTGCCAGTAGAAATCCGCGGTCAACTGTGGGAACGATCACCGAGGTTTACGACTATCTGAGACTCCTTTACGCGCGGGTTGGAATACAACATGACCCTGAAACCGACGAAGTGGTGCAACGCCAGACCCCACAAGAAATCGTTGATCGGATTCTGACGCTAGGAACCGAAAGCCGATTTCAGATCCTCGCGCCAGTGGTGCGGGGACGAAAAGGTGAATACCACACGCTATTAACGGACCTTGCCTCGCAGGGCTATGTGCGGGCTCGAGTCGATGGGGAGATTGTCGATCTGGCTGAAACCGATGTGCTACCAGAGGAACGACTTGATCGTTATGTCAATCACGACATCGAAGTGATCGTCGATCGACTCGTTCTGAGAGAAGGCATAGAGCAACGCCTGACAGAATCAATCGAGGCCTCACTTCTGCTGGCTGACGGACATGTTTGGGTTGAGCTCATGTCCGAGGATGAAGACCCGGAGCTACTCACGTACAGTCAGCACCTATTTTCTCCGACCACCGGTCGGTCCTTCGAAGAACTGGCTCCGAGGAACTTTTCCTTCAACTCCCCATATGGGGCATGTGGAACCTGCGATGGATTAGGAACCAGGTTCGAAGTGGACCCTGAACTAATTGTTCCCAACGGTGACCTCAGTATTGAGGACGGGGCGATAGCTCCCTTCGCTACAGGTGCCAGCCGGTGGTATGGCCGTTTGCTGCGAGCTACCGGCGAAGAGTTCGATATTCCCGTGGACAAGCCTTGGTCCAAGCTGACAGCCAAGCAAAAAAAGCTACTTCTTTACGGCAGCCCTCAAAACAGAACATTTACGGTCCGTTACAGAAATAGATATGGCCGTAGTCGGAGTTACACGACTCATTGGGAAGGGGTCATACCGACCTTGCAGCGTCGTCACGCCGACACAGATAGCGATCATTCACGTGACCGTATCGAGGGCTATATGAGAGAAGTTCCCTGTGGTACGTGTGATGGGGCGCGACTTAACGACGTTTCCCTCGCAGTTCGAGTGGCCGGTCACAATATCTATGAACTTTGCTCAGTCTCGATAGGCGAAGCGGCCAAAATTATTGATGGGTTGTCGCTTAGCGAAAGGGAAGCGATCATTGCCGCTCCCATTGTGAAAGAAATCGACGCTCGCCTGAACTTCCTATTGGACGTGGGATTGGATTATCTGACATTGAATAGGTCTGCCGCGACCCTCGCTGGCGGCGAAGCTCAACGAATTCGACTGGCTAGTCAAATCGGAAGCGGCCTTGAAGGGGTTCTATATGTCTTGGATGAGCCGTCGATTGGTTTACATCAGCGCGATAACCGACGCCTAATCGAGACTTTGCAACACCTAAGAGATCTAGGGAACACGGTTCTTGTCGTTGAACATGATCAGGAAACAATCATGGAAGCTGACTGGGTGGTTGATATTGGGCCCGGAGCGGGAGAACACGGCGGAGAAATCATCTACAGCGGTCCAGTTGGCGGATTAGAAAAAGTCAAAGGCTCGATCACTGGCGAGTATCTAAAGGGAATTCGCGAAATTGAAATACCCGCGTCGCGACGCGACCCACTCAATGAGTCCTTGATCGTTCATGGGGCCCGAGAAAACAATCTCAGATCTATAGACGTCGAAATTCCACTTGGCTGTTTCGTGGCCATCACAGGTGTCTCAGGATCCGGTAAGAGCACCCTTATAAACGAGATTCTCCGAAAATCATTAATGCAAAAGATCTACAAATCCAAAGAGGTGCCGGGATTGCACACCTCTCTTGCCGGTTGGGAAGCTTTGGACAAGGTCATAGATATTGACCAGTCACCGATCGGGCGAACTCCTCGTTCGAACCCAGCGACGTACACAGGGGCCTTTGACAGTATTCGCAAGCTATTCGCAGCAACTAACGAATCCAAGGTGAGGGGTTACCTGCCGGGCAGGTTCAGCTTCAATGTCAAAGGTGGGAGATGTGAAGCTTGTTCGGGTGACGGGACAATCAAAATTGAGATGCATTTCCTCCCCGATGTTTACGTTCCATGTGAGGTTTGCAAAGGAGCTCGATACAACCGAGAAACCCTTGAAGTGCGTTTCAAGGGGATGACTATTGCTGATGTATTGAACATGCCGTGCGAGGAGGCCCTGGAGTTCTTCTCGGCTCAGCCTCCGATAGCTCGCCATATGCAGACTCTGGTCGATGTTGGGCTGGGTTACATTCGGTTGGGACAACCAGCGACCACCCTGTCGGGTGGGGAAGCGCAACGCGTAAAACTTGCCAGTGAGTTGGCTAAACGACCGACCGGACACACCATCTACATCCTTGATGAACCTACGACAGGCCTTCATTTCGAAGATATCCGCAGGTTGTTGGCAGTGCTAAGCAGGCTGGTCGATCAAGGCAACACGGTGGTGGTAATAGAACACAACCTTGACGTGATAAAGACCGCTGACTGGATCATTGACATGGGCCCTGAAGGTGGAGACGGGGGAGGGTTAGTAGTAGCCAGTGGCGTTCCCGAAAAGGTCGCCAAAGTATCGGGAAGTCACACAGGTCGCTTTCTCGCGCCGGTCCTGTCGGACTGAGAGAGTTTCTTGGCAATAGCCTCTAGGTATGTCACTGCGTCCCGAGTCCGGCTCGGTTCCCGACCAGCCAGGTAGCTACCAGTTCAAGGACCAAGCTGGCCGCATCGTTTATGTCGGCAAAGCCAAGAGCCTACGGAGCCGACTAAACAGCTACTTCCAAGACGCTCGAAACCTGCATCCACGGACTGTGCAGATGCTTTCGACAGCGACATCAGTTGAATGGATCGAAGTTGCGACCGAAGTGGATGCTCTCATGTTGGAGTACAGCCTCATCCAGAGGCACCAACCCCGCTTCAACGTTCGTCTTCGTGACGACAAGTCCTACCCATTTTTGGCCATCACCCAGCGAGACGAATGGCCCCGAGCGATGGTCATGCGGGGAAAGAGAAAGCGGGGAAATCGGTACTTCGGCCCCTTCGGTCATGCACATGCGATTAGAGAGACGTTGGATCTGCTACTGCGGACATTCCCAATTCGGACCTGTAGCGACAACAAGATGTCGGAGCACCAGCGACTAGGCCGACCCTGCCTTCTGTTTCACATTGAGCAATGCGCCGGACCTTGTGTGGGGGAAATATCCCGTGAAGCATACGAAGATTTAGTAAGTGAACTGATTCGCTTTCTTGAAGGAGATATCGACGAAGTCTTACGCGATTTAAACAACAGAATGCAGTCCGCTAGTAGTTCCAAAGAATTTGAGCTTGCTGCGAGATACCGGGACCGACTGTCTAGTGTTAAAAAAGCAATAGAGAAACAACAAATAGCTGGCACCCGAAATGAAGATTTCGACGTCATAGGTGTCCACGACGATGAGCTAGAAGCTTCAGTCCAAGTCTTCTTCGTACGTAAAGGTCGCGTTATGGGTCAGCGAGGCTCAATCGTCGACAAAGTCGAGGATGTCACGCAACCAGACTTGATTGCGCGAATAGTCGAAGACATCTATCACGACGAAAATCCAATCGGAATGCCAAAGAACGTCTTCGTCCCGGCGCTCCCAGAAAGGAAATCGTTGTACGAAGAATGGCTAACTCAACAACGAGGCTCCCGAGTCGAGATCCGAATACCACAGCGCGGTGATAAGCGAGCGTTGCATGAAACAGCCACCAAAAATGCTCGGGAATCTTTTACCCGGCATCGACTCAAGCGAGGTACCGACCACAACAGTCGCGCCAAAGCATTAGAAGAATTGCAGAGATACCTGGAATTACCCAACGCTCCTTTGCGCATTGAATGTTACGACATGAGTCACCTCCAAGGGACCGACTATGTCGGTTCTATGGTGGTTCTCGAGGACGCTTTACC
>MDSW01156151.1_pt1 | contig 11850 bp, 9 predicted proteins | sample 811171 | NCBI WGS metagenome assembly MDSW01 (sample SAMN05326641, study PRJNA326480) | marine metagenome | isolation source: seawater | place: Atlantic Ocean: North West | collected 2012
CTAGTCAGGGTACGAAGGAGCTGGTCTCCTTTACGAGGCGTAGTCTTCGTGCAGTCGAACTACTTCCTGTAAGCGTAATTTGTACCGAAGTATTTCTAATACCGTTGAGGGGTCCATGCCCGTGCTGCTTAATCAACGCCCATTCATTCTGGCCGGATTCCTCTTCTTTCAATTCTCCTGTGCCCTTGCGCAAGGCACCAGAGAGGACTACCAAAGAGCAGAAGAAATACGGACTACTTTTCCTGATGCCTTAAAGTCCTCGAGTTTCAAATATCAATGGTGTGATCGTGGCCTGATTTTTGAGCACACCGTAGCAGGCCAAAAAAAGTACAGCCGTATAGATGGTACATCTGCTGAAACCATGACAATGAAAGAGGCGAAAAAAAAAGGCCGACTAGAAAACTTTTTCCAACTCCCTCCTCTAGGCAGTTGGTCTAAAAGTGGCGGACAACAGATCCCTGTCACGCTCACATTCCAAAACACCTTTGATCGTCCGGTCCGTGTTTTCTGGGTGCAGCACGACGGAAAACTCAAACACTATGGAAGTATCCCTGCTGGCAAACATCGTTCTTTTTCTACCTTCGACGGCCATCAGTGGTTGGTTGACTTTAGCCCGGACAAACTTACCGGGATTTTCAGTGCTTCAGCCTGGGACTGCACAGCAACGATTGACACCAACTCTCAGCAGCGTGCCATGAAGGGATTCCAAAAAAACCTTAAGATCAATGGACCCAATAAAGACAAACTCAAAGCCGAATTGTTTAGAAGAGACAATAACGTCTGGCTCCGCAGCACAGAACAGGACCACCAGATAACGACTGACGGGCATCAGGATGACCCCTTCTTGAACCGGTTTCACTACGCACCAAACGGAGAGTATGCGATTGGTTTTCAGGAGACCCGAGTCACCGGTCGTCAAATTCCCTTGCTCGCGTCAGCACCGCACGACCAACTTCAGCCAACGATGCAGTGGATAGAATACGCAAAGGCAGGGGACACAGTTCCGCAACGTCGCCCAAGACTTTTTAACCTCATTGAACAGCGTGCTTTGCCTTGCGATGACAGCACTTTTCTGGACTCGTGGAACGTTCGTTTTCTACGGTGGTCACCAGATAGTGCACGGGCATACGTCTTGTTTAATCAACGAGGCCACCAGCAATTAGCACTTCGATCAATTGAGGCACAAACAGGCCTCCTTCGAGACATCGTCAACGAGACATCAGAGACGTTCATCGACTACTCACAAAAAACAATGATTCGTTGGCTTGACCAGTCAAATGAATTGGTTTGGGCCAGTGAACGAGACGGCTGGAACCATCTTTATCGATTTGATGCTGTCACGGGGAATCAAATCAATCAGATCACCAAGGGGGAGTGGGTTGTTCGAAGAATCGAACATGTGGATGAAGACCGTAGCGTAATCTGGTTTGCAGCTATGGGAATCTACCCAGACCAAGACCCTTATCATGTCCACCTGGCTCGAATAAATTTTGACGGAACTGGCCTTGTCATCCTTACTGACGGAGATGGCACACACCAGTGGGAATTCAATGCAGATCGATCGCTCTTTGTCGACCGGTGGTCACGTGTTGACCTTCCAGAGATTGCACAGCTACGAGCAGCCAAAGATGGAACTGTCGTAGCAGACTTATTCACCCATGATATTTCGGAAGTGAGTCGCCATAATTTCACCTCGCCAATCCGGTTCTCAAGTGTTGGCCGTGATAATCAAACCATGATTTATGGGACCTTAATACTCCCCTCAAATTTTAATCCAGAAAAATCATACCCCGTTATTGAACATATCTATGCTGGCCCACACGACTTCCATGTACGAAAACAATTCGGAGGCCATATTTCCCAACGACGACTTGCTGAACTTGGTTTTGTCGTCGCCCAAATTGATGGCATGGGAACCAACTGGCGTTCAAAAAAGTTTCACGATGTGTGCTGGAAGAATCTTTCGGACGCCGGGCTACCCGATCGCATTGCCTGGTTAAAGGCTGCCGCGAAACAATACTCCTGGATCGATTTATCCCGTGTTGGCATTTATGGTGGCAGCGCTGGGGGGCAAAACGCCCTCGCCGCCATGCTGCACCACGGCGAGTTCTATACAGCGGCTGCGAGTGACTGCGGATGCCACGACAACCGAATGGATAAAATCTGGTGGAATGAGGCATGGATGGGGAAAATTGGGCCTCACTACAAGCAAAACTCGAATGTCACTCACGCGAGCAAACTTCGTGGCAACCTTTTCCTGACAGTTGGAGAACTCGACACAAACGTCGACCCTGCATCGACACTTCAAGTGGTTGATGCCTTAATCCAGAACAAGAAGGATTTTGAATTTGTTCTTGTGCCCAACGGCAGGCATGGAGTTGGTGAAAGTGACTATCTGTTTCGCCGTCGCCAAGATTTTTTCGTCCGATCACTCCTCGATGTCGAGCCCCGCAGATGAGACTATGACGACGAACTCGTTTTGAGCAAACTCAGACCGTGTCCTCGTCGCCCTGTACTGTTCCACAATTGAATGACTGTTACTGAATCAACCAGAGAGACCATCATGTATTACTCGCGATATTTTCTACTCTGTATTTTTCTTTCCGCCGCACCAACTATTACAAGTGGAGAAGAACTGTCTGCAACCCACTCACCTCAGGATTGGATTTCGATATTCAACGGAAAAGATCTTTCTGGCTGGACAGTAAAAATCACAGGACATCCTCTTGGAGAAAACTTTGCTGACACCTTCCGCGTCGAGGAGGGTGTCCTGAAGGTTTCTTATGATGACTACCAACAATTTGACAATCAGTACGGTCACCTTTACACCGACATTCCGTACGCAAAGTATCGCCTCCGCATGGAATATCGATTCACCGGAAAGATGATGCCAGATGCTCCAAAGTATGTGAATCTAAACAGTGGTATTATGATTCATTCGCAATCGCCGCAGAGCTTAGATCTCCACCAGCACTTCCCGGTAAGCCTGGAGTTCCAATTTCTTGCTGATGAAGGAAACGGTAGGCGAGCGACGGGCAACGTCTGCACCCCGGGAACGAATCTAGAAATTGATGGAAAACTGATCACGCAGCATATCGTGAAATCATCGGCGCCTACCTTTCCCGCCCAGGAATGGGTCGCCATTGAGATTGAGGTACAAGGAAATGAGTACGTGATCCACCGTGTGAATGGCAAGGAGGTCTTGCGGTATGAGCATCCACAAATCGATCCTGAGGGGAGAGTCGAATCAGCTAACAAACTTTTACAGGCCGGAGCATCGACCCAACTCAGTTATGGATTCATTGCCTTACAGGCAGAGGGACAACCCGTCTGGTTCAAAAATATCGAATTACAGCCACTCGAATAGTTTTTAGCCTGACTTTTTCATAACAAACTCTTGTCGTCCGACATGGACAAGTAAAATCTTCAGCGAAAGAAGATAAACTGAGGGCTCACAGCCAACCCTCACTCTCTCCATGAAACGTCAGAACTGTCTTTCATAATTTCCACCATCATGAGTTCAATGAACGCTGAAAGTCCCTCTTCGATATCATCTTCCCGCACAGTTTCAAGCCAACTAGACCGGCCTGAAACCGCCAGTAATGCACTCATACGGCAAACGTACCCTAGTCTTTCTTTATCAACTTCGAACCAAGCTCTTCTTACACATGCTGAAGCTATTCTCAGGCAAGCAAATATCAGCAGCAATGAACGCCACTTGCGACTTGAGATTATTCGAGCCGTCATGACCGGCACGGTGATTAGACCATCAGATGACTCACCAGAAATGCGTAACCCTGCCTATTGGGTTCTTGAAAACGACTGCTTCGTTGTAGCCCCTGGGATTCAACCAGTTGAAGCAATCGAGGACCTCTGGGTTCTCCACGGTGCCGATGGAACTCCCGTTCCTCGCATCCGTTGCCTAAAATACACAACGCTAATTTTAATCCAGGGCATCATCCAACATTTTCGCACAACAGAGAACGCCGATGGCATCGATGCCATGAACGGCTTTCTGGGGCGGAAGGTCATTCCTGATGAACTTCCGAACAAAGGGTATGACATTCTTTGGAAGCGTCATTATGAGACAGACCGGCTCCTGCCCGGTGACCAGGTATGGTTTGATAATCCATTTTTCGAACGTGGCCGTGAATTATTTCGTGAGCAGTTCCAGCAGGAAGCCCTTCATGCGGGGAAGGACCCTGACTCAGCGGCGAACTGGGCCAAACTTCGTGCCAAAGCGGTCACCGCAGGCGAGGAAGGAAGCAATGCTTTTTATGTTGGCAACGACCACTTCGTCCTCGGCGCTGATTCACTCGTCACGGCATTTCGTGGCCCACTACTTTCTGAGAAATCAAATTCGCTACCGGCACACGAACAGGTATTCACGAAGAAAATTTTTAACTTGGAGTGCTTCCGTGAACACATGATGGAAGACAACTTTTCAGTGCAGGCTGTTCTCCGCGCAGACTCTCACAGTGTGGATCCCGAGTGTTTCACAATTGAACGAGTACGGACCCCACTCGACCCGAAAAATTTCCTTCAATACTATACGAACCATCTTCCTTCGAAAGAAATCGGTGGCCTGATTTCGAACATGGCTAGCTCCAACTCTTCCCCAGTGATTCATCATGAGGGTGAAGAACTCCTCGCTACATTCGAGGCAGATTATGATTGGCAGGAGCAGGACCGCGTGCGTTTGGCTATCGATGCTGCCATGAAGGCCGACCCCGATACTACCTGGTGGACTCTTCATGACAATCGCGATGATGACCGATATGTGCTTACAGCCAGACGAGGGACCGAGGTACGCAATTTTACTGTAGGCATGTTATGTGGTGATCTTGCCTACACAAGACTCTGTCTTTGTTTCACTCGTCGATTACCACTTGTGCCGGGGCGACTTCCTGACTCGTTTCATCCGGAACATGAATTTATTCATAATGAGAAACAGTGGCATGCTGATGGCACTCCCCTGTTTGCCATGCAATCGATGCTCTGCAAGGCCGCAATCAAAGAATGGAAACACGTTGAAGCAACTGAACCTGGTGAAGATGGAAGGAGCCATCGTTTTTCACAAGAAGAAAAAACCAACTATGTCAGAGCGCTCCAGGAAGAGATTGAGGTACTTGCTCGCACCCGTCGCGCGGCCTGTGAAGAAGTGATTCTTCCTTGTCACCCCGCACCAGTAGGCTGGGAGGGTTTTCATGAAACACCCGGCGCCCGCCGTGCCGAATCAGCTGAGTGATTTTTAGCTCGTGACAGACATACTGTGGTCATTCGCAAGGCAATGATTAGACCGATCACATGCAGTGCATAATGCCATTGGCCCATTTCTTTTCTATGGCAACACAATTCTTTCGGCGTACAAAGGGCGTTCTTAGAAACAAGTGGCATGATGGGGAATTGAGCAACACGAAAAATGATTGTTTTCAATGCTTCCCATCAATTTCAAAATTGTTGAAGGGCGATACATTTCCTAATTATCTCGCATACCCAACGCAGGCTTTTGCCTTTGAAACGAATACTGCACTGGCTGGTCCAGGTCTGTTTTAGGCCACCGTGCGTTATCACACCAGATAGAACCACTATTGGCATCCGTGAATTGCATTTTTATCGTGCACCCCTTATCCGCTCCCTGAACACATGACAGCGTAATGGTGTCATTGCTTATTGACACCCACCGCCAGACTGACTCGCCGTGGTCAAATGTTGAGCCGAAGCTGTAACTTTGATACCGAATCGACGTCTGAGCTTGAAAGCGAACATCGGCCTCTGACAAGGATCCAATGCTTCTTTGCCCAATAGGCTTAAGGACTGCAATTCTTGGTTTTCTTTGTGAAATTCCTAGATCTAAACGAAGGATTTCAAAAACCCCAAAATACTTTTCCATGTCATCTGGCTTGAGCGATTTATCCATTGATGGGTCCACTTGCCTACCAAATCCTGACGTATCCTCACGGACTGGTTGCATTCGATCCGAACCGACACTGTTTCCAGACATCGAGAGTTTTGCTGTGAGCCTCTCTATCTCTGTGACGAGTTGCTTGTTTTTCTTTTTCAGGCTTTCGATTTGTAATGTCTTTTCATCAGACAATCGCTCAAGGTCCTCCAATTCCGTGAGCAATTTTTTGTATGAAGCCTCTGCATCGACCTTTGAAACTTGCTGCCCCTGGCCGTCCTGAGAATCCGTCAAGAGGGCAATGAAAATGAGTATGAATGTCTTTGTCTTCATGTATCTAGTTCCAAATTGTGTCACCCCGGCTGGCAAATTCGAAGTCTATCGAATTCTTTCTGCCAAATCCTCTCAATGGCCAACAAACGCTACTCAAGATAGAACAAAATGTGAAAGACACAGGCAGTCAGCAAGTGCTACAAAGAACACTTCCTGCGACACCCATTTGCGTCAGACGACCCAAGATAAGCGATTTATGGCTTCCAAGTGAATCTACCCCAGTTCTCCTGACGAGGCACGATCGGCAACTCCTTTTCTCCAGATGGAGTTTCGATCATGACCTTCGGGCCGCCTCGTTCTCGATCCGGAAATGCACGAGTCACGAATCCATCCGGAGACCAATTGGGGTCGTCACCACGTCCGACCTTTCGTCTGTTCTTTCCATCGCTACCAACCACCCAGACGTGAAAAGTCGCTAAGATCATCTGGTCTCGCTCAGGGTCCCTAACGCCGGTGAACGCACTGAGGTGAATCATCTCGACGCCTTCCCAATGAGCAATCCATTTGCTGTCTGGTGACCACGCAGGAACTTTTTGTTCGATAGGAGCCTCAATCGCGTGATGGTAGTCCATTTCTGGCTTTGAAATCTGCCTGGCATTACTTCCATCGAGGTTACTTACCCAGATACGCATAGCGCCGCTGCGGTTGGAAACGAAGGCGATTCGATCTCCTTTGGGTGAGACGGCTGGCATCGAGTTGCTGAACTTCAGTTGCTCCGGATCGGTAAACAGTCTCCGTGATTCACCAGTCTCCACGTTCATCAGGTGAATCTGACTTTTACTCGAGGGTTCGTGTCCTGGCTGGGTCTTCATCCAGACAATATGCTTGGAGTCTGGTAACCAGCAGGGCAATAGGTTTCTTCCGTCATCGGTAAGGACACGGGAATTCTTGCCATTGATATTAGAGACCCACAGAGAGAGACCGTGGCCAACCTGTTGAACGTAGGCCAGTCTTTCACCGTCAGGCGAGCAGGCAGGCATGCGGCAGCCGTGATCAGAATACGTGAGCTGACGACTGCCTGACCCGTCTTCCTTCATGCAGTAGAGCTGGAGGACGCCGTTTCCATCGGTATGGCTGACGATGACTTCACGCAACGGCCGATTCGGAATCAACTCTATTTCGCCCGGTTCCTCCTCAGGTTCTTCTGCGCCTGTGTTCCCGGTCAATGCAAGGAACACCAAACTACTTATTAGCAAGACAGCACATCGTTTTGTGTCCATGGCCCGAACTCCATTTGTCAACAAATACTGCGTGACTCACCACGATTTATCTGTTGCTGCCGCATGCCCGCCAATCTCCTGGCGATACCGACTGATTTTTACTTTAAAAATCAGCATACGTTGAACATGTAACTTACCAAGGAAAACTTGCTCCGATATTGCTCCACAGTCATGCTCCTATTTTTAGTTCTCAAGACCATTCTTATATCTGCCAAAGCAACTCACTCTGAACCCTGCCTCTTCAAAACCTGTGTTATCAACCAAGTGATGGGTAGCATCAGCAGAAAATAAACAGCTACGAAAAACGGCATCACAAACAACGCGAATACTTGCGGGGCTCCATCTTTTGCAAGAAGCTCCTCTGCAATTTGGTCATTCGGTGCAAAGGAAATGGCAACCTCCCAATAAGCCCACACTGACAACACGCCGCTGAGATAGCCAACTCCAAAAACGACCCACGCCTTTTTAGAATCCGGGAATCGGTAGTAGAAAAGCAACCAAGTCGCGCCCATAAATATCACGGGGCTCAATCGGATAGCCCAGCATACGACTGAATAAATCGGTTCACTCATCTTGAACTAGTGATCCCCCCTCTACCAAAAAAAGCATCCGGGAGGCAAACACATTTTTCAAAACACTTGTTCCACTATCGCTCCAAACCTGGAGCATTCAATGATTCTGAACTGAACGAGGACATCACTGCAGCAACTGTTTCCCATTATCAAAAACGCAGTACCCTCAAGGGATGGCAAATCCTTTTTTTAAGAACAACGAAGTATAGTCGATTTTCAAAACTTTTTGCTTCACACAAGGAATAAGCGAAAAAGTCAAACCCCCACTTAATTCTGCGATCCAAATACGCTCCGAGTTTCCCCCAAAACCCCACACCTACTTCCGTAACAAAATGAGCAAGGAAGGATGAATTCTTGTCAATCAAAACCAAGCGTGTCAAAGTCGAGTCGATAGAGAATCTGGTTGTAATCGTATCGAGGTGTTGATTCTTGTGATTTTGAAAAGGCACGTGTGTAGGTCGCCTCAAAAAGGAGGAAAGGAGATTTTTCATTGACAAAGGACGAGTGTATTTGTGGGTTGTAAAAACTGTAGTGATCGTGGGTAACGACATGAACAGCGTTCTCCCAAGGGCCAAGAGGTGAGTCTGCTTCTGCGTACCAGAGCTCTCCTATAAGCGATGACTCACCACCCTGTTGAGTGAAGATGGTTACCCAACGTTTTCGGTAGGGGTTCCATGACACCGCACCACGATGGGGAACTATTTTCCTACCGTCATTGACCGCATGTATCGTGACAGTGCCAGATATTTCCTCCCAACTATCAGGGTTTGACCATGCTTCGAATGTGGCTCGGCAACGAACTTGGGGAAACGGGTCACCGAAAAGCACCCATTTTTGTCCCTGCAGGTCTGTCCAGAAACACGCATGGCCGAATGGGCGGTCTTGTGTGTCTTTCTGTAGAGAATCTGTGTCGTTCCAAAGCGTATGGTAATGCTCAAAGCTTTCCTTTTCCTTACTCCAGACACAAAGGCCTGTTTCATAGATCGTCATTGGTTTTCTAACTTTCGAATAGCTTGCAACGAGATTCTCATGACCGTTTTGATCTTTAAGGCTAACTAGGCCATCAAGCCACGTTGGGCCTTCACCAGGCATGTGCGCAACATTCCGAGGCAGCGAATTACTGTCAAGAAAATATTTATATCGAAGCTGGATGGGAGGTATGAATGTTCTTAGCGGCTGGACAGCTGACTTCGCAGCAACGGCATGAAATCGACCAAGCGGATATGCGGAAAGATTAGTATCACCCCAGCACCAGAAAAGTTGTCCTTCATAGACAGCGTTCTGTACGCTGTCACAGCCAAATACGGGTTGGTCTTTCCAGTCAGTCATGCGACCCAATTTCTGGCTCTCTGCGAATAGGCCGCCGCCAGTGATTCGTCCTAGCCTCTTGGCAGGGAGTTTCCGTTTGACCCTGATAGAAATTCTCTGCCCCGGCCGAAGAGTCAGCCGAACTCCTTCATATCCGAAGCCATCTTTTGCTATGGAGTATCCGTGCCCCCGCAGATGAAACCACGTTTTGAGGCCAAGCAAATCGGGTTCGTCAATCGCAATCACACCAGCATTGTCAGAGATGAACCGCTGATTATTTATCGTCCGTAATTCCACTAGCGGGACGGGCCATCCGTTTTCATCATCGAGAATTTCGATACAGCATGGCTCCACTGACAATGCAGTACCGGTCAGACAAAACAAACAAACAATCCATGAAAGAATTGATCGATACATGAAAAAGCACCTATGCGAGAACAGTCCTAACATGCCTATTACATCACAGTTATCGACATCGCAAACGATTTAAAAGCCACCTAATGAGTGGCAGTTCTTGGATCCACAGAAACCAATCAGTCTCCATATCTGGCATCAGTTAGAGCCAATGTCAACTGCGGTCAACTCTACCCCCCAAGGGATGCCGTACCAATGACTCTATGAGTTGTTCACCTCTGTTCAATAGTACTCACAGCAAAGTCATCGAAAACATTCTGCGTAATCGAATCGAGCCACAGAGGTTGTCGTGACGCTTTTGTCATCATCAATCGTGTGCGTTAGGTTCACGACCGAGGCAGGTGATCACTTTTTCGAATATGAAGGCCATTGATCTGAGACAACCATAATCCGATCGGCTACTCCGTCCAGGTTTCCGGCTAAACGGTCCGTGCAAAGCATGATCGGGTGATCAGAGTGTTCAAATTGCTGCTCAACCCAGCGGTCAATTTCCATTGATGGAATGGCTGGCATCTGACTTGGTGTCATCGCAAGCCAGTGGGGCTTTCTCATCAACCGGTAGTTCCAGTTACCTGGCTGTGGGAGTTCATTAACCTCCGACGAGTGGATCCAACTGCCACGTAAGTGAGCCACGTGAAGTTGGCCATGTTTTCGATCTGGGGACGGATTTCTTGGATGATAAAAAATACAGCCACGAACAAATGCCTCGTGGAAATTCGTTTTGATTGGCCCATGCGGACTCTGTTTCAGTTGGTGCCCAAAAAGGTGATGAATTTTTCTGTCAAGATTGTCACGCGCGTTGGGACCGACGTAGTCGCTGGAAAAGGAATGGGGTTGTGGGAAGTGCAAGAAAAATTTGACAGCCGTCTCCCAGTGAACAAACCGATCCTGTTCATCACGAAAGATCAGATCGATTTCTCCAATGGTTCGCCCCGCACGCTTGATTTGCTCGTTGCAAACGAGGATCTCAAGACCACGGATATACTTGATCCAATAGTAGACCAATGATTCAAAGTAGCGTCCGACTGTGTTGTGTGGATTCTTGGCGAGAAAGTCTTGTAGGTGATCAGCATTGATTGCTGATTGATTCAACGACGGCTGGTCAATCGCTACGCCGAATAGCTCATTGTGGGTACCCGTTGGAGTCATGTCTCCCGAGACGGCAAGGAGCGATGGACTATTGGCAACCCACATCAGATCACGCACGGAGATCGTCGCGGGTGATTCGTTGTCTTCTGCTTTCATTTGAAGGTTGACCTAGTCCGAGATTTATCGAACGCGTCTAGATGAACTTTTTATAGGTCATTGCCAATCAGGATCGCGACCACTGAATGACCTGAAATCTGCTTGAACACATAAGTGGCTCGGCAAGAGGCGTCATTTCGCGGACGTATGCCACTGACATTATGTTGTGTCAATCGACAGCAAATCCACATACTTTTATTGAATTAGCAGGTTGCCACTGTATGTCTGGAAATATCAACGCCCTTTAGTACTCGCTACAACATACGGGTTTAACGCACATTCGCAAACAAGACTGCACAGAATCCGACGCAGTTGTTCAAGATTCAGGGCTGGTGTAGATGCTTCAGGCACTCACTTCTCTCACTGATGATGAAAGACAATTGTTGGCTGAATTGCTAAAGAAGATGGGGTACAAAGTCCCCCTTTAAGTGGCGGCAGTACTCTCACCTGCATGGGCGGGATTTTTTGTCTGAGTTTTGAAACTGGTCTTATTCTTCCATCAACTTCTCAATCTGCTGCTGAAGATGCTTGTCTCCAGTTGCACCTTCCCAGCGAAGTTCGCCGGGCCAAAATTCACGGATGTAACCCTGTTTATCGAGAACATAGACGCTCGGCCACATTGAGTTGCCCCATGCCTGCCAATTGTTTTTTTCAATGTCAGCAAGGATTGGGAACGTAAAGCCAGCCTCCTCGGCTCTTTGTCGAATCAGATCAATATCGTGTTCGGCTTTTGTCTCAGGCGTCTGAATTCCAATGATTGCAACATTCTCATCTTTAAACCTTTCCTGCCAATCGAGATATACCGGGTAATTATTTTTACAGTTGATACAGCCAAATGCGTAAAAATGAAGAACCA
>MDSW01181154.1_pt1 | contig 11848 bp, 9 predicted proteins | sample 811171 | NCBI WGS metagenome assembly MDSW01 (sample SAMN05326641, study PRJNA326480) | marine metagenome | isolation source: seawater | place: Atlantic Ocean: North West | collected 2012
ACTAGAGGGCGGGCTTGATGAGGGTGACGGGGTAAACAACACTCCCGATGCGGGAGCTGATGACTTTGGAACCAGGGCCTACAATAATTTTTGGGTTAGCCCAGGCTCCAATCTAGCCCTTGTCAAAGGTGAGTTCCGGACATCCTATATAGTGGATCCGCAAAGCGGGAGGATTCCTCGAAGAGAGGAACCCCAATATGACTTCGATAGGGCAAACTTCGGTAACCGCTACGCGACCGGCGTCGCGGACTACAGCGGCCCGGAGGCCTTCCCAAATGCGGAGCGCTGCCTGCTAGGTTTTGGCAATAAGGCAGGCCCCGGAATGATGGGCGCCCTCTATAACAATACCTACCAGTTCGTGCAGACCGATGACTACGTCATGATCTTAGTGGAGATGGTCCACGACGCGAGGATCGTACCGATCTATGACTCTCCTGAAGAGGCCCGAGCAAACCTCAGACCTGCTCCCCTAGAGCAGTGGTTTGGCGATTCCGTCGGTTGGTACGAGGGAGACGAGCTTGTAATCGAAACCACTAACATTAACCCACAGCAGATGAGTCAGAGCTCGATCCCGATTACTAAGGATGGGCGTGTTACGGAGAAGTTCAGCAGGTACTCGGACAACGAAATCTTTTATCAGTTTATTGTAGACGATGACAATATTTACCAGCAGGAATGGACCGCCGAGCTAAGCTTCTACGCCTCACCAGAGCCCTGGTATGAGTACGCCTGTCATGAGGGCAACTACTCGATGCCAGGGTCGTTAGCGGGAGCGCGCAGACTCGAGCTCGATGCGTTGGGACAATAAAAATAAGAGGAAAAACGCTGTGAAAATCAAACATTTTACTACCGCTGTATTGCTGATCGTCCCCTTTAGTTTTGCCATAGCGCAATCGGATGAAAATTATGTCGTTCCCCTCACCGAATGGGGACAACCAGACCTGCAGGGGGTTTGGAATTTTAATTCAGAAACTCCGATGCAAAGGCCGGAGGAATTTGGGGACCGCGAATTTCTGACCTCGGAAGAGATCCAACAGGCGCGAATTGAACGCGAGGAGAGTCGAAGTGCGGCAGACGCGGCTGAGGCAGAACTAAATGTAAACCCAGAGGCTCCGCCCGTCGCGGAAAGCTCCGGAGGTTACAATAACTTCTGGTTTGAGCGGGCTGCCATTGGCGAGAACGTTCGCACCTCACTAATTACTCATCCTCGGAACGGGCGCATTCCTGCGAGAACAGAGGGGGCGCTTGTCCACACCGCAAATCTGGGGCCGGACGTGCCTGGCAACAGACCAGTCCGCGCTATCTTTGGCGGCATCGCTAAGGACGGACCAGAGGACCGCGGCTTGTCAGAACGTTGCCTGATTGGCTTTAACGCTGGACCTCCACTGAGTGGTGGTGGCTACAACGCGAATATCCAGATAGTTCAAAGCGAGAGCCATGCAGTGATTTTGACGGAGATGGTCCATGATGCTCGCATTGTTCCCCTGGACAGCGATGGGTCATTACACGACGATATTCGCTTGTGGACAGGAGACTCTCGGGGTTACTTCGACGGAGATACCCTGGTTGTCGTCACCAGAAATTTCAGCGACCTACTACCAAGTTTCAGCCGGTTCGGGACGGCTAAGAACAAGACCCTCACTGAAAGATTCACCCGGGTAGATTACTCAACCATAAATTACGACTGGACCCTAGAGGACCCCTCTACCTTTACCGATCGAATTAGCGCGACACTTCCTATTACCAAGGTAGCCGGGCAACTTTATGAGTATGGCTGCCATGAGGGTAACTATGGTATGGAGAACATACTCAGGGGCGAGAGAATGTCTGAACTTCGCGCAACGGATGCCGGGGATGGCGACTAGTCGAGCAGCTAAGAACTGGAATGGCTGCGCTAATTCGCAGCCAGCTCCTTAAGCAATGCGGCAGTTAATGGCCTAGGCCTGAGCGTTCGCATTGCCACATCATGAGGCGTCCGACCGCGATTGTCTTTCGCCTCCGGATCAGCACCATTAGCTACAAGAAATTTTATGACCTCGTTACCCGAGACGTTTGCCGCACCGTGGACAGCGTTTTGACCGGATCGGTCGACAGCATGAATATCCGTCCCAATTTCTAGCACCAGTAATTTTAGGGCCTCAACTAATTTTTCTTGATCAACAATACGTGAATCGGTTTGTGTGACACCTGCCGCTACCATCGTTGGTGTCACCCCCCAGGCCTGACGAAGTTCCGGATCAGCTCCCGCAGCTAGCAGCTCTCTCATCATTTCAATATCACCAAGACGCGCAGCTAACCAGAAAGGGGACGCTCCGTCGTAAGCCTCCCGACCCACATAGTCTCCGCGTCTAAACGGTAACCCCTGGCTGAGTTTTGCGTTGGGGTTCCCACCAGCCTCCAACAGCGACCGCACAAGTAATGGCTTGTCCATCTCGACGGCGTAGTGCAGCGAGGTCATCCCATACTGGTCAGCCTGATTAACATCCGCACCATGCTCTAATAACAGCACGCCCATAGCCTCGTGGGTGCTTTCACCGACGACAAGACGGTAGTCGCTCCCGGTCATCGCATCAATGCTTGCCGCTGCTAATACCAGCGGGCTAAGGCCATCCGATGTCGAAACGTTTACACTGGAGCCGGCATCTAATAATAATTCTGCAGCACCAATAGCCCCCGCCCTAGCGGCAAACATCAAAGGCGTAAACTCTCCGCCAGAGGCCGCATTAACATCAGCCCCAGCCGCAATCAACAACCGGATAACTTCCGTGTGGCCGTTAGCGCTAGCCCACATTAGCGCAGTTTGGCCGCTACTTAATTCAGAGGCGTTAACGTCTGCGCCCGCGGCCAACAAGTTTTCGACACCACTAAGAGTCCCGGTTCTGGAGCAGGTCATCAGCGCGGTCTCACCGCTCGGCTCCTGCGTCCTTGGATCCCCGCCCGCCGCTAACAGCAGCGCAGCCATGCTTTCGCTGCCGTTTCGACATGCTATCGAGATAGGATAAACACCCAACTCATTAGGGGCATCAACCAAGGCGCCTTTCTCCAAAAGGCGCCCTGCCAAGTCTGTCGCGTTCCAGTGAGCCGCCCAGTGTAGCGCATTAGCGCCATCAGACTGGACCGCATTAACATCGACTCCCTGTTCTATGAGCGCCATGGCGCTCCCGATCTCATTCTTCTGCAACGCATCAAAAAATTTCGCCTCATCTGCACGCAACCCCCCAAACACTAAAAAGCTGGAGACGAGCAGACCTATATTCAATCGGGAAAGGAATCTTCTGTATTTCAATATTTTTACCACTTATTAATTTACCCAGTTAAAATATTCAAGTTACCGGTACTGTCGCCAAACGTATCCAGCGGGACGTCTAACTTTTGCAACATATCAAGGAATAAATTAGTGACAGGTGTCTCTCTATCTCGATCATACCTAACATGACGGCCGCCATTAATTACGCCGCTGCCACCACCGACAAGCATCGTCGGAAGATTATGGTGGTTGTGACCATTCCCGTCACTCATTCCACTGCTGTATAGCATCATCGAGTTATCTAACAAAGAACCGTCCCCATCATTCGTATTCCTCATTCGGTCAAGGAAATACGCGAACATCTCGGTATGATATGCATTCACTCGAATTAGTTTCTCAATCTTTTCAGCGTTACCTCCGTGATGCGAAAGCGGATGATGAGCGTCTGGTACTCCAATTTCTGGATAGGCCCGCTGACTGGTCTCGTGGCCAACCATAAAGGTAATGACTCGTGTTAGATCGGCCTGAAAGGCTAGGTGTTGCAGGTCATACATTAGCTTTGCATGTTCCTGAAAGGTGCCAGGAACACCGGCCGGCTGATCGATGACCGGCAGCTCCCTTTCACTCTGGGATTCAGCCATTTGGATGCGCCGCTCCGCATTTCGAATCGCGTCCATGTACTCTTCAAGTTTAAGTTGATCGCGATGCCCAAGGCCTCCCTGTAACCTCCTCAACTTACTGTGCACGGCGTCAAGGATGCTACTGTCCTCCTCGCGTCGTGCACGCCACGCTTCAGGGTCAGTGCTCTCGTTGCCCCCGAACAAACGCTCAAAAACAATACGAGGATTATTCTCCATCGGTAGCGGTGTGGTGGCGCTCGACCAGCATAATGTATTCGCGTAAGCGCACGCGTAGCCTGGATCGCAAGCCCCAACATTCTCTCTAGACTCCAAAGACAATTCTAGCGACGACAACTGAGTTTTCTCTCCAAAAACCTTAGCTACAATTTGGTCCATCGAGAGGCCCGCACGAAGATCGGCACCCTCAGTTTTCTTCGGATGCACACCAGTCAAATATGCCCCCGCGGCTCTGGCGTGGTCTCCCGCACCCTCGCCCGGCCAGGCGTCACCCATCTTGTTTGAGAGCCCCGTAACCACAAGCATTTGATCTTGATACTCAGCTAAGGGCTTCAGCGTTGAAGGCAATGAAAAATTACGACCTTCGTCTGGCGGCGTAAAGTTATCCATAAACACGCCATTAGGCACATAGACAATACCTAATCGCTTGACCGGATTGGCGGCTGTCAATTCCTGTGCGGTTAATGCCGGGACCATGCTGTCGAGCAATGGCAGCGCAACGCTTGCCCCTATCCCTCGAAGGAATGTTCTACGGGGTAGATGTTTCTTTGTGATAATCATAATTCTTGTGACCTCCTCATCTGGAATGGGACACTTTCAACGATACCTAAAATAATGGACGACCAGCTGTAGTTTGCATCAGCGGCCGTTGTGACAATTCTTCTAACCGCGGGCGGATCGAAGTCCTCAAGGCCCCTGCCGAGTCCATAAGTTAACAGCTTCTTCGCAAGGGTCGCGACAAACCTCTCTTCACTCGCAAGCAGGTAATCTCTAACACCCGACGGGCCCTCGAACGCTGAACCATCTGGAAGGGTCGCCGACGCGTCTATAATCTCTCCGCCATCATGAGTCCTGAGACCCCCTATAGCATTAAACGGCTCAAGCGCCAGCCCAAAAGGGTCCATTCTAGAATGGCAACTCGCGCATACCGGATTAGTCCGATGGGCCTCAAGTCGCTCCCGGACAGACCTGGGACTAGCAGCGTCACTTTCCTCTAAATCTGGGATATTAGGCGGTGGCGGCGGCGGCGGAGCACCCAGTAAATTATCTAAAACCCATTTTCCTCGGAGCGTAGGTGAGGTCCGGTTCGGGTAAGAAGTCGCAGTGAGTATGCTGCCCTGGCCCAGTAGCCCGCCTCGCTTATTGTCTAAAAAATGCACCTTACGGAAATGGTTACCGTACACTCCGTCAATCCCATAGTGCTTTGCTAACCTCTCGTTCAAATAAGTATATTCGGCAGTAAGCAACTCCAGAACATTATTGTCCTCGCGTATCTGGCTCTCAACAAAAAGCTCCGTCTCCCTCCGAAAGGCTTCGCGTAGGTTGTCATCAAATTCAGGGAACGCGTCCGGGTCGGGTTTTACTCCGGGCAAGTTTCTTAGATATAACCACTGACCCGCAAAGTTCTCGATTAACGAATAGGACTTTGGATCCGCTAGCATTCTACCTACTTGCTGACGCAGCACATCGGGCTGACTCAACCTCTCCTCTTCAGCAAGAAACAGCAGCTCTTCATCTGGGATGCTGCTCCATAAAAAGAAAGACAAGCGAGAGGCTAATTCAACGTCAGTAATCTTATAGGCATTGGCCGATTTTATATCGCTGGATTGAGCCTCGATACGAAATAGAAACTCTGGGTCGACAAGTATTGCCCGCAGCGCGCGCTGGATACCCCGGTCAAATCCTCCTTCATCCCTGCCGCTTCTGTAAAAAGCCAAAAGCGAACCCAAATCATCATCGGTAACCGGCCTCCTGAACGCTTCGCGAGCTAAATTAGAAAGGATCTGGACTGCGCAGGATTGATCACTTTCAGCATCCCCTTGAGGTAGGCAGGAAAAAATCTTACGTCGACTCGGGGTATCAGCCGGGCGAGTCGCATTGTAGGGCCCATAGATTTCTATGCTACCCAATGCCATCGGCATGTCACGGTCCCCTGCAAACTCATAAGAAGCCGTCGACAGAGCCGGCTCCAGAATGCCTTCTGGGATTCCCCGTTTTTCTGAAAAGGATAAATTAATCGCATGCTCACCAGCCTTGATATCTGGAATACGCAGCTCAAGGTGGTCGTCCGCCGTTTGCTCATACTCTGACGCGTACATGACAGCGGCCCATGGATTTATGATCCCATCACCTCCGACCGTGTATTCAGCGAGAACCTCCCGATCGAATCGAACCTGGAAATCATGGGGCTCAAATAAGCCAATTATCTGATTAGCATGAGTACGCGCCAATCGAAGCTTAAGATGATATTCACCATCTAATGGAAAGTAGTGCGAAATGTTGGCTCCGCCTCGCGTGCCAAACGGTTGTTGCTCACTCATCCGACCCGCCTGAATTAATGTGGGCCGCATCTCATAAGTTTTTACCGCGGGAAGCAGGTTTGGGTCACCGATGGCCAGCTGACTAATCCTTGATGCAGAAATCATATACCGCTCAAGTAAGCTCGGTGACAACGCCAAAACATCACCGATATTGTCAAACCCGTAACCGGAATCATCGGGAGGTAGATACTCATCGCCATCAATATTTAGATTGAGGAGGTCTCTCACAGCGTTAGTATATTCGGCACGATTAAGTCGATGCACTACCGGACTTCCCGGATTAGGATTTTCCTCTGCAGCCTCGTCTAAGGAAGTCTCTAACCACGCGGCGAGCTCATCGTACGCATCACCATCTGGTCTGGGCATGCCAGGCGGCGGCATCTCTCTGGCGCGAAGTTTTAGAACGACTTTTTCCCACACACCAATCTCATCATGACGATTACCAACCTCATCAAGTGCAATAGTTTGCAAGGAAAAATTAGCTGTGCGCGTGACATCGTTATGACAGGCGACACAGTACTGATCAAGAAATGTGCGCTGCCATGCCGTTGCATTCGGCCCGTTTTGCTGAGCCAACGCACCAGAGACCAACATTAGTCCAATCAGTAAGCCAGAAGCTGTTCTAACTCGGCGCACTTTTTATCTCCCCAGATTCAGCCAGAACCTGAAACCTGCCATTATTTTTATTCTATTCCCAAGAATAGTGTGTGCCAGCATCAAAGAGTATAAACATATTCCTAGGGATTTTTAACCAAATATCGACCCAGTAAACCGAGTTCCTTATTCCCTAATTAATGAAAAAACTCATTAGATGAGTTACGTTCCCATGTGATATAAATACATAAAATTATGAAGTCTCAACCAAATTACTCATCAATACGGTATTAAAGCCTAATATGAATCCAACTATAAAAACACCATTCAAGCTCTTTCTACTAAGCATAGCTCTTATTATTCCAACGACAATTATTGCCGCCGAAATACCTTGGGCTTCTAGCCCTGAGGAAGTCGGAATGTCGACTGACCGGCTAGAACAAATTAACACAGTTATGCAGAGACATATCGAGGCCGGTGATATTCAGGGCGCGGTGACGGTAATCGCCCGCCGGGGCAAGATAGTCCACTTTGAAGCCCACGGCCTGATGGACGTGGAACGTGAACGACCTATGCTGGAGGACTCAGTTTTCATCATGATGAGTTCAAGTAAACCCGTGTTGGGTGTTGCAGCAATGATTATGGTTGAGGAAGGCCTCATTCGCCCTGAGGACCCGGTATCGTTATATTTGCCAGAATTCGCGGACATGCAAGTCGCAGTGCTCAGGGACCCTGTTGATGAGAATATTAGTCCTCTTCGAGTGGATCGCAATAATGTTCCAGAGCACCGGCTAGTTCCAGCAAAGCGAGAGATAACCATTCATGACCTGCTTACCCATACATCTGGGCTTTTATCAGGAGGGCTGGGATCCATGGTTGCCGAAAGAGCGCCCTTCCCTCTGCCCGCCGGCAGCACACTGGAATCTGAGATTGCACGATATGCGTCAAGCCCACTCGATTTCCAACCAGGAGAGCGCTGGTCATACAGTCCATTAGTGGGGCTTGATGTGATAGCCAGAATTGTAGAAGTCGCCTCAGGCCAACCCTACGATGAATTTATCAAGCAGCGTATCTTCGAACCCCTCGATATGAATAACACTTGGTTTAATGTACCTGAGGAATACCGAGACAGAAGGGTTGTTATAGAAGATAGGGATATGTCACGGTTTTTCGACCAAACGACCACTTACTTCTCCGCCTCTGCGGGCCTTAATAGCACTGCCGAGGACTACCTAAAGTTCGAGCAAATGTTAGTAAATGGGGGAGAGTTATTCGGCAATCAGCTCCTGAGCCCTCGAACAATAGAGATGATGACTAGCGATCAGGTTGACGGGCTCTACAGTGGGATGGGGGGAACCCAGCGCGGAGTGGGTTTCGGTTACACGGTCTATGCAGTTGAAGACAAGATAGCCTCTGGCGCTCGCCGAAGCGATGGCGCTTTCGGTTGGGGAGGCGCTTTTGGCACGAGGACTTGGAGCGATCCGGAGGAAGAATTAACTGGCGTACTCTTCTTACAACAGCCGCACAGGCGAACACAGTATGATTTTGAAAATGCCGTCCAACAGGCAATAATCGACTAGGATCACAAACTGAGCTTTAGAAGGACGGCGAGATCTTACAAGTAATTCTCGCCAACCGCGCAAGCAGCTATGCGACTCAGATGACTGAACGGCAGTTGCGTCTCTTCATGCCACGAATTAAATTGGTCTTGGATTTTTTTTAAATCTCTTTTACTACTGGGTCTCTCTGCAATGCCCAAACCAACGCTGTTCAGTGTAACAACAACATCTCTAGATAAAACAAAACAGTCCTTGCCAACCCGTCGCAAAAAATACATCCCAGAGTTGCCCCCTAAGCGGCTGCCTTGCTTTTTCAGTTTTTCCATCAGGCCAACCTGATCATCAACCGGCCAGCCAGCTAGAAACTTTCCAAAGTTTCCGTATTCTCTAGCGACTTCCTGTACAAAGAATAAATTATCTTGGAGGGCTTTAATTTTTTGCCCATTGCGAACCACGCGGCGGTCCTTTAAATAACCCTCCCACTGTTCCGGGGAGAGCAAACACAATGTATTAGGATTAAATTGAAAGAAGGCCTCTTCAATTTCTGACCATTTATTTTCAATGACTTTCCAACTGAAACCGGCCTGATTAATGACCTTGGTCATCATAGCCAGATAGCGATCATCGCCAAGCAATTCCAGCTCCAACTCAGTAGAAAACTTAGGTAGTAGAGCTCTTAGCGAAGAGGCTCCTTTACGCTGCTCCGCGCGAGCTTTTATCTCTGCAAACTTCATGCATAAACGCTAGAGAGTAGGTGCCGGATAATCAGGCCCGTAAGAGAGATCAAAGTCTACATTCATAACCCCTGGTATCGCTCGCACTACACCCCCCAAACTTTGCTGAATAGTTCCTATATGACCGGGCGTACGCATGCCACCGCATTCCTCACAAACAACCGACCCCGTTATTTGTACAACCCCTTCTGTCACTTGAACCGAAAACCCAGCCGGAAGATCCTTCGCACTAGTAATCGCTGACTCGACCTGTATTTTTATTTTTTCATCGATTGCCAGATCGGCGCCTGACACACTGCTTGGAAGAGACGACGTTCCTTGTATATTCGTAGCAGAATTTTCTCCGCCACAGGCACTCAAAAATATAAGCATCGCAAAGAAAGCTGCACGACACTTCAAAACGTTTAGTCTGCCCATAATATTTTCAATACCCCTTTCTCGATGCTAACGCTATCGTATATGCTGCCCAGTGAGCTTACTCGAATCTTAAGATGCCTTATAATCAACTTCTCCACCGGCAGCCTTAAATGCCGTCAGCAAAGTCTCAACTCGGACCCTAAACTCTCCCTGCGCTAACCATTCCATATCCTGCACTTGCACTTTACTAACACCTTTCAGATCCGCAAAGACGCTACTGAAAAAAGTCTCCGGATCAGCACGATGAATACTAAGGGAGGGTTCACCTGCCCACCAATCTGCGTCTTCAAGTGTCCCAGATTCCTCATTACTCTGCTGGAACCCCGAGTTGAGATCTTGATAATTCATGAAGAGCTTTTCACAAGACAATTCCGCAACGCGCTCGCCGCCATCCGTTCGCATTAATAGAAAGTCGCGTCGTTTCATAAGTGATGAGACTAGCCAGCCGCCAGACTCAGCACGGCGGCCTCTATAGCGGCGCTTGTCATTGGCAGCTTATGCGCATTTTTTGTGAGCGGCCTTGCACCTTGAATACCAAGCTCACCCGCCTCTCTAGCCACTGCCGCACTAATTTGTTTGCCTGCGAGAAAGTCTTCCACTGCCTGCACTCGCCAAGGAATAGGAGCGACCCCCGCCAGAACTATTCTCGCGCTTTGCGCAACATTACCATCTCGTTGGATCACTGCCGCGACACCGATCTCTGCATGCGTCCACGCTTCGCGGTCCATTATCTTGTGGTAAGTGCTCACAGTATTCGCAGAAAAATTTGGTATGCGCACACCGGTAACCAACTCATCTTCTCTTAATGAGTTCTCACGAACCGGGTCTGTGATTGGCAAGACGAAGAAGTCTTCAGCGGATATCTCTCGCTCACCGCTCGGCCCAGTGGCTTGAAATACCGCCTCAAAAGCAACAAGCGCAGGAGCGACATCCGAGGGATGAACGATAAAAGAGGGACCACCACCAAAAATCGCATGTTGCCCGTTCTCACCGTCTAACGAAAAACATTCGTCCCCACCAGCTTTAAAGCAGTTGAATCCATTTCGATAGTACCAGCACCACGGTCGTTGAGTCACATTGCCAGCCAAAGTTGCAACATTTCGGATCTGAGGAGTGCCAACAGAAGCGGCTGCCTGAGCGATCGCGGTCATACTCAGACTAACTAATGGGTCCTCGGAGAGTTCAGTCAACGTCACTAGACCTCCTATGGATGTTCCACTTCCTTCGGCTTCGATCGCTCTACCATCCCTAACAGAACGTAAATTTATAATTACGTCCGCGGTGTCAGTGCCATCCTTAACTTGTTGCAGAAGGTCAGTGCCACCACCAGAGAACGCCACCGACTGACCAGCCTGACGCGCCTGTTGAGATGCTGAAGCGGCCTCATCAAAGCTAGAAACATTTAAATTTGTTAGTGATTTCATGCCATCGCTCCCAGGATCTTATCTCGAGTTATTGGCATCGACGTCATGCGGCGACCAATTGCGTTAGCGACGGCATTTGTTACAGCAGCGGGAGCTAGGATAATCCCGGACTCTCCGGCCGTCTTTGCTCCAAATGGACCGTAACCATCATCGGCCTCGATAAAATGCACATCAATATCGGGGATATCTTTGTGTGTTAGATGACGTGCACGGTAATAGCCTGGCGTCAGAGGCTGCCCCGACTTTGCGTCATAAAGCAGGTCTTCATGAATTGCCTGACCAATCCCCTGTATAGTTGCTCCCCGAATCTGATCTCGCGCCGTAGAGGGATTAATTATACGACCTGATTCGTGACTTGCTGTGTACTTGAGTATTCGAGTTGTCCCAATTCGCGTATCGACCTCCACTTCAACAAAATGAGCACCAAAGCACTGACGGGTTTTACCGTCCGTGGTCGGACTTGGGGTCGCAGATGCGATCAGCACATCACCACCCGCGGGCAGCCCACCGCCTGCAATCTGACGCTTCAAATCCTCTGCCGCTTCGACAACCGCGAGCCCAGTCATAATTGTTGTCCGGCTACCCGACTCACCAACCGAGTAGGGACAGCGGTCAGTATCACCCCAGACTACTTCTACATTCTCTAAAGGCGTACCTAGTGCCTCCGCAGCAATCATGCCCATCGTCGTTTTGGC
>MDSW01150647.1_pt1 | contig 11845 bp, 10 predicted proteins | sample 811171 | NCBI WGS metagenome assembly MDSW01 (sample SAMN05326641, study PRJNA326480) | marine metagenome | isolation source: seawater | place: Atlantic Ocean: North West | collected 2012
CCCGCAGATGTTGGATAGTCGAGTCGACCAGGAAAGAGAACCTCCCGCGGGGGAAGTGTCCCGGGGAGGGAGTCTGCTTTTCGACCGACCGGGACACTTTCCCCGCGGGAGGTTCGGTTGGGACCAATGACGACCCAAAAAACCGTTCCCCCCGTGGGAGGTTCGGTCAGGCCCAAGAACGCCCCAACGTGAGAAGACCGCTACGTGGAAGGTTTGTGCAGTCAAACGCCGACACCACACAGAAAAAAGCCCGCAAATCTGCGGGCTCTTCCAGCGCAAGCAGCGACAGCCCCTTTAGTCGGCGCTCGGTCCCGCGGCGACGATGGCGTCGGCGACATCGAAGTTGGTGATGTTGGCGGCGAACAGGGCGGCCAGTTTGCGCGCCTGTTCGTCGTAGGCGGCGTCATCACCCCAGCCCGCGCGCGGGTCCACGTACTGGTCGTCGACGCCCGGGATGCTGGTGGGGAAATCCAGGTTGAGGATGTCCAGGTGCTTCGTCTGCGCAGCGAGCAGCGCGCCGCTCTGGCAGGCGTTGACCACGGCGCGGGTCACCGGGATGGGGAAGCGCTTGCCCTTGCCGCCCGGCGCGCCGGAGCCGCCGGTCCAGCCGGTGTTGACCAGGTACACCTGGCTGTCGAAATCCTCGATGCGCTTCATCAGCAGCTCGGCGTAGTCGCCGGCCGGGCGCGGCATGAACGGCGCGCCGAAACAGGTGGAAAATGTCGGGTTGATGCCGGCCTCGGCGCCCAGTTCCGTAGAACCGACGCGCGCGGTGTAGCCGCTGAGGAAGTGGTAGGCGGCGGCCTCCTTGCTCAGGATGGACACCGGCGGCAGTACGCCGGAGACATCGCAGGTGAGGAAGATGACACACTTCGGCTCGCCGCCGGCATTGTTCTCGGTGCGTTTCTCGACATGCTCCAGCGGGTAGCAGCAGCGGCCGTTCTCGGTCAGGCTGGTGTCGCAGTAGTCGGCGTGGCGGTTGTCGTCGAGCACCACGTTCTCGATGATCGCGCCGAAGCGGATGGCGTCCCAGATCACCGGCTCGTTTTCCTGGCTCAGGTCGATGGTCTTGGCGTAGCAGCCGCCCTCCAGGTTGAACACGGAGCCCCTGGCCCAGCCGTGTTCGTCGTCGCCGATCAGGTAGCGTTCCGGGTCGGCGGACAGGGTGGTCTTGCCGGTGCCGGAGAGGCCGAAGAACAGGGTGGTGTCGCCGCCCTCGCCGACATTGGCGGAGCAGTGCATGGGCATCACGTCTTTTTCCGGCAGCAGGAAGTTCTGCACCGAAAACATGGATTTCTTCATCTCGCCGGCGTAGCGCATCCCCGCCAGCAGCACCTTGCGCTGGGCGAAGTTGATGATGACGACGCCGTCGGAGTTGGTGCCGTCGCGCTCGGGCTCGCAGACGAAGCCGGCCACGTTGAGGACGTTCCACTCCGCTTTGCGGCCGGCATTGTAGCTCGGCGGGCGAATGAACATGTTGCGGCCGAACAGCGATTGCCAGGCGGTCTCGGTGGTGACCTTCACCGGCAGGTAGTGATCGCTGTGGGCGCCTACGTGGAGGTGGGTGACGAAGCGGTCGCGGTTGGCCAGGTAAGATTCGACCCGTTCCCACAGCGCGTCGAACTTGTCGGCGTCGAAGGGACGGTTGACGCCGCCCCAGTCGATGCTGTCCTCGGTGCTGGGCTCGCGCACGATGAAGCGGTCTGCCGGGGAGCGGCCGGTGCGGTTGCCCGTGGTGACCAGCAGGGCGCCGGTGTCCGAGAGCATGCCCTCACCGCGTTTCAGGGACTCCTCGACGAGCTTCGAAGGCGCCAGGTCCGTGTATTCCTGGGCGGTCTGGATATCTACGGTCATGCTGGTTCCTGTCGTGATCCGGCGCAGCGGCGGCCGCGCAATTTGCGCCGATTATCGGTCTTTTGGGGGGCGCCATTATGTCAGAATCGCCGGTTTTTGCGAAATATATTGGCTATAAGCCCGGCGAATCGGCGCGAAGCTGTGATCAGTGTAACGTTTTGGACCCGTTGTCCCCGAGCATTGGCGCCAGGTCGTCCCGCTCGAAGCGGTACTGCTGGTTGCAGAATTCGCAGTCCATGGTGATGCTCCCCTGCTCCTCCAGCAGGTCCGCCAGTTCCGCCTGGTCGAGGCTGGCCAGGGCGGCGAGAGAGCGCTCGCGTGAGCAGCTGCAGCCGAAACGCACCGGGGCGGGGTCGAACAGGCGCACCGGGTCTTCGTGGTACAGGCGGCGCAGTAGCTGAGCGGCTTCCAGTTCCAGCAGTTCCCGCTGCTGCAACGTGGCGGCGAGCGTGCAGGCGTGTTGCCACTGCCGCTCGCGCTGCTGCGGGTCCCTCTCCACCTGGCTGGGCAGCTGTTGCAAGAGCAGGCCGGCGGCGCGCTCGCCGTCGGCAGCCAGCCACAGCCGGGTGCCGAGTTGTTCAGACTGCTCGAAATAGGCATCCAGGCTGTGCGCCAGCGAGTGGCTGGCCAGCGGCACGATGCCCTGGTAGCGCTGCCCGCGCAGCGGGTCCAGGGTGATCGCCAGCTGCCCGTTGGTGAGCAGTTGCCCGTTGTCCTCGGCAGTGGCCTGCTGCGCCCCGCGCGCGATGCCGCGCAGCTGCAGCTCGTGGTCACACTCCACCATGAGCAGGGGCACCTGCCCCTCGGAGCGTACCTGCAGGATCAGTTTGCCTTCGAATTTCAGCGTCGTGCTCAGCAGCACCGAGGCGGCGAGGAACTCGCCCATCAGCCGACTGACGCCGGGCGCGTACTGGTGCAGGCCGGTGATGTCGCGGTAGGCGCGCTCCAGGCTGGCGTACTGCCCGCGTATATCCGCCTGATCAAACAAAAAGCGGCGCGCGATATCCTGCTGTGCCTGTCCGTCGTCGCCTGGTACCGGCATCGCTCGCTCCTCGTCCGCTTGTGCAGGTTGATTCGGGGTGGGTTGGCCGGATCGCGCATGATCCGGCGGCGCTGTCGCGCACCGACCGATTATACAGGCGCCGCCCGCGCCGGGTTCACTATTTGAGGCCAGCGGCGGAAATATCCCGGCGCCGAAGGCGGCGCGGGACGATTGCGGCTACATTATGCGCTTGCGACCCTGCACAACCAGGAGAGAGGTTATGAAGTTCAGCTACCAGGTCGGCATGTGCGACCCCACCCACTACGTGCCGCTGGCGCGCGCCGCCGAGGAGGCGGGATTCGATGCGCTGAGCATCCCCGACAGCATCTGCTACCCCCAGGAGGCCAGCTCAAAGTATCCCTACAACAAGGACGGCAGCCGCGAGTTCCTCGAGAGCGTGCCCTTTGTGGAGTCGCTGATCGCCGTGGCGCACATGGCGGCGGTGACGCAGGACATCCGCTTCAACACCTTTGTCTACAAGCTGGCCGTGCGCCAGGCCGCGGTGGTCGCCAAGCAGGTGCAGGGCATCCAGGTACTGTCGGGCAATCGCTTCGATTTCGGTATCGGCATCAGCCCCTGGGAGGAGGATTTCGCCGTCTGCGCCGTGCCCTGGGAGAAGCGCGGCAAGCGTTTCGACGAGCAGATCGAGATCCTGCGCGGCCTGGAGAGCGGCGAGTTCTTCGGGCATCGCGGCGAAATGATCGACATGCCCGCCAACAAGATGACCCCGGTGCCCGATACGCCGACGCCGTTGCTCATCGGCGGCCACACCGAGCCCGCCCTGAAGCGCGCCGCGCGCGTCGGCGACGGCTGGATGTGCGCGGGCGCCGACAAGGAGGCGCTCAGGGCCTACATCGGCCGCATCAACCAGTTGCGCGCGGAATATGGCACCGCCGACCGGCCCTTCCAGGTGTTCACCACCGGGCAGGACGCGTTCACCCGCGAGGGCATCGAGGAACTGGAGAGCATCGGTGTGACCACCGTGGTCATCGGCTTCCGCAATGTCTACGAGATGGAGCCGGACAAGCCCCTGGAGGAGAAAATACAGATGCTGCAGTGGTACGCCGGGGAGTTCATCGATGACTGATTGTCCGGACAACACGCCGGTACTGGTCGGCGTGGCCGCCGTCCAGCAGAAGCTCGCCGATCACCACCAGGCGCGCGAGCCCATCGCGCTGATGGAGCAGGCGCTGCGCGATGCCGCCCGCGATGCGGGCAGTGACGAGCTGTTGCGCCGCGCCGCGGAAATCATGGTGCCCAACAGCCTGTGGGGATACCGCGACCCGGGCGGCCTGCTCGCCGCGCGCCTCGGCGCCGACAATGCGGCCAGCGTACTGGCGGATTTCGGCATCCTGCAACAGAGCCTGTTCAACCGCGCCTGCCAGCGCATCGTCGCCGGCGAGGCCGATGTGCTGCTGGTGGCTGGGGGCGAGGGACGCTATCGCGACCAGTGCGCGGCGCGCGCCGGCGAGCAGGCGTCGCAAACCGGGCAGGACGAGGCCATCGAGCCCGACATCCTGCTGCGCCCCGAGGCGGAGATGATGTCGGAGGTGGAGTCCGCCGCCGGGCTGGGCATGCCGGTGGGCTACTACGCCATCATGGACAGTGCGCTGCGCCACAAGCAGGGCATGAGCCTGGACGAGCACCGTGACAGCATGGCGGCGCTGTACGCGCGCTACAGCGAGATCGCGGCGGCCAACCCGGACGCCTGGTCGGACGAGCCGGTCAGTGCGCAGGTTATCCGTGAACACCAGGCGGGCAATCGCATGCTCGCGTTCCCCTACACCAAGCTGCACAACAGCCAGTGGAACGTGGACCAGGCCGCGGGCCTGATCTTCTGCAGCGCCGGGGCCGCGCGTGAGCTGGGTATCGCGCCGGAGAAATGGGTGTTCCCGCTGGTGTCCACCGAATCCAACTTCATGTCGGTGATCAGCGCGCGCGGCGACCTGGGCGCCAGCGAGGGATTTCGCCACGTCGGGCGCAGGGCGATGGAGCTGTCCGGCGTGCGTTTCAGCGACATCCGCCTGTGCGAGCTGTACTCCTGCTTCCCCTACGCCGTGCGCGTGCAGCTGGAGGAGTTCGGCATGGCGCCCGCGGGCGACCTCAGTGTCACCGGCGGCATGACCTTCGCTGGCGGACCGCTGAACAACTTTGTCTTCCAGGCGACGGTGAAAATGGCGCAGCTGTTGCGCGACAACCCCGACGAGGTGGGCCTGGTGACGACGGTCAGCGGGCTGGTGACCAAGCAGGCCTGTGCGCTGTGGTCCACGCAGCCCCCCGCCGACGGCTGGGCCTGGGACGACGTCAGCGAGGACGTGCGCCGCGACACGCGCGTGTGCGAGCTGGTCGCCGACTACGCGGGTGAGGCGCGCGTGGCCGGTTACACGGTGCTGTACCAGGGCATGGACCCGTGGCGCGCGGTGGCGGTGTTCGACCTGCCCGGGCAGCAGCGCACCGTGGCTTACAGCGAAGACCCCGGGCTGCTGGAGGAGATGATGTCGCGCGAGTGCGTCGGCGCGTCCTACCGCCTGGCCGGCGGCCAGTTCGCCCCGCTGGATTCCTGATCCAGCACCACCGTCCCGGCCAGCGGGTCGGGGGCTTGCAGCAGTTCGGCGAACTCCTCCGCCAGCACCCGGCTGCGCTCGATGCAGGTGCGCCAGTAGCGCAGCCGCTCCTCGTGCGGCATGCGGGTGAAATCGGAACGGTCCGGGATCTTGCCCTGGGGCAGGTCGGCGATGAACTCCGGCCGTGGGCACAGCAGCACCAGGTTGTCGCAGCGGTGCAGCGCGGTGCTGCGCCAGGGCAGGAACTTGTCGAACCAGCCGGGGAAGACGCGCGCGGAAAAGTGCGGGTACAGCGCCAGCCCTGCGCCGCGATACTGGGCCAGGTCGAAGTGGTAGTCGATAATGCCGCCGTCCCAGTACTGCCCCGCGGGTCCGGGGGGGATGTCGCGCTCGCCGCTGAGTACGAAGGGAATGGAGCCGCTGGCGTGCAGCACGGCTTTCAGGTTGTGCTCGTCCAGGGCGCCGTACACGGTGTCGAAATCGTGCAGGCTCAGCGGCACGCGCGCCTCACCCGGTGAGTGGAATACCACGCGCTGGAAGTGCGTGCGCAGCAGGCGCCGGCTGATCGAGTTGCCCAGCGCCGCGCTGCCCATGGCCGCGGCCAGCATCGCGCCGGACGATGCGCCGGCAACGCCGCGCGCGCGGGCGGTGACGATGTGCATGTCGACGCGGCGGTTGCCCAGCGCCTGGGCGACGCCGTCCTCGCCGAACAGGCGGTCGAGAATGCCGCGGCTGACCTCGCTGACTTCAGCCGCGCCGGGTTTGCGCGTGTAGTGCTGTTCCAGGTAGGCGGCCTCGAAGCGGTCGATCGCCGCCACCGGGTCGGGCAGCGCCAGGCAGGCGTGGCGCCAGGAGCCGATGGAGGAGCCGATGGCGGCCAGCGGCCGCTGCCGCCGGGCGAGAAAATCCCCGAACAGCAGGCGGTCCAGGTGGCCCAGGATCAGCCACTTGGCCCCGCCGGAGGCGCCCAGCAGCAGGTCGAACAGCTCCGGCGACCAGCCCTGTTCGGCGATGCGGCGGTCCGCCTCGCGGCCCAGGTAGACGGCCAGGGCGCGGCGCGGCATTCAGTCAGGTCCGCTCGCCGCGCACCTCGCGCGGCGAGCGCCCGGTCCACTTGACGTAGGCGCGACGGAAGTTCGAGGCGTCGGAAAAACCGACCATGTAGGCGATGGTGGACAGGGGCAGGCGCGTGTTGCGCAGGTAGCGGGTGGCGTGCTCGCCGCGCACCTGGTCGAGCAGTTTCTGGAAAGACTGCCCCTCCGCGTCGAGCCTGCGGCGGTAGGTGCGCGGGCTGAGGTTGAGCATGTTGGCGATCTGCGGCATCTGCGGGTACTGGCCTTCCAGTTTGCGCAGCAGGTTGAGGGTCTGCTCGGCCACCGAGCTCTCACCCTCCAGGTCGGCCAGCAGTCGCGCGCACTCCTCCTCGTACAGGCGGCGCAGCGCGGGGTTGGAGGTCGGCAGTTCGGTTTGCAGCCAGTCGCGGGGCATGATGATGCGGCCGCGGGCACAGCCGAACTGTACATCCGGGCCGAGCACCTGGTAGTACAGCGGGGCGTGCGCGGGCGCGGCGTAGGGCAATTCCATGTGCAGGTTCATGTGCGGCTGGTTGAGCATTCCGCGCAGGGTATTGATCACCGCCCCGTACACCAGCTCGTAGCCGAACTCCTCGCCGACGTCTTCCGGCGCGGTGTCCACGTAGAGCACACAGGCCGCATCCTGTTCCTGGTACACCAGTTGCAGCTCCGAGGCGAGCAGGTGGTAGTACTTCATCAGCAGCTCCATGGCCTGGCCCAGGTCGCGGCAGGTCATAAAGGCCTGGCCGAGCACCGCGTGGGCGCTGAGGTTCAGCCGCTGTCCCAGTTTCAGGCCCAGCGCCGGGTCGCCGGTGAGCTCGAAGGCGTTGATCACCAGCTGGCGGAAATCCTGGTCGCTGACGCGCGCGCCGATGCTGTCCAGGCCGGACACCGCCAGGCTGGTGCCGGCGAGCAGGCGCTGGCGATCGTGGCCCCAGCTCTCGACCATGTCGATGAGGATGAGGATGTACTGAGCCGGAGTGCTGGGAGTCGCCATGGCCCCATTTGGCCACATATGACCACAATTTGACAAGACCCCACCTTGTCGCTCCAGGGGCCTTGGCGCATAGTCGACGCTCGACAGTGGTATAGCAGCCGGTAAGGAGTGAATGTATGAAACTGGAATGGACGGATGACACGCCGCGCAAGATTCAACGCTTTGCCGGGGCGGATTACCCGCAGGCGAGAGTCGATATCGATGACGTGCTCACCAGCGAGCACGTGGATCACATCGCGGAGATTTTCCAGACCCCCCTGACCGGGTCTTACAACTGGGACTACACGATACAGGACGACCGCATCAAGAAGCTCTACGACCTGGGCAAGCAACTCAACTGGGACCCGGAGATCGACATCGACTGGAACCGTCCCTGGCCGGAAGAGACCCGCTCGCCGGAAATGATGAACCTGCACGACTATGAACCCTACCTGGCCATGGACGATGCGACCAAGGACGAGTTCTGGGTGCACATGAACGCCTGGAGCCTGTCCCAGTTCCTGCACGGCGAGCAGGGCGCGCTGCTGGTCGCCTCGCAGCTCTGTTCCTGTGCGCCGACGCTGAACGCGAAACTCTACGCCGGCTCGCAGACCTTCGACGAGGCGCGTCACGTGGAGGTGTTCAACAAGTACCTGCAGCAGCGCATCGGCATGATGTACCCGATCAACACCCACCTGAAGAGCATCATCGACAAGATCCTCACCGATCCGCGCTGGGACATGAAGTTTATCGGCATGCAGATCGTGATCGAGGGGCTGGCGTTGTCGGCCTTCGCCACCACCCGCGAGACCACCCCCGACCCGGTGCTCAAGGACGTGGTGTACCTGGTGACCCGCGACGAGGCCCGCCACGTGACGTTCGGCGTCAACTACCTGGAGGAGTTCGTCAAGACCCTGAGCGATGAGGAGCGTGAGGAGCGCGCCCAGTTCGCCTACGAGGCCTGCGCCATCAGCCGCGAGCGCCTGGTGGCGACCGACGTGTTCCGCCACTTCGGCTGGGATGTCGAGGAGGCGCGCAAGAAGGTGCTGGACGGCTTCGTCATGTCCACCTTCCGCAACCTGCTGTTCCAGCGCGTGGTGCCGAACCTCAGGCGCATCGGCCTGATGACCGAGTCGGTGCGGCCGAAGTTCGAGGAACTGGGCATCCTGGACTACGAAAACCTGGCCACCGACGGCGATATCGACTGGGCGGCGCTGGAACGTCCGCTGGACACGGACGAGGCGCAGTCCTACGAGCAGAACATGCTGGAGGAGTTCGCCAAGGCCCATGAGGCCAAGGAGCAGGCCGCGGATGAGGCCGAGGTGGGCAAGGCCGCCGGCTGCTGCTAGGCGCAGGCTACGGCAATAAAAAACGGGGTCAGAACCTGGTTCTGACCCCGTTTTTTTTACTTCCAGAGTGGGCGGGAACGCATCCTGCCCGGCTGCCTCAGCGGCGGTTTACGCCGCCAGGCCTTTTACCTGGGTGTTGAGGCGGCTCTTGTGACGCGCGGCCTTGTTCTTGTGGATGATGCCCTTGTCGGCCATGCGGTCGATGACCGGCACGGCCTCGGCATAGGCGGCGCGGGCGGCCTCGGCATCGCCGGTAGCCACGGCGGCGTTGACTTTCTTGATCACGGTGCGCACCAGCGAGCGCAGGCTGGCGTTGTGGGTGCGGCGCTTGACTGACTGGCGGGCGCGCTTTCTGGCTTGTGGTGAGTTGGCCAAGGGGTCTACCTCGATAAAGTTGAATGGGTAATTTCGGGAGGCGCGATTATTCACACTGCCCCCCGTGTTGTCAACCGCAGGCGCTTTGCCGCCGGCCTTCGCGCTGGGTTATACTAATGGCTATTAGTTACTCATTAATGGCCCAGCCGGGCCGGGACGCCAGCAGACCATGCCCAACCAGGCCGCACCCAGCGAGCGGACGCCGAACACGGCCGAGCGCATTCTCGATGCCGCCGAGGACCTGTTCGCGGAGAAGGGCTACAGCGCCACTTCCCTGGGTGACGTCGCCGATCGCGTGGGCATTCGCTCGCCCAGCCTGTACAACCACTTCAAGAACAAGGAAGCGCTGTACCAGGCGGTGCTGGACCGATTGCTGGCGGATTTTTCCGCGCCGCTGCTGGAACTGGAGAACGGCCCGGTGACCCGCGAGCGGGTGTTCGAGTGGCTGGAGGCTATCGTGCGGCAGCACCACGCCAATCCCAACCTGGCGCGCCTGCTGCAGCACGCCGCACTGTCCGGGGGGCCGCACACCAACGAACTGATCGAGCTCCTGTTTCGCCCCATGTTTACGCCGCGGGCGCGCATAGAGGGCGAATCGCTGCACCTGTTCCAGGACAGCGGGCTGCAACCCTGGGCGGTCATGGCCTTCAACAACCTGGTCATGTCCTATGTCACCATGGCGCCCATGTACCGCGACCTGCTGGGCCAGGACCCCTTCAGTGAAGAGGCCCTGGAAAAACAGTTGAGCCTGATCCAGACCCTGCTGCGCGCGGTCTTCGAGTACAAAGGGTCATAATCGGCTGCTACCCTGCGCCGCCGCGACCCGTCCTGCAAGAGAGGTAAAATCCGAGCATGCTGATCACCGATGCCGTGCATATCTGGCGCGAGCCCGATGGCGACTACCACGTGGAATGGCAGGCCAGCCACCCGGACACCGAGGTGACCGTGGAGCCGCTGGCCGTGGGCGCCCTGCCCGGGCAGCAGGTGGCGCCCGGCCGGGTGCGCCTGTCCGGTCTGCCCGCCAGCACGCGGCATTATTTCCGCGTGTGCGACCAGCACGGCACCGAGGTGGTGGCCACCGAGCGGCGCCTGGGCATGCAGGGCACGCCCAATTTCCGCGACTTCGGCGGCTACCGCGGCGCCGACGGGCGCCGCGTGAAGTGGGGCTACCTGTTTCGCTCGGGCCAGTTGTCAGCACTTACTGACCCGGACCTTGAATTGCTGGCCAGCCTGCAGCTGGACCTGGTGTGCGACTTCCGCCGCACCGAGGAGCAGCAGAACGAGCCCAGCCGCCTGCCGGCCGCCAACCCGCCTAAGGTGGTGGGCCTGCCGATCGTGCCGGGCAGTAACGCGCGCTTCTTCGAAGAGGCGGAGGGCCACGTCGGGGACCGTCAGGCGATGTTCGACTTCATGCTGGAGATCAACCGCGATTTCGCCGCCGCGCAGACCGACACCTACGCGCGCATGTTCGCCGAGATCCTGCAGCGTGACGACGCGCGTTTCCTGGTGCACTGCGCCGCCGGCAAGGATCGCACGGGCTTCGCCGCGGCCCTGGTGCTGCTGGCCCTGGGTGTGTCGCGCGAGGTGGTCATGACCGACTACATGCTCACCAGCCGTTTTTTCACACCGCAGCGGGAAGTCGACCGCCTGCGCCGCAAGTACCAGATGGAGCACCTGGACGCGGAGGCTATCCTGCCGATGCTGGAGGTACACGAGGTTTACCTGGCACGGGCCCTGGAGACCATCGACGCGGATTACCCCTCGGTAGACGCCTACCTGGAAGACGCCCTGGGCGTCGGTGCCCCCGAGCGCGAGGAGCTGCGCGCCCGCTACCTGGAGTAAACCGGCGGGCGGTGTCCCGGTTGGTCGCGGCGCCGGTTCGGCTCGCAGGACTTTGGTCGTTTTTGTTCGCGCTAACCGAACCTCCCGGGCGGGCAGTGCCCCGGTCGGTCGAAAGGCTCACTCCCTTGTGGGGTATTGTGCGAGCTAAGCGAACCTCCCGGGCGGGTGGTGTCCCGTTCGGTCGAAGCGCCGGTTCGGCTCGCAGGACTTTAGTCGTTTTTGTTCGCGCTAACCGAACCTCCCGGGCGGGCAGTGCCCCGGTCGGTCGAAAAGCTCACTCCCTCTCGGGACACTGCCCGCCCGGGAGGTTCTCTTTTCTGTTCGACTCTACTATCCAACATCTGGCGGGCCTCCCCGCTACTCGCCGGCGGGAGAGCGGCGGCCGCGGCGGGCCTCTTACCAGACACGCCCCTCCGGGGTGCCCTCGGTCGGTCGCGAGCCCGAAAAAGCCCGGTCTCGCTCCACTCCCTCGGCGGCTGGTTTGCGAGGCCCGCCGCGACCACCCTCCCGCCTGACAACGAGAGTGAGAGGAAGGAAGAGAACGCGAGAAGCAGGAGTGGAAAGCGAGAGGGAGTCAGGCAAACGCGTCGGAACTCAACAACGGTCGAGAAGCCAGGCAAATGCAACAGAACCCAACAGCGGCCGAGAAGCCAGGGTAAGCGAGAAGTCAGAAAGAAGTAAAACCCACCCGCAGCCCCCCACAGACTCCCCGTTCACGGCCGGGCGGTGGGAAAAAGCGGCGCGGAACACTCTTGCTGGCGCCGAGGGAG
>MDSW01011465.1_pt1 | contig 11842 bp, 12 predicted proteins | sample 811171 | NCBI WGS metagenome assembly MDSW01 (sample SAMN05326641, study PRJNA326480) | marine metagenome | isolation source: seawater | place: Atlantic Ocean: North West | collected 2012
CCATGGTCTAGAAGGACTTTCCCAGAAGTATGAATCAAGACCTGTAAAATATCTAAAGTTATGAGGTGAAGTAAGTAGAAGTATTTCTAAATTATTTTCTCCCATTAGTTTTTGAGTCCTAGTAACTCTATTTTTATATTCTTTAATTTCAAACCCTCTCATTATTTTTTCGCATCTAGATTTATTATAATGTATAGACCATAATTGTATGAAAGGTCGACGTCAATTTTTTAAAATTCTCTTTGGCTTGTTTACAACAATTTTTGCACTAAAACATAATAAAATACTTTATGCTATGAATACATTGCCATATCATCATTTAAAAGACGGTACATTTCGTAATTTACCAGGTAGTCCAAAAAGACTTGTTTATAAAGGAGGTTCAGGTAATTTTTTTCGTTTTTTTTATAAAGGTATTATTAAAAGGGAAATGTTTGATCAAAAAGAGATCCCAGATAATATTCCTTTAGATCATTTTATCTCAGAAAAAAAAGCTTTATTTGAATTAAAAAATAATAAAGATCGAATATCTATTACCTGGCTTGGACATGCATCTTTTTTAATAAAAGTAGCAAACCAATATATTTTAACTGACCCATTTTTATCTAAAACTGCAGGTCCATTTGGTATAGGTCCTAACCGATATATTTCAGCTGGAATTAGCACACCTAATCTACCTGAAATCGATACCATACTGATAAGTCATAACCATTATGATCATTTAGATACAAGAACCTTAATAAAAATTCCAAATAAGCGAAAAATAAAAGTATTTTGTCCATTAAAATTGTCTAAAACAATTTTAAGTTTAGGTTTTAAGGAAGTAATTGAATTGGATTGGTATGAAAAAAAAGAAGTATTTAATTTTGAAATTTTAGCTTTACCAGCATATCATTGGTCAAGGAGATTAGGTCAAAAATATAATTCAACATTATGGAATGGATATTTGATAACATTTGAAAATAAAAAAATATTCTTTAGTGGAGATACTGCTTTTGGAAATATATTTAGAGAAATTGGCAATAATTTTGGACCATTTGATCTATCAATTGTACCTATAGGAGCGTATGAACCAAGAGAAATGATGAAGTCTTCTCACTGCACTCCTGAAGAAGCCGTTGATATTACAAGAATGTTAAAAAGCAGAAACATTCTAGGTATGCATTGGGGCACAATTCGCTTAAGTGCAGAGGATCCTTGGGTCCCTCCAAAAAAATTTATTAATTATGCAAAATCTAAAGGTTATAAAAGTGAAAATATTTGGAAATTGGCTATTGGGGAAACACGATCTTTAATTTAATATAAAAATCTAGGTGATATATCTTTCCTTATTAACCGTGAGCTTCATGGTGGCTACTATAGTCCCATTTGGATCAGAAATGTATTTTGCTACATTACTATCAATTGGCAAATATAATAATTTACTGTTATTAATTTCAGCTTCAATTGGCAATGTATTAGGATCTGTATTTAATTATTTTTGTGGTTATTTTATAAATTTTTTTATTAAAAAATCTTGGTTTCCAATAAAAAAAAACATGCTTGATAAAGCTACTAGGATATTTCATAAATATGGAAAATGGTCTTTGTTATTATCTTGGGTACCTTTTATAGGTGATCCAATAACTTTTGTGGCAGGCACCCTTCGTTTTCCTATGATGTCTTTTTTAATATTCGTATCTATTGGGAAAGTAGGAAGATATTTGGTAATATATTTATCAGTAATTTGGGCTATAAAGATATTTTGAAATGGAATTCAGTAATCAAATAATTATATTTATAATTGGTTTTTTTTGTGGAGTAGGTTTTTTAACAATATTCTTTTTTTTAAAAAATCCAAAAAAAAATGTAAATGTAAATGATGATGAAAATCTCATATCTTTAAAAAATCATATGAATTCTATACAGCAATCTTTACAAAATTTTAATCTGGCTCAAGATCGTATTGAAAACACTCTTATAAGGGGTGGTGCACAACAACAAGGTCCATGGGGAGAATTTGTTCTTAAAAATATATTAGACAGTGTAGGATTACGCGAAGGAGAAGAATATCAAACACAAAAAGCCTTTAGAGATAATGAGGGTAACCTCCAGAAACCTGATGTTGTAGTTCGCATGCCTGGTGATAGAGATATTATTATTGACTCAAAAGTTTCTTTAAATGCTTGGCATGATTATTCAAATACTAAGGATGAAATCAAAAAAAATTCTTATTTAAAAAAATTTTTAGATTCTGTTAAATTACTTGTAAAAGATTTGAGCAAAGATAATTATGCAAATATTTATGCAATAAATACAGTTGATAATGTTTTAATGTTTATTCCAATAGAGCCAGCCCTTTTAACTTTATATAATGAAGGTATAAAAATAGTTGAAGATGCATGGCAAAAAAAAATTATAATTGTAGGCCCCTCTACTCTTCCTTTTTTATTAAAAGCTATAGAAAATATGTGGCGTTTGGATAAACAAACTAAAACTATAAAAGAAATTGCTTCATCAGCTACAGAAATTTATGATAAAACTGTCAACGTTTATGATTCATTTGTTCAAGCGAATCAATCTATTGAAAAAGCAAAAATGAAAATGGAAGAAGCAAAACTAAGACTTCAAGATGGGCCTGGAAGTTTAACAAAAAAACTTAATAAAATGAAAAAATTAGGTCGTTTAAATACAAAAAAAGAGTTGCCAGATGATACTGAGGATGGCATAAAATAAAAAAGGGTTCTTTAATTTATGCCAAGTTTTGATGTTGTTAGTAAACTAGATCACCAAGAAATTAATAATGCTATTGGTAATGCAATACGGGAAATATCAAACAGATATGATTTTAAAGGATCTGATACTTCTATTGAGCTTAAAGATAATGAAATTAGTGTTGCTACAGATGATGAATTAAAATTAAATCAAGTACATGATTTAATAATTACACATTTTGTTAGAAGAAAAGTTGACCCATTGTGTTTAGATAAACAAAATGTGGAAAAAGCAGGCGGTAATAAAGTTCGACAACAATATAAGTTGATTGAAGGGATTGAACAAACAATTGCAAAAAAAATTACGGCAGATATAAAAAGTTCAAAAATTAAAGTACAGGTAAAGATAAATGGAAATGAATTGCGTGTAGATGGAAAAAAGAAAGATGATTTACAGACAGTAATGGAAATGATTAAAGATTCAAATATTGGTATTCCGATTCAGTTTGTAAATTTTCGCGACTAAATTCAATGATAACTTGGGAATTAATTTTAGCAATTAGTGCATACAATTTCGTAATGTATGTAACCCCTGGTCCTAATAATAGTATTTTAACTGCTTCAGGAATTAAGTTTGGTTTTACTAGAACAGTTCCTAATATTTTTGGTATACCAACAGGTCATGGAATTCAACTAGCTTTAGTATGTTTAGGATTAGGAACATTATTTACTAAATTTCCAATATTACTTGATTTATTAAGATATATCGGATCGGCTTATATACTTTTTCTTGCTTATAAAATGTTTGGATCCTTAAATATATATTCAAGTGAAGAAAAATCTAGTCCGTTGAAATATACTGAAGCTATACTATTTCAATTTGTCAATCCTAAAGCTTGGGTGATTTGTATTACTGCTGTTTCTTTATTTTATCCGGAGCAAGAGAATTTAATAGTAGGAACTATTTTTATGGTTATAATGTCTACAGTTATCAACATACCATCAATTAGCATTTGGGCAATTGGTGGTAGTATTATAAGATATTATCTAACTAACAAATTACTTAAAAAAATTATTGAATTTATATTAGCATTATTTCTTATTTTAACTGCTGCAAGTATTTTTATTTATAAAATATGAAAACAAAAATTATTTGGATTTCTTCTTATCCTAAAAGTGGTAACACTTGGATGAGGTATTTAATTAGCAATTATTTTTTTAATAAAACTGAAGTATTTGATGAAAGGATAATAAATAATATAAGAAGTTTTCCAAAAGATACTTTTTTTTATCCATTTATAGAAAAAGAGGAAATCATTTCTAATATTTATGCAACTCCACCTTATTGGATAAAAGCTCAGGAAAATATTAAAACCTCAACTGGAAATATGTTTCTAAAAACACATAATTCAATGTGTAAGTTAAACAATTATTCTTTTACTAATGAAGATTTAACTTCTGCAGTAATTCATATTATTAGAGATCCAAGGGATATAGCTGTGTCTTATTCAAATTTTACAGGTGAAACTCTTGATCGAAATATAAAATTTATGACTTCTAAAAATTTGGTACATAGAATTGATCGACATAGAAGTAGTTATGTTCCTGAATTCACAGGATCTTGGAAATTTAACTATATTTCATGGAAAAAAAGCTTACCGAATACACCTAAAATCATTGTTAAATATGAAGATTTATTAAATAATACATATAGAGAATTTGAAAAAGTAATTAATTTTTTGTCTATAATTCTCAATTTTAGACCAGATCCAAATCAAATAAAATTAAGTATTAATTTATCAAATTTTAAAACATTACAAAATTATGAGAAAAATAAAGGATTTTTTGAGTCATCAAAGCATGGAATATTTTTTAAAAAAGGTAAGGCTGGTCAGTGGAAAAACAAACTAAATGATAGACAAATAACATTACTAGAAAAAACATTTTATGAAGAAATGAAAGAATTAAAATACTTATAAAGTAAATCAGGTTAATGGAATTTTAGAATTATTTCCTGCTGCGTTATAACCTCTAATAACTTCAGGTCTTTTTGCAATTAACTTATACCATTTTAAAACATTTGGATAATTTTGTATTTGCAGCTTATGTTTTTCAAATCTAGCTACCCAAGGCCAAGTTGCTATATCAGCAATTGAATATTCTGTTGCTAAATAATCTTTATTTTTAAGCCTATCTTCCAATGTATCATATACTCTTTTTACATAATCTTTATATTTATTTTCAGCAAATTTACTTTTGCCTGCATTGTAAAAAAGAAATTGGTGTGCCTGTCCAAGAAAAGGGCCAACCTGCGAAGTTTGAAAAAAAAACCATTCCATTGTGCTCCAATAATATTGTTTAGGAATTAGATTATTGTATTTTTTTGCCAGATAAAGCATAATTGCACCAGATTCAAAAATGTTTAAGTTTTTTTCTTTATCTACAATAGCCGGTATTTTGTTGTTAGGTGAGATTTTAGTAAACTCTTTTGAAAATTGTTCACCTTCATCAAGATTTACAAGAATTACATTATAATTAACTTTTAATTCTTCTAACAGTATACTAATTTTTCTTCCGTTAGGTGTAGGCCAAGTATAAAGATCAATCATATTTTTAATAACCAAATACCATTAACAGTATAGATATTGTAAAAAAACTAATAAATGTACTTAAAACAATATTTGCTGAGATTATATTTTGAAGCGAGTTGTACCTATAGCTAAAATAGTACGATTGAGAACCACTTGGAAGAGCAGCAGCAATTGTAACAATAAACACTAAAAGTGAACTCATTTCTAAAATAAATTTTGATAATATAAATGCGATACATGGATGTAAGATATTTTTGAGAATAGTAAGTATAAAAGCAGTTTTTAAATTTTTATATAATTTAAAACTAGCTAGTCCAAAACCTAAAGATACCAAAACTGTTGGAAGAGCAAATTTTGTAAATGGATCCAATAAATTTAATATTAATTTAGGTACTTTTATATCTGAGAAATTAAGAAAAATTCCAATAAACATACCAAACAACACAATATTTTTAAACAATCCATAAATTGTTTTTAAAAAAATTAAAAAATATACATTTTTTCTATTTCTATAAGCTTCAATTATAATTGTAGTGTAGGTAAAATGAACAAATCCATGAAAAAAAACCAGTATCATATAAGGCAATGAATTTATTGGACCTAAGATAGAATAAACAAGCGGAATACCCAAGGCTACTGTATTTCCAAAACATGAACCAAGACCAAAAAGAGCTGAGTCATCAGTATTAAAACCTAAAAATTTATTACTTATAAAAAAACCTAAGGTAAAAATTAATATTCCGGATCCAAAAAAAGATAATAATAAATGAAAAGCATTTATATCTGGAAATTTTATTTGCCAAAAATAAGCAACCAATGCTAAGGGTAATAAAATATTAAAACTTGTAAAATCAAACCAGTTGATTATCTTCTTTGGGAAAATATTAATTTTTTTTATTATATAGCCTATTAAAACAAAAATAAAAACTTTAAATATAGCTTCAAACAATTCAATTTCCTAAGTTCAAAATATTTTCAATTATGTTTTCTACCCCTAATTCAAATATTGTTTTAAGATCATTATTTAAATTTTCATCTTGAAGTAAATTATTACTATTTAATATTTTAATAGAGGGATTTTCTAATTTGCCAGTAATTTTCGCTTCTACTATTAAATTATTGGATTCATAAAAAAACAATTTTGCATCAAAAAAATTATTTTTAATATCAAAGCTGCCTTTAATATTCATTTTGCTTTGCTGATTACTTATAATAAGGTTTTTTGTTACTATCTTTTCTTCATTTACACTTAATGCTCCATTAATTAAAGCTGGGGAATCACTAAAATTATTTATAATTTGTGAAAGAGATTGACTTAAGTTTTTGTATTTTGGTATTTGATCAATTAATAAGTTTAAGATAGCAATTCCAAAGCGTTCTTCTTCTGTAGTTACAAAATACATACTCCCATTTATAGGGAAAGAACCTTTAAGATTATTAAAAAAATTTTCTTCATCTAAATGACCAGATAACTGAAAATTTTCTGAAGATATTTTAATTTCAACCCTTTCCCAGTTAGCAAGTTTCAATTGACGAAGTACCTGATTTATATGAATATTCTTTAAAATACCATTTAATTCAAATTTTTTTTCTTTTGAAAAATTTAAATCACCCTTCAACTTAATTGTTCCTTCTCCAATTTTACTATCAAGACTTTTGAGGTTATATTTGTTTTTAAAAAAAATGTAATCACCTTTGATTTTGGTTTTTTTTAATTTTAAACCCTCAACATCTATAGAATCACTAAAAATATTAATATTTATTGGTTTAAAGCTATAAGATTTATTTAAATTTATATTAATATTACTAGCAATTATGTTTGCAGATTCTTTTATAAGCTTACCGTTAAAATTTAGTTTAAAGTTTGGATAGTAAACAAATTTAGGCTCACCCTTAAGAATAAAATTTAATTTATAATTATTTTCAAAATTAGCGATAAGATAGTTTAAACTATATTTTTTAGAAATATAATAATAAGAAGAAAGAGAAATAATAAATAAAAATATTGTAAAAAAAATAATTAATTTAATACTTTTCATTAAAATTAATATTTTAACTTTGTATATTCTTCATTAAATTTTTCTAAATTTTCTTCTGTATATTTTTTATAATCAAATTCAATTTTGGATGTTATTTCTGAAACCATACTCCACATTGTCTCCCTTAATAATGATGCACATTTTATGGCAAAATATTTTGAATATGTTTCATCATTAATTTTTTTATTAAAATAATTTTCAAGTAGGTATACTTCTTGTTCGTAAGTAAATTCGTTATTTGAAGCAAGTCCACCTAAATCAAATAAAGGTGTGTTAAACCCTGCATATTCCCAATCTACTACCCATATTTTACTATCACTTTCTATAAAATTAGCAGGTAAAAAATCATTATGACAAAATACTATATTATATGGAGAGGCTGCATTATCAATTTTTAGACTTTTGGATAAAAATTCATCTAAAAGATTTGTGTATGAGCTATCATTATCCTTAAGAAAACTTGCATAATGTTTTATAACATGAAAAACCCAAAATAATGGTGGAGACCCTGTAATGAAATTAGGAATTTTGTTATGAACATTCTTAATTACTTCTATTATTTGATCAAGATTTTGAACAACTAATTTAGAGTCATAAGTAATAGATTTAATATATTCAAAAACTATAATACCTTCAGCTGAGTGAATTAATTTTGGTGCAATATCTGCTAAAGAAGCTGCTTTGCTGCATGAAATTTCATTTTGTCTGAAAATTAAATGTTCAGGAATATCATTTCCAATTCTTACAAAAAACTTTTTATTTCCTTCATGTACTAAAAAATTCTGATTAGTTATGCCACCTGTTATTTTTTCAATTGAAATATTATCTTTCCAGATTTTCAAATTTTTTATAGTATTTTCAATACTCATAACTTCATGCATTAATCTTTAATAGCAATATTTTTTGGATCATGTAAAGGTTCTAGTTGGAGTTTTGCCTTATACTTTACAGTAGCGACTTCAATTTCAAATGTTTCATTTTTAAGATCATCTTTACTTAAATTACTATCAATATATCCAAATGCAATGTTTACATTGTAACAAAATGAAAAATTACCCGATGTTGTTTCACCAACTATTTTTCCATTATAGTATATTGGTTCATCATGAAGTAACAGAGGATTTCCGGGCTCTGAATTTAATAGAGTTAACATTACTAATTGTTTTTTTCTATTTAGTTTGGCGCTAATTAGACTTTTTTTCCCTATAAAATCAATTTGCTTATCAAGCTTTACAGCAAAACCTAAACCTGCATCATATGGATTTTCAGCAGGTGAAATATCGTGACCCCAGTGCAAATATCCTTTTTCCATTCTCATTATATCCATAGACAATCTTCCTGCATTAACAAGATTATGGTTTTGTCCAATATCTTGAATGATCTCATATATTGTTTTCGATTCATTTATTGGAACATATAATTCCCAACCTAATTCCCCAACAAATGAAAGCCTTTGAAACCATATTTCCACATTTTTAAATTTTAATAATTTACCTTTACCAAACTTAAATTTATCTTTTTTAAATTCATCACCAAAAATTTCTGAAAGTAAACTCCTGCTCTTAGGTCCAAAAATACCAAAGCATGCAAAATTTTCAGTTACATCAGTAAGCCTTGAGCCTTCTTTTAAGTATTTTTTAATATGTTTTTTATCGTGCTCTCTAACACCTGAACCAGATACAACTCTAAATTTATTCTTAGTTATAGAGGCGATAGATAAATCTGCTTCAATACCACCTTTTGTATTTAGCATTTGTGTATAGGTTATAGAACCAGGTTCACTTTTAATATTATTTGCACATAGAAGTTGTAAAGATGAATGAGCAGTTTCACCTTCTATTTCAAATTTTGAAAAAGGTGTTAACTCAAAAAAACCTACATGCTTTCTGGTATTAATTGTTTCATATTTTGCAGATTCATACCAGTTTTGATAACCAAAACTATATTCAAATTCTGGCTTGTTTCCATTTATGGCATACCACATCGGACTTTCAAAACCAGCTACTTGACCAAGGCAAGCTCCATTTTTAATTAAATGATCGTGATATGGGAACTTTTTGATATTTCGTGAAGTTTTAAGCTGCTTGTAAGGCCAATGCATACCATACTGATTTCCTAAACTTTCAGCGGCTCTTTCAACAATAAAATTAGTTTCAGAATGAAATTTTTCAAATCTACTTATATCCAATGAAAAAAGATCCTCATTAACCTCTCCGTTAATCATCCATTCAGCTGTAACTTTACCAGCACCTCCTGCGCTGACAATTCCAATACTATTAAAACCACAACATACAAAAAAATTTTTTACCTCAGGAGTTTCGCCTAACAAATAATTACTGTCGGGCGTAAATGATTCAGGTCCATTAAAAAATTTTCTTATACCTACAGTTTCTAGATCTGGAATACGCTTTATTGCGTGCATTAAATAAGGTTCAAAATGATCAAAGTCTTCAGGTAGTTCTGAAAAAGAAAAGTCATTTGGTACAAGATTAGTTTTTTTAAAGGCAGGCTTTGCATTTGGTTCAAATATTCCAACTAAAAACTTACCAGCATCTTCTTTTATGTATAGACAATGATTATAATCCCTAAGAACAGGAAGAGCCTTATTTAAGTTTTTTACTGCTTCAGTTAATATATAAAAATGTTCCACAGGATAAAGAGGAACACTAACATTTACATCTGAAGCTATCTGTCTTGACCACATACCACTTGCCAAAACTATATACTGACATTCAATCTTTCCTTTGTCAGTTTCTACTCCTTCAATTCTTTGGTTTTTAATGAGAATTTTTTTTACCAAACATTGCTCTATTATTTTTGCTTTATGCTGTTTTGCTGCTTTAGCCAAAACATTTGTGACTCCTATTGGATCAGCTTGACCGTCATAAGGAATATGAACACCACCAACAATATCATCCGTATTGATCAAAGGATAAATTTCTTTGATTTTCTCTTTTGAAACTTCACTTGCTTCAACATTAAATAGTTTAGCAGTATTAACTTGCCTTTTGAGTTCACTTAATCTTGCTTCATCGGTAGCTACAGTTAATGAGCCATTTTGTTTGAGCCCTGTTGATAATCCAGTTTCCTTTTCTAATTCTTTATACAATTTTAGTGAATGATTTCTTAATTTAGTGATTGTGGCTGAAGAACCTATTTGTCCAATTAATCCCGCAGCATGCCATGTAGTGCCAGAAGTTAGTTGGTCTCTTTCTAATAAAACTACATCATTCCATCCATATTTTGCTAAATGATAAGCTACAGAACAACCTGCTACACCACCTCCTATAACAACAACTTTTGCGGCACTTGGTAAGTTTTCTGTCATAACTAAAATAATATTTTTTTATCTTTGAATTCAAACATCTTATTAACATCATTTTCAGTTATGTCATTAATAGATGCTGGATTCCATTTAGGGTTATGATGTTTTGATATTAAAACAGCATCAATTCCATTATCAAAATCTTCTCTATAAACCATTATTTGACTTAAGTTATATTCCATTTCTAAGCATTCTTTCAGATTTTTAATTTTTCCTTTATTGATAAGTTCAGATGTTACTGCAAGACTCATAGGACATTTTTGTCGCAATATATTTAAATATTCTTTTGCAATATTATCATTGCTTTCTTCAAGTTTTTTAAAAATATTTTTAATGCTACCTACAAAGCATTCATTTATAAAACTAATATTTTGTATTTTAATATCTTTTGGTTTTTCATATTTTTTTATTGTACCTGTCATGACAAATTTATCAATGAGGTTTTCAATTTCATTACTTGGACAATAATTAGTTCCTAGTCCAAGTTCTAGGATCTCATTTGAATTAATCACATGCCCAGTTAAGGCCATAAACATTCCATAATTATTTGTTAGTCTTGATAAAAAATAACTACCCCCAACATCTGGAAAAAAACCTATAGAAGTTTCTGGCATAGCTAGTTTTGTAGTATCTGTCACTATTCTAAAGTCACCATATATAGAAAGACCAATCCCACCACCCATTACTACTCCATTCCATATAGATAAATAAGGTTTGGAAAAATTATTTATTTGGTGGTTTAATTTATATTCTGTTAAAAAAAAATCTCTTCTAAGTTTAGAACTTTTTCCATCCAATGAAATTTTTTTAACATCACCTCCAGCGCAAAAATGCTTACCTTCACCAATTAGGATTACTTGTTTTATTTTATTATTTTTCTCCCATTCATTTAATTTGTTAGAAAAATATTTTGCCATGTCTAAGTTTAAGGCATTTAAAGCTTTAGGTCTGTTAAGTTTTATAATACCAGTTGAATTTAATTCTTCAAAAATAATTTCCATTTTATTTTCTTTTTAACTTAAGAATTTTGTCTGATAAACCAACTTCTTTTGCCTTTAGTCTATTTATTTCATCTCTTATCCTTGCAGCATCTTCAAATTCTAATTTTGATGCCAACATATTCATTTTTTCTTCGAGATGTTTAATATGTTTGTTTAAATCTTTACCAACTAATTCTTTAGCATTTTCAATTTC
>MDSW01028288.1_pt1 | contig 11842 bp, 13 predicted proteins | sample 811171 | NCBI WGS metagenome assembly MDSW01 (sample SAMN05326641, study PRJNA326480) | marine metagenome | isolation source: seawater | place: Atlantic Ocean: North West | collected 2012
AGCCTCGTCTTTCAGGCCTTTGCCGGAGAGCGTGGCGGAAGCAATGGCGGCCTGCTCGACGATCTCGAGAATTTCCTGAATTAGCGACTGATCCACGGGACTCCGGATAAAAAGGGTTAATGGGCTAGCGAGGCGTGCTGACAGGGCAGTTGGCCCATGTCGCAGTCGATCTCGGCTTAAAAGCGCGGCTCACTGTATCAGCGATACCCCAGTCTCAGATGCGAGGGGAAGCTTCAAAAAAATCTCGACGCATTTTTGAGGTTGCTAAGAGGCGTTCAACACTTACAAAAGCACCCGGGAAGTACAAAATAAATTAAGGACACGCCTCAAGTTGAATCGAGCCAAACCGACTCACTTGCTATGGATTTCAATGCAGGGAATAGATCGATTTCAAAATGAGTATGCAAACATGAATCAGTCGGCTTCACGAATAATCATGCAGGAGTAGAAGAAAAACCAGACTGCGAATTGATTGACAACACGGAATCAGAAAGAGTTTCAAAACACAAGGGAGATATCAAGATGATACAAAGCAATGTCGCAAACATTAAGCAGCAAAAAATGAATTAAACCGCAATAACTAACTGATTAAACTAAACAAGTAAAAAACTTGCTACGAAAGAAATGCCTACTATCAAGTGATTTAAAAGTTCAGAAATGCGCAGACGAACAGACAGCTTAGGCGTGGGACGCAGAAGGAAAAAACATGGCGATTAGATGGCAGGAGAAGACTGGAGTGGAAAGCCGAAAGCTCGGTGTTGTTATCGATGTAACATTGCAGCGTCAAACGGTTAACGCTGCGATGTCCGCCAAAAGCCTTGTTGTTTCCCCATCAATTCTCTCAGCCGATTTCTCAAGACTCGGAGCAGAGGTTGAGGCCGTCGACAAGGCAGGTGCTGACTGGATTCACGTGGATGTTATGGATGGACGATTTGTCCCCAACATCACCATAGGGCCACTAATCGTTGAGGCTCTGCGCCCAGTGACGCAAAAGCCTCTCGATGTTCACCTAATGATCGTGGAGCCCGAAAAATACGTACCGGATTTCGCCAAGGCGGGCGCCGACATTATTTCGGTTCAGGTCGAGGCATGCCCTCACTTGCACCGAAACCTTGGACAGATCAAAGATCTTGGTAAAAAGGCTGGTGCAGTCCTCAATCCTGGGACACCGATCGACACATTGGAATATTGCCTTGAACTGTGTGACCTGGTTCTCATCATGAGTGTCAATCCTGGATTTGGCGGACAAAGCTTTATCGAAAATCAGGTGCAGAAAATCAGTGACCTGCGCAAGATGTGTGACGCACGCGGCTTAGACCCATGGATTGAAGTGGACGGTGGTATCAAAGGATCGAATGCATGGAAAGTAATCGATGCTGGTGCCAATGCCATAGTTTCTGGGTCAGGTGTATTCAATCAACCCAACTACGCGGAAGCCATTCAAGGTATAAGAGACAGCAAAAAAAATAGTTGATCAGCAATAAATAATAAACCTAAATGTACCTTAACAAAATGATAAGGTTATTGTTTCCTGAAAGAGACCGTAGAGGAAATTCAGACGAAAGCGCAGGAAAAAACATAAAATATATAACTAAGCGACTTGTAAAAGAATCCAGAAAATAAAAATAACGATTTTCATCATTCCTTCAATTCCAGTAAGACGAGCATGGGGATAACTAAGCAGAAGCGTTAAAGACAATAAAACCATTTCGAAAGGTTCCAGGCCAAGGATGACATTGGTATGGGTAATTTCCCCAAGAATCAAGACGGCAGGAACTGTCAAGCTTACGGTGGCAACAACAGAGCCATACAAAGTATTAATAGAACGCTGGACTTCACCATGAGAAGCGGCTTTCAAAGCATTGATTGCTTCAGGTGCAAGAATAAGACCAGCTACAAGAACACCAGCAAGTGAAGAAGGCAAACCAAGATCCGTGATACCCGTTTCAATGAGTTGACCCATTGATTCAGCAATCAGACAAACAAGAAGAAGGCCAACAATTAAGAAGCTAGTGGGCAGCCAAAGTGGTTGATGTGAATGGATTTGTCCATTTAAGTCTTCTGAGCCAGAAGCAATTAGCGAATCTCGTTCAGTATAAAGAGATCGATAACTACCCATCTGAGCCGTTAAAAAAACAGCATAAACACCAATAGCAACAACAGTAAGAACGACATTAACAGGCATACTAAAATTTGCCTCAGAAGTTGAACGGCTAAAATTTGGAATCACAAGTGCAAGAACGCACATTGTGCTGATTAAATCAAAATAGGTAAGGGCACCGAGTAGGTTTGGCGCTGCTAACTGAGTTGTATCCAACACACCGTTAGAGACTAAATCCCGACGTTTGAGAGCAGATATGACATTTGATACACCTGTAACACCAGTCAATGTAATCATGACAACAGAAAACATGGAATCACGAGCAAGAGTTGGATTGCTCTCACCGGTCAACATGGTGCTTGCGACCAAGGAAAGTTCAATTGTCATAACTGCGGCAGTGAGGATTAGCGTTCCATAAGGCTGACCAACCCGATCGGCCACACGATCAGCATGACCAACAACGCTAGAGGAAAGTAGCAAAACAACAGAGCTAAGAATTGACAAACCAAGGAGGACAACAACTGTTGGTTGTACGAGCAGCCAATCCAGAACATGAGTAAACTCAATTAAAAATAAGAAAAGGCCACCAATAAAAAAGGGGAAAAGCGATTGAATATCAAACTTCACTGCAGACTCAGAGGTGGAAGCCAAACCGAACAAATCGATTGATGAACTCCATTATGGAGTGTTAAAAAAAAATTGCCACACTCCAATCATAGGGTTACAAAAACGAGGATTCAAAAAGAATGAAGCGAGAATAGAAAGTATCTAAGAATACAAAAAAGAATGTTGAATAAAAAAATCGTGCACAAAATGTATAAATCAAATCAAGTAGATAAGAGACAAAAAAATAAATAGGTAATTACGAAATATATGGGGGGGGGTGGGTAAAACAGTTAAATGGTGAAAGATTACATTAGGTGAACGAACATAGTCAAAAAGCAAGGTGCGGAGCTAATATAAAAAAATGATTAAAATCAAGTAGAAGTGACACTAGATACCATTATACTTTTACCAGCTATTGTTCTTTTAATAATAGGATGCTTTGGAATATTGAATTCAAAGTCTCTAATTAATTCACTATTCTCGCTAGATGTTATTGATACAGCAACAATCAGTATTTTCGTATTAATAGCAGCAACATCAGGCTCCCAGACGCCAATATTATCTTTTGCCAAGAGATATGCGGACTATTCGGATCCATATCCTCAAGCGATCATACTCACTGCGATCGTGATTGGTTTTGCTACACAAGCATTGTTATGTACTATCGCACTACGGCTTAGTCGCTCAACTCCACTTTTAAAATACACAAACTTAGAAAAATGATAGATTCGCCAATTTTCTTTGTTGTATTAACCTACTTACCTGCAACCTTAGGGTTTTTAGGATGCATAAAGCCAAAATTGATATATCCAATATCAATGCTGACACTCTTGGGAATCGCAGCTATTTCACTGGGAGGAATATTTACCGGATTTGAAACAAGATATAAACTAATGTGGACAGGTGGAATTGAGTTTTCATTTGATCAATATACATTTCCTCTACTTCTTGGAGCAAGTCTATCCTTATTAATAGTTTTAAGTTTGTACAGAGATAAATTATCACATTACTTCTATCAAATATGCCTCGTTTTATTAACTGCATTGACAGTTTCATTTTCGGCACAGGATCTGATTAGTATCTACATCGCATTGGAATTGACTGGTTTCTGCGCCTTCATCCTCATAGCAGATAGAAACGACAATAAATCTCTATTTCACTCCTTTCAATACTTGATAGGCGGCGGACTTGCGATGTTGATATATTTGATAGGTGTTGTACAAGGATTTCAATTTTCGGGCACATTTTTGATATCAGACCTATCAACAGCAACAACACCTGCATTGTGCCTAATTGTTGCTGGTCTTTTAACAAAAGCAGGAATCTTCATCTGCGGGCTTTGGGTACCAAACATCTATTCGCACGCCAATCGTCAAACGGCAGCAATTTTGTCAGGTTGCGTAACATGTGCGGGTGTAGCTCCCATTGCAAGATTGAGTGTAAGTATGGAGCCCATTGGCAACTCAATGGTTGTTATTGGTGTTCTAAGCGCAATTGTCGCAGCATTATATGCGGTGTTTGAAAGAGATGACGGGAGAGCGTTAGGCTGGAGTTCTGTATCTCAATTAGGGCTTGCAATATTATCACCATCGTACGCATGTATATACGCAATGCAACATGGATTATGTAAAACACTTTTATTTGTAACTCTATCGTCACCAGATGAGAAAGACACCGGACACTATTCCGAACAGGAGTCGCCAACAAATGTGCCTGAATGGCTACTAGTAACAACTTTTGTTATTGCATCTCTATCAATTATGGGATTACCGTTTACATCGGGTTTTATAACAAAAACATGGTTAAAAGGGGATATACCGTTAGAAGCATCTCTAATAACTTCAACTTCTACACTACTAACAGCAACGGTATACGCCAGACTCATATGGACTAGGATTAGTCTGTATAGACGCAACATGTCAAAAGTACGTCCTCACAAATTAGAAAATAATACAAAAATCAATGCTCAAACAATAATATTATTTACATCGGGGATATTGATTATCGCATTCAGTTTAAGTTATCCTGGGGCATATTACTACGAAAATATTCAAAGTTCACTAACAGCAATTGTACTAGCATCTTTCTTATATACTTCAGTAGCTGGTCTACAAACGGAGAACTTTGTAAAGCCAGTCACTAAAACATTAGATCTAGTCGGTGCGCCATTTGTTGTTGCCGCACTGTTACTTGCAAACCTCTTCTACTTTAAAATTTGAAAAGATGACAACCGTGATTCGCTTATTGACAATCCTTATCTTTCGGACATTTTTGTGGGGTTTAGTAACTGGTAATTTTCAACAATATAACTTGATAGGAGGACTATTCTTATCAATAATTATACCAATTGGAAATTATAAAAATCTTAAATTGGAGGCAATACTTCCTTCTATAATTAGAATTATAGCAGTTCCACTACAACTCATAAAAGAAACAATCCAGCTAATGCTAATCTACAATCCTGAAGATGTGCACTCAGAAGAAGAGAAGAATTTGTTCGCACAGAAAGGCTCGAAGCTTGCAACATTTATTGACGTTCTAGTAATCACAGCAACACCAATGTCGTTAGTCACAGGTTCAAAAAATAATAGATTTTGGAAAACTCATACATTAAAAGAAACCGGTAAAAGACAATGATTACATTTGTTCCGATGCAAAATATAGATTTGGTAATATTACTATCTATGATTGCAGCAAGCTTAATCTCTGTTGCGGGGGTTGGAAGGTGTAAGACGATTACGGAGCGTATAGCTGTCGCGACGAGTTTCGGAAGCAAAATAGCAATGTTTATCATTGCCTACGGAGTATTTAGAGGAGATTGGATGATTGGCTCAATAGGAGCAATAATTCTGATTAGTGGTGATGCTGGAATGGTAATATTAAGTCTAACGGAGCTACAGGAGTAAAGAATGGGAAATACAATCTCCTACGCTTCTGTCATCCTTGGTGTAATCCTATGGTTTTGGGGAACAATACCAATACTAAATAAAAAGCATTCATTGTTCTACAAATTACACACTTTAACCGTCTCTGATACGGTAGGATCAATATTTATAATCATTGGTTTATTGATAAGGAATCACGACCATTGGGCAATCCTTAGTATCGCAACTATATCGCTAATATTGTGGAATACTTTTTTTTCATATTTACTGGCTACTGTAACGAATAAATCATGACTTTAATGATATTAGGCAGTCAAATGACTGGTTCGTTACTATTACTACCTATTGAGTTGATATTACCCGTCCTGGGAGTACTTCTGATCAAAACTGAGTCACCTATAAGAGGACTAATCTATCGATCATTTTTGGGGTCGATTGCTGCCTTGATATATGCAGCAGTTGGAGCACCAGATGTTGCACTAACAGAAGTCTTGGTAGGAACACTTTTATCAGCGATACTTTATATAATCACGATAAGAGCCTGTTATACAGTTTTAATAATATATCCGGAGAATTTCGAAATCACTGAATTACTATTGAAAGAGATAACTGATATATTCAACGAATTGCATTTACAGGTAAAGTATTTACAAAAAGATTTTGAAAAAAATTCTACTAGTTACGATGAGATACTATCTGAATCAACATTATCTGGATCTCCGCATGCAGTGCTTGATAGCCGAGGGTTGTTTATTGAATCATATATTTTATTTCAAAACCTAAAAGCAACAAAATACTTTAAAGGCAAATCTTTCCCAACAGAAATATTTACATCAACAAAAGAAATGAAACCTGGAGAACAATCATGAATGATTCACAAAAACTAGCTCAGACAGTAAAATCAACACTATACCTAATAGCAATTTCAATAGTAATGTTAGTTGGCTTACTATTAAGACCCGAAGCTATACCAAGAGATACAAACCAGATTGTCGATTATTTAACGACACTAACAAACATACCAAATTCAGTTACAGCTGTCATTTTAGGAAGTAGACTATTTGATACTATTGGTGAGGTAACAGTTTTTACAGTTGCGGGACTAGGGGTGAAAATTTTGCTGGCTGATGAAACATCAGAGACAAGACTAATTGGAATACAAGACCCTGTGATAATATCACTATTGGACTTTGTTGCATTATTAAGTGCATTCTTAGCGGTAGAATTGGCAGTCAGGGGACATATAACGCCTGGTGGAGGATTTGCCGCCGGTGTAGCAGGAGCAACATCTGTTACACTCTTAATGATAACAGGACGATTAAACGAAATTGAACAATTTTATGGCAGATCAAATGCGGCAGTAATTGAGAAAATCGCAGTAATCGCATTTATTATATTCGCCATAATGAGTTTTACTTCTGTTGTTTATCCAACAAGTCCATTTACGTGGATCCCTCAAAATATATATATTCCAATACTAAATATTGTTGCTGGCTTAAAAGTTACAATTGGTGCCTGGTCTGTAATCAGACTGTTTATAAACAAGAGAGGAATCATCTAAAGAATGAAAAATGGAAGAAGTAAAATAGATGATTGGTATTTTGGGGATTATGAAGGAGGTTTCTCAGGTTCACGATACAATCAGCTTACATATATTACAATTTTTATATTTCTAGTAACTGTTGCACTTTCAACAGAACAAAGTCTTAGTCGGATTATTCATTCTTTATATATCCCTTATATCTATAACTTAATAGAACTCTATTTTATCTCGGACTTTATCGGCAAGGTATCGAATACATGGTCATTGACTAATTATAGAACTATTGGATTATTGAGATCAATATTTGGGCTTAGACAGTTTCTTGACGCCCTAACTCTCTTTTTGCTAACCACTAACTACTTTCCAAATGAATCAGCACCTGTTATTGGCCTTTACTTGATAAAAGTATTACTTATAATATACAATTCAGAATTAAGGGAAATACTAAATCGTCTTAATTATATATTGACAGCAAATCCGGCAAAGACTTTTTTTCCAATAACATTATTGGCGATAATCACTTACATCATGGCAGCGTTAATGTATATAATAGAAAAAAGTTATGACGCTGTTCATTTTGGTTCAATTTTAAGAGCATTTTGGTTCTCATTTGTAAGTGTTACAACAATAGGATACGGCGATATAACACCAATGACATCGCTGGGTAAAACCGTTTCCGGAATATTCGCTCTACTTGGTATTATATGTGTAACATTCTTGACTGCTAATATCATTGATATGAATAGTCAATACGAAAAAGTTGGATCAGTTCATCAGGATATTGAAGAAATTAAACACAAAAAAGTGTAAATTAACAAAAAATCTAATACTTAGGCTAAAAGGACTATTATCTCAAAATATCAGATTAGTTTCACTCCATTAATGTCTTAAGATAATAAATAATTGAATAGAAATAAATAAATAGAGACATTCAGACATTGAATATTTAGAAACAAGCAACACAGCACACTTCGCATCAGAGACTAAGATCAAGAATGTCAGGTAATGATTACAAAACAATAGACTAGTAAAAAAGAATGTAGAAAGGCATCAATAGCATCCGAGCTCGATCAGGACAGGTCTAGAGTATAGAGAGTATTATTCAAAAAAGTGCGAATTAAGAGAGAATTACAATCCATAAGTAAAACGTGTTGTCTTGGTATTTTAATTGTCATATTGGCATTGGGTTCATTTGGAGGGCAATGTTACTCAGCAGAGATAGAATATTTTCAAAATATATTAGATCGGGGTTATTTTAAGGTTGGCATACCACCATACGACACACCACCTTATTACTATTATGATAATAGAACAAAACAGATGGAAGGAATTGATATTGATATTGTGAGAGGGTTTGCACAAAATATCGGAGTGGAAGCTGTATTTGATAAAAAGTCAAAGACATATAATGGGTTACTAAAAAGGACTGGAGAAGAAGATTTTGATTTAACAATAGGTAAATTAAGCACATTCTATAAACGTATGGAAGATGCACATCCACACGAATACATGAAGTTTAGACATGCTTTACTTGCAAATAGAAAAATTATTTCTAAAATACAAGGACAAATTCCAAATGAAAATTTAGCACCTGTTTTAACTGCATCTAAAATAAGAATTGGCTTTATTGAGGATTCTTCTTACGGTGAATTTGCAAAAGAGCTATTCCCAAATGCAATTAAGGTTGGATTAAAAGACTGGGATACTTGTAAAACTGCTCTAAGCAACAATAAAGTGGATGCAATTTACAGAGATGCTACAGAAGTTAAAAAGATTGTTTATGAAAAACCAAACTTATCTCTCGATTTTGTGCCAATACTTTTTGACGACAAAATTGATCATATCTCAATGTATGTTTCGTCTAAGGTGAATCCAGATTTATCACCAATGCTCGACTTTTACATAACTCAGGAGTTGGGTGTAAAGACAGATACAGAGATTATGGAAGAATATGAGTGCTTCTTCAACAAAAATACAAGTAGAGGTTGTAACTAAAATGGATACTAATTCGAGAGAAACAAAAATGAAGTTTCCGAGACGAGGTATTATTTTCAAGTACACAAACTTAAGAGATTCTCTTCGGAAACTGAGATCACTGAGGTCTTTTTTAATTTATATTTTACCGATTTCACTATTATTGGGTTTGGTATTTCCTGAGGCATCGGGAAGTTTGAATTCATTAGGATTATCACTCGTTCAATTAATATCCTTTCCTGCAATACCGTTAGTACTTGCAGCAGTGATTTTGTCAACTCATTCAATACTAACAATATCAAAGGAAAAGAAATCAAAGTTTAACTTTACAAGACGATTAATACTTACACTAGCAACAATCGTTATATTTGTATCGTTGTTTGCTTTGTTACTTGCGTTGTATCAAAAACCAGGGATTTTATCGCCCGATGGGAAACTTTCGATAGGTCGGTACATGTTAGACGTTACTGATATAAACTTGTCCTTAAATTCGATCAATGAAGGTAGTATTGATAATTTCAAGTGGTTTAAAGATATATTGCCTATAAACATAATTGGAGATGCATCAAATAACGAAACTTTAAAGGTCATTACAGGTTCCGGCTTATTGGGTTGGGGGTTATCACTATTGCCAGTCGGCAAAGCCGAACCATTACTTTTGATTGTAAGAAGCATTTATGATGTTGCTCTGAAGGTTTTAGATGAATTGTTACTAATTGCTCCTCTAGTTATAATATGCTTAATAGCAGGCTCCTTCGCAACAATTAGCTCAGAAATGATCGTTGCATTATTGAATTTGACAATCTGTATGTTGTTGGGATCAATAGCCTCATTAGGAGTAAGTAGATTAATTTTTAAAAGATTTACAAGTTCAGACGAAAGAAAACAAATACACGATAATCCAGCCGATTCTGTATTCTTATTGGGACTTTCGACTGGTAGCAGTTTGGCCTGCTATCCGACAATTATTAGGTCGATGGAAAGATTAGGAAGGAACACAAGCCAATCGGAGGTTGCAGCATCGCTAAGCTTATTGGTATCAAGTATGGGAAATATCATATATAACATCATAGCTATAACATTTGCGTTAAATCTTTTTGAAGTACCATTGACTCCTTATAAATTAATCGAGGTTCTTATCCTCGGGATTGTTACCGGAATATCAGCAGCAGGCTTGACTGGAGTCTCAGTTGTGCCGACCATTGGATTAGCACTAACAGCATTAGCATTGCCAGTTCCACCCGTCCTTGTGCTGCTTTTAGCTATTGATCCGATTCTTACCCTTCCAAGAGCTGCAACAACGGCAGTGTTGTCTATGGCGATATGCACGATATGTTCTGAGAAAAATGATATCAGAGACTTGACTGACTCAAGCGTAACCGTGTAAGTTTAGAATCGTAACAAATGATTAATATTAGACAAATCATTTCCAATGAAAATGATTATAATTAAACTGTTATGGCAAAAAAATTGTCCTCCGCTATTTCACCTAAATTCGTGTCAGGCAACAATCAACGATGATACATCTCGATCCTGATTTTAAAAATCTCAGCAAAATGCAACGAGAAGTAGCATTGAAAAGTATTTATTCATTGGCCAAGTACGGTAATGTAAACAGAGTTTCAGGGATAACTCAGCTTCACTTGATACACGCGATAGGAAGTGCTCTCTTGGGTATAGAAATGACTGTTGAACAGGCATTAACTAAGACGCATGATCTAGATGATCTTGAAAAACAAATGGAAAATGTGGATCAAACTATTCGCCACCGTCTGTTTCAATTGTTTACTTTAGTTGAACTAATACTAGATCCAATGCCACTTCAAGCAACCCAAGCCCTTAACAAAATAGCAAAGTCATTAAATGTAAACGACGAGTTTATTGAAATTGCACGTGATTACAGTAAAGGAGCTTATGGTATCGCAGCTACTGATCTGGCAAGAAAAGGATACATGGGGAATCCAGAACTCTTAAAAAAAGGATCAACGAAAATGAGAGTTAATAAAACATTGACAGATCCTTTTGAACTTGATGACGATGATCCAAAACTTCTTAAACAGTGGATAGATCTAGAAAATTGTGAGAAAGGGACTTTAGGTAGGAATATTTGGGAATACTATCAGGGTAGAGGTTTTGTATTTACTGGTCAAAAAGGTAGCGTAAATCCATCGATCGCTCAACACGATTGGATTCATTTGCTGTGTGACTACAACACAACCATCGAGGGAGAGCTGGAAGTATTCTCGTTTATTGGCTCAGCGATTCCAGACGTTAAGGGGTTTTCCTTCTTGGTAGCCATTGTGAGTTTGTTTGAAACAGGTCGACTTGAATCCTGGGGTGGAGGCGTTCTAAATGCAGACAAAGGACACCTTGACCTACCTGGAATGCCGGAAAGAGTGGCTGATGCAATACGTCGAGGGAGAATATGCAATCGAGATGTGATGTATGGGATCGATTACTTTAAATACAAAAACATGAATATTGAAGATGTGAGAACACAACTTCGAATTGTAAGTAAAGACCAAGACATTGACTCCCCTGGGGTGTGGCACCGCGACGGAATCACAAGTTACCAACGAAAGCATGGAAACATTAGGTTTCAACCGCCTTCCTAACCTAGAAGGAGTGATTAAAATTCCCTGGCAGATCATGAAACCATCAGCTTCACAAAGGAGCCAATAGGAACAACAAAAATTAATCTTTTTCTATTATATATTGGAAGAGATTAAAAAA
>MDSW01032711.1_pt1 | contig 11842 bp, 11 predicted proteins | sample 811171 | NCBI WGS metagenome assembly MDSW01 (sample SAMN05326641, study PRJNA326480) | marine metagenome | isolation source: seawater | place: Atlantic Ocean: North West | collected 2012
TACGGAACTTTGTTACCTGCGTATTTGCTAGCATTCATTAATGAATACTGTCCGTTTGCATATTTTCCTGGACCAGCCATTTTATGCTACCAATTGGCGTTGCATCACTGGGCTAGGTTCTATCTCATTAACATACCCTAATAAACTTGAGCCACGTCTGCTTAAATTTAAAAATAAAGGAATAATTTTTTTGAGATCTTTTTCACCTTCGAATTTATCTAATACGTCATTGACGTGTGTATCAATAGTAATAGACGCTTCAATAACTGCCGCAGTTAGTGCCGCGGCGGCTTCAACATTTCCGTTTGTTCGTTTTAAAAAAAACGATTTAGTCCTACTATACTCAGCATCTGATATTGATGGTTCTTGTTCAAAGTAATTTGTAAAGTATTCTTGCACTTGTGCATCAAACCCGCTACTAGGATCAATTAATGGTAAGTTTGTTTTTTGGTTCATATTGCTATTGACGGACTTGGACCTGCAGGCACTGGTTGATTTGTCTCTTCCTGTAGCCTGCGTCTTAAGTCATTCCTTTCTCGAAGTAAAAATTCTGGTACACCTTGATTTACCGCGCCTAGGTTATTGTTAATTGTATCTTGTATTTGCGTGTTAAGGGTATTTAATCTATTCTGTAATTCTCTAATTTTGTTGGCTCTTGTATTTGTTGGGAGTTCGCCTTGTATTACAGGCCGGGCATCACTTAATCTTCGAGGATTAGTTGGTGAAGTTACTCCGTTTGGTATAACTCTACCGTTGCCTCTGTTAATAACTGTATTTGATGATGGGGTACCAAAGAGTATATCGCTTATAAAGTTTCCGTTGCTACGAACATTATTTGGATTTAATCCGGTAACCGGAGCAACATTATTAGTGTTACCTAGATCGAGTCCAATAGCAGATAGCCCATCTAAAACAACATTAGGTATAACAATATCATTGAGAGGATTATCTCCTCTTAGTATACTGCCAACTGCACGTTGAGCATCTTTCTTAAGAACTTCACCAAAGTCAACATCTCTTGTGTTATTAAACAATATACCGCCCTTAACAATGGCGCCTAAGACGTTTCCATTAAACAAATCATTTGCTATTGTATTTGCGGCATCTAATATACCGCCGGCAAAGAATACTGAATTTTTGCCGCCATCGCCGTGTATTCCAATCGGGCTTGGTGTGGTATCGTAGTGTATCTCACCAAATCCGCGTGGGTTAATATTATTAACAAATCCTGTTGCATACTTAACTGTTTCATAAGTCATTTGCATTGTATGTTGCATTAGTGACCCGTTTGCATATGCATGATTATCATGACCAAAGGAACTAATCATTGGATTAATTAATGTATATTCTGCAAATCGTTTCTGCAACATACTATAGATTTTAACATCTTTAAAGAACCGTTGTCGTCCAGAGTTTAGGCCCCATTGTTCTCCAGGCCTAAATCCGTACCTATCATTTGTAGTATATTGAGCACCACCAACTGCATAGTGACTATCGCTAAAATAAAATTGATAATAATTATTCCAAAGTTGACGGATCAAATCTTTGTTATCATCATGGAATGCGATGTTAATTGGATTGTAATTAATCTTGTGGTGAGTTTGGACTTGTCTGTTGTATTGGTTGTGTGTTTGAACATCAATACTAAAACTTGGTAAGTCAATAGTCTTTACCAATAACGGTATTTCTAATTTATCTATACCCGAAAAAAGTTGTGCGGCGTCTGGAGTAAAACTAAAAACCACATGAAAAAGGTTTGAATACCGAGGTTGTAACTCGTATCCATTATCAACAAATGTGCGGGCCGCATGTTGATAGTCCCGCACATTGTCGCCTCTTTGCAATGCGTTTAGTAAACTGTTAACGCTAGTCATATGAGGTTAACCTCCTAGCCTGTTACTACTGAACCAATTGTCCTCGCTACTGATGCGCCAACACCGTCACCAATTGGTGTCTGTACTGCGTTATCAAATCTAATTGATAATGCAACTGTTGCTGGTTCACTTGATGCATAGTTCAAGTCACCGTAGTTAACATTCTGTACAAAGCAACCGTATAGTTCCCATGTCTCTAACACGTTAGGTGTGCTTGCGCCGTTGCCGCCATCGAGCATTTCAAAACGTGTAATAAACTTGTAGTCGATGCCTGAACTTGCACTTGCTTGCTCGAGGAAATCGAATTGCTTTTGAAGTTGTTCACCAACTAAACGTGTAACGCTACCGTTTACATCGTCACGTAGGTTAATTGTTACAGCCTCCCAAGTATGCTTACCAATTAAGAATACTTTTGAGTTGTAAACTGGAACTTCCATCTCGTCAAATGTAACAGAAGGACGAGTAATGTCTATTACTTGTTTTGTTAATTCTGTACGTGGTGTTGAAACGCCAAAGTTCTCAAACATCGCCCTAAAGCGATATTTTAGTTTGGGCATTAACAAGCCTTGTGAGCTTGCTGATTGATCACTGTCGACCGGAACAGTAAATTTAGTAAGTGATGAAACTGACATTTCGTCTTGCTCCTATATAATTGTTAATAGTATTTATCTGTCGTTGGTCACAAAAAATGGGGGGCTTTCTAGTTAACCCCCCATATTATTTGTTAGTTAAACAGATTCAGCGGCTGCTATGTTACCACTAGCAATCTCACCTGTATTCTTAAGTCTAATTGGAATGTAGATAAATTCTGTTGCCTTTGTAGGCTCAATAGCAATATCAACATATAGTTCGTTGCGATCAATTCTAGAGTTTGTATTATTTGTTTCGTCACAAACAACTAGGTAATCGTAAATACCACGTTTTGCAACTAGATCGTTCATTGTACTTTCAATGTTCTCTTTAAGCTCGTCACGTGTAATTTTGTCGTTTGGCTCAAATACATACGACAATGCAGTGTCTTTAACACTCTTGCGTAAGAACGAAACAAGCCTTGCTACGTTAATACGATCCAATGCGCTAGGCGTATTCGCCCGTGTCTTGTTGCCATAGTTAAGAATACCTTGTCCATGGAAGAATGCTATTGGATTAATCTTGTTAGAATACAATGTATCACGTATTGATTCTCTAACATTGTCAGTTGTAAATTCGCCTGTTGATGCTTTAATATACCCTAAACTTGTAACGTTGTCTACAGCACCTCGACGTGTACCTGCAGGAGCAAACCATTCAAATGCTTGGTCATCATTCCGACTAAACACACGAGCCATCATATGACTTGGTGGTACAACAATAGTATTTCCTGATAAGTCATTTGTTTGTCCTGATGGATAAAATACGCCTAAGTACTGATCACTAGTAACAAGTCCGTCATCGCCGTTATCTGATGCCGCGGCAGTGTTAGTTGCCCATGATGTAAGGTCAGTACCATTTGCCGCAAGCCTCATTGGAGTATCACCAATTACAAATGCTGTATTGTTTCTATCATTGTTAAGTGAAACCATATTAGAGATTAGCTCTGGATACCCAGGTGCTGTAATAACATTAAAGTTACGTGAGTCTTCGCGCAACTCTGAACTGTTATCTATTGCTGACTTCATTGCGGCTACAATAGTACGTCGTACTGCCTTACGATTCATGTAAGGCGACCCATCTGACTTATTACCACTTGATGTTACCCATGCATCTTTCTCTGTTGGAAGTGTTGGATAAAGTGTAGTGTCTGGGAAGTTTGTACGACTAAAATAATTGCTACGGAACTTCTTAACATTTTGTGAACTACGTCTTGTGTTAAAAAGTAGCATACCTCTTGGATACAATGCTGGATCTGGTTTGTCAATATCAACAACATCACTTGTTAGTAATGCTTTAGTTGTTGGAATTGTTCCTGTGACAACATCTAATGTTGTGCTACCCATATAACGTGCATCAGCAAACACAATACCGTTTTCTGTAGTTTGATCTGTGTTATCGATTAATACCCATTTGTTTTCGCCGTCTACTGTTTCGTAACGGTATAGTTTTGGATAATTCTCTAAGTCACTTGAGTCAATCCAAAGATCACCAACAACTAATGCTGTATCATCACTCTGCAATGTTGGCTCTGTGGTGCTAAAAATAACACCGTCTGGGTCTGTAGCAGTTAGTGTAAATCCACGTGCGTCAGTACCTAAGTTCTGATATCCTTGCCATGTTGTACCATTATGAATCATAATGTCTGCTTCAAGAGCATCACTATACCAATGAGTGTTGTCTGCAGGATCTGCACTTGGTTGTGTTGTACTTGCTGTATAAGTTGGCGCAACCCAGTTACTTAAAATTAAATCACTGTTATTACCTGCACGTACTTGTCCAGTAGTAATTGCTGTTACAATGCCTGCTGTAGTTAATGGTGTTCCGCTTGTTTCTTTAAGGATGATAACACCACCTAATGAATGCTTAATAACTATTGCACCAGTAGTACTAATGCTTGCTGTAACGTTTGTAACGTTTGCGGCATTAATGTCACTTGCTAAAGTTGTTAGTGTAGTGCCACTCAGTGTTACTGTTGTGGCAGTTGACATTGTTGTGCTACCTGCGGCGCTTGCACTAATAGTAAATGTATTAGATGCTGTTAGCGAAGCAGTTGTAACGTTACCTGTTACTTCTAATGCGCCTGTTGCATAACGTTTGAATAATTTATAAGTTGCTGTATCATCTTCGTCAACGTCAAACTGTACATAATACTTTCCTGCTTCAATCGCTTTACCGCCAGTCGTATCAGTTTCTTTAAGAACTGTTTGATCATTCTCAAAAATATTTGTTCCAGTTAATGTTTGTGATTCAAACACTCCGTTTGTAGAACTATAAACGCTAATGTCTGGTCTTGCGCCTAAGTTGTGTTGAGTAGTTTTAATCCAAATACTCCCGTTAGGACGAGGAACTGTATCGCTAGTCTTCCATTCAGGAACTGTGTAGTGTGCGCTCTGCTGGATTAATGGTCTTGCATATGTCCCTGCTGTTAAGCCTGCCACTGTAAGAATTGTTCCACTACCGTTAGCAAGTATAATCTTACCATCTGTGGTTGAACCATCACTAGCCGCTGTACTATTTGCGTAAATTTCAATTTTATTATCAACTGCCGCGGCTGTAACACCAGTAATACTTGCACTATTAATACTGGATGCAAGTTGTGCTACTGTTGTTCCACTAAGTGTAACAGTTGTGCCATTAAGAACAATAGTATTACCATTTACAAGCGTTGGACTTGCAATAGTTCCAGAGATAGTTGGCCACGCAATTTGCCAACTTGCACTACCTACTAGTACCCATGCGTTACTGCGGTTCTTGTAGTATACTGGATTCTTTACGTTTGTCATTACAACAGCATAGTCGCCAATAGCGCCAATGCTTGTTAATGGTACCCCACTATCTAAGTCGCTTGTTGAAGTAATAACAGTTGGAATTTTATTTGTAAATGCACCAGTACTTTTATTCCATTCAAAGATTCCCCAACGGCTATCTGTACCTGCATCCCACCAAACGGTATTTGCTGTTGGATTACCTGTTGGACGACTTTGGTTTGAAACCAAATCGTCTACGTTAATATCTGCTCTAGTAACATAAGCCCTGTTGCTTACACCTAAGAAACTGTATGCGGCCATTAAGCCATATTCATTGTTTTCATATCCATGAATTGGTGTTCCGGCAGTAGTTGTATAAAACTTTGGATTACCAAAAGTTTGTGTTAACTCACGTTGACTACTTACTAGGTAAGTTTTACCTGCGTTAGCCGCCGTAGTACCTGTAGCCGTAGCAGTTGTGCTACCACCTTGTTTTTTATCTTGACCGGAGGCAACAATAAATGTTGCTACGGTTCCGGTTGGTGCCGGAGCATATTGACTTTCGTCAGTTACTGTAACTTGTACACCTGGGGATGTTAGTGCCATGATTTGTCTTCCTTCAACATAAGAATTTTATTAAAAGTATTTATCGAATAATTGTATTTTACGCTGTATTTACATGGTACCTTTAAAGGTCCGCAATATAAATACCTGTATGCGCCCTTTATGTGATAAATGTCAAGTTAATCCTCGAGCAATAAATTATTACCTTGGAGATAAAATATATTACAGAAAATTATGTGACGCATGTAGTCGTAAGAAACGAAATCAAAAAGCTCACAAAGATCCACTGTGGAAAATTTCAGGATATAAAATGAAACGAAGTTGCGAAAAATGCGGATTTAAAGCCGCACGTCCTAAACAATTAACAGTGTATTATCTAGACAATAATAAAAGTAACATTAGTTACAATAATCTCAAAACCGTTTGTTTAAATTGTAATTATGAACTAAGTGTTACTGGTTGGCGGATTGGAGATCTTCAAGCAGATCTTTAACTACTACATAAAGGTCGTCAATGGTTCCTTCATTAGTAATTAGATAGTCCGGAACAATACTTGCCCACATGTATTCACTAGCGTGAATTTCGGGGTGTAAATGTGGCATAGTATCAACATTATGTTTTGCAACTTCAAACCAATCCGGATCTTCGCCTCTTTTAACTCTTACTACTTTGCCGCCTGCTCTGCGTATCATTGCAACTTCGTTTGGAAATCTAGCATCAGTTATTACAACATTATGCTCTATTCTACTTAGGCGTTTTTCTAAACTTAGTATCCAAGTATCTTGGTGAAAATTATTTCTAAATACATCAGTACCTAGTAATTGCAATGCTAGTCGAGGAGTAAAATCCGGAATGTTTAGTCGTTTAGACCACCATTCGTCGATTGTTTCTCGTTGTGCTCTACTTTTGTCAGTGTCGCCTTCGAGCATTGCCCTGTCCCATCCAAATATAGAAGCAGTAGCATCTTTTAAACTATTAGCAAAACTTTCACTACGAAAGCCTTTGTCTATTAGCATGTTGCCAACAGTACCTTTGCCCGAACCTATAAGTCCTATTAATCCTATAATCATGTATATATTATAACAGAGTTTTTGTAATTAGCCAATAATAAATGATAGCGGATCTGAGCCATCAACGTAATTTTTAAGTTCCTCATCTAACACTTGGAGTTCAGATTGTGCTTCTGCTTTAAGTGTGTCACCATTTAAACTAGTGCCGCCTTGTGGGCCTGCAATAGTTGAGAATTTACTACGTGCTTCACCTAATGTAAACTTAGCCAATGCTAAACTATAATCTTGTACCCATGGTTGTGCTTGTCTATCTTGTAATATAGTTACGTCAGGTTTAATATTATAAACCCAAAGAGCAACATCTTCGCCGCTATCTTCAAATTTTCGTAGTAATGTTACTGTTTTAGTAACAGGGTTCCATTCAAAGTTAACAAAACCACCAAACAATCTTGCACTTAATTCTTGGTACTGATAGTATAATTCATATGTTGCTTGTCCGCCAACTCTACCTGCTTGGAGCAAATATGTGTTTACAAACGCCGCTTCAAATGGTTCAAACTGTGTGCCTGTATCACTACTACCACTACCAACACTACGACGAAATACTTGACGTACTTCTTGTACTTCGTCTGGTAGTACATATTCTTGCTGTTCTTTTACAATATTAACAAATATATAACTACTCTCAACACTATTTCCGGCACGTTGTCGGTATCTGCGAAGTGATTGATCTATACAGTTTGTATAATGAGCAGGGTCAAGTTCAACATCAACCATATCACCTCCTAAGCGAAGGTAGATATAATCCTTAATATCGTTTTTCAGAGTTGTAACGTCTACAGCCATAATAGTTTCCTTATACAGTATTTATTTAGAAACCTTCAGTAGAACAGTGTGTTCATTTAGCCTTCCGTTAAGTTTTGTCTCAGTTGCCTTAATACCATCCATAAATTTACGCAATGCTACTTTGCCAGCCTTATTAAACTCTTGTAGTTTTTCTACAGGCTTACGTAATGTTTTTTGTACACTATCTCTCTCGCTAAATCCTACTAGAGTAGTACCTTTAACTGAAAGTATTTGGTGATCATCGGCAACGTACTTGCCTAGTTTACGATTTTTAGTATTAAACACCCACAGCTCTGTTGCTTCTAATATGTCTAATGGATTTACACTTGCAATCTTATATTCCGGGTCAGCCTGTTTGAATTTAAGTTTTGCAACTAGTTTATCCTTGCTTGGTGCTTTTTTTGTACGGGTCTTTCGAGTTGCTTTCTTTAGGTTAGCATAAGCATCTAAGTCACTAAACATATTATCAAAGAATTTAATAGTATGATTAATTTCTTTCTTTGAAAGATGACTGTATCCTTCTTTAAGGTCTGGATGACAATCTTTGTTAAGCAACTCTTTAAATTCTGCCTGTATAGAAACATAGAAAGATTTGATCTTACTAATATGTGCTTGGGCAACGTTATTACTTTTAAGCCAATTAAAAAACTTAGGATCTTCTTTCGTATTTCTAAGAATAATATGCTTGTCGCAGATAACTTCAAACTCGCCAATGATTTCAGATAATTGTTCTGCCATGCGGTCTTGTATACTAGGCTTGTATACATTTTTAGTTCGTTTCTCTTCTTCTTTTATTTCGTTAACAATCTCTTTACCTTTTTCAATCAGTTCATTAAACCTGTTTGTCATCCAATCAACTGCTTTCTTGTATGCATCTTTATCGTTTTCTGCACCTGCACACGGACCAAACGGTTCAGTAGATAATTCAATATCTGAATAGTTCTCTGTCCAATAACAATAAGCCGCAATATGATTAGAGCTCCAATTATAACTTGGGGTCTTAAGAATGGCCTGTGCATCTTCTTTGTTAAACGTTTTTCTTACATACGACTTAACAATGGCTTCTGAGTCTTTAGAATCGACTTCCATATGGAATAATCTTCCAAAAACGGTCCATCCTTTATCAGATCGGATTGCACCAGCCCCGGTTTTAATTCGTCTCTTAGTGGGTTTACGTTTTCTAGTTTTGGCTTTGATCGCCATAGAAATCCTCCATACCTTGTATAAGGCTCATAATATCAGCCATGTCTAAGTTGTCTATGGCTTCGTTAGAAACAGTTTCAACCCATTCCTTCTGTAGGGTACTTATAGGAATAGGTTTACGAGTTTTAAAATCAATAATATTAGACACTGTTATGCGCCTAGTATTTCATATGACACTCGCTTATTTAAGGTCTTAAGGAACTGTTCGACCTGATCTTCAGTGAAAATAGTGTCAACTAATCCAACGCTATCATAATTGACTAGTTTCACTATCTTAAACAGTTTTTCACGCCGACTATTGTTTGGCATTGCTTTAATAACGACTTTGGATGACATATGCATCTCTCCTTGTTTTATGCCCTCTTGTGTTTAACTTACTCTTATATACTAACATCTACCGAGGGAATTGTCAACCTCTTTTGGGTCCGCTAAGTCATTGATTTTAAAGGACTTTCAAAAAAAGATTCTCTATATAAATCAATGACTTATCGTTCAGTTACTCTTATATAATAGCATCTATATAACCTTTGTCAACCAATAAATACGTAGTAAGGAATCGTTATGCCAAGAATATCAATGTGGAAAGAAGGTGCTCACACCAACGACTTTAAGTTTTTTGATAAAAATATCAAAGAAATGTTTACTGTTGGCGGTACGGGAATTCATGTACATAAGTACCTAGGTATACTAGATCAGGGGTCTAGTAATGATTTAAGTCAGCCTAATTATACAGAGGATGATCCTCTTGCTATCCAAGATTTCCTATTCCTCGAAAATAGAGATAGAAAGTATGCAAAAGATATATACAACCTTCGAGGGTTATACAATGTTGCTGATACGGATTTTGATTTAAGTCAATTTGGGTTGTTCTTACAAAACGACACGGTGTTTATTACATTCCATTTAGAAGATATGAACTCTATATTAGGTCGTAGTATAATGAGCGGCGATGTGTTAGAATTGCCACACCTACGGGATTATAACTCTTTAGATACAACATTAGAGGTTGCGTTAAAAAGGTACTATGTAGTACAAGAGGGAACAAGACCTACAGAAGGATATAGTCCGTCGTGGTGGCCTCACTTATGGCGAGTAAAATGTACACCACTAATTGATAGCCAAGAATACAGAGATATTCTTGATACAATCGAAATTAATGAAAGCACTGGAGAAAGTACTGGTGCTACTTTACGAGACTTGCTTAGTACATACAAACAAGAACTCGAAGTTACAAATAAGGTTGTTGCTCAGGCTGAGAAAGAAGTGCCCGAAAGCGGATATGATACTAGTAAGTTTTATACTATTCCAGCAGATCCAGTAACTGGTGCACCTTTAGACCCGACCGGGTATAATGCAGATGATACATCAATTACATGTGATAACTCTAATCTAACTTCAGATACTATGAGAATATCAGCACTCAACTCATCTCCATATAAAGGCTACTTGGTTGGAGACGGTCTTGCACCAAACGGGTTCCCAATCGAGATGGGAACAGCATTTCCGACAGTAGCAAACGAAGGAGAGTATTTCTTGCGTTTAGATTTCTTACCAAATAGATTATTTAGGTTTAATGGCAATCGTTGGATAAAAGTTGAAGATGACGTTAGATCAAAACTTACACCAGGTACTGGTAACACATTACGTGACGGGTTCTTTAACAATACAGCAAAAACAACAAATAACGATAATACAATTATTGATCAAAGACAGGGACTAAGTCAAGCACTATCAGCAAAAGCAGATGAATAATGGCTACTAAACTAAATGAATTAGAAGTACTATTAAGGAACAAAAAGTAATGCCACAGACATTTTTCTATGACAATCAGATGAGACGTTTCTTATTACAATTTATAAGAGCGTTTTCAAATTTTCAAGTTGAGTATGGCAAAGACAGAGATGGGCAAACTACGCTATTAACTGTTCCAGTGAAGTACGGAGACGCTACTAGACTGGTAAGCAATATTATACGTGATAATAGTGAGAATAAGCAAGTACCAAGTCCAATGATGAGTGTTTATATAACGGCTATGGAATATGCAAGAGATCGTATGCAAGAACCAACGTTTGTTGATAAAAAACACATACGTCAACGTAAATATAACGACAATACAGGCGAATACTTAACAACATCAGGTAATGCATTTACGGTAGAACGTATGATGCCTGTTCCGTACAATCTAACAATTAATGTAGATGTATGGACAAGTAATACTAATCAAAAATTACAATTACTAGAGCAAATGTTAGCATTGTTTAATCCTGCACTAGAAATACAAAGCACCGATAATTATTTAGATTGGACTAGTTTAAGTTATATTGAACTTACACAAACCATATGGAGTAATAGAGCGGTTCCTGTCGGTGCTGATGAACAAATTGATATTGCGACACTGACGTTTACTGTTCCAATTTGGATAACAGCACCAGCCAAAGTTAAGAAACTTGGCGTTGTGCAAAAAATTGTTGCAAGTATATACGACGAAAGCGGAAGTATTGCTGATGGTGTTATTGATAGTGATTTGTTAATGGGAACACGTATGCATTTTACTCCAATGAATTACGGAGTGTTATTATTAGGTAATACACTAACAGTTTTAGAAAGAGAAGATTCAGTAACTAATAAAGTTGATACTGAATATACACCATTAAACGATCCAGTTTCTCGTATAGGCGATAAGACACCTCAGACGTGGAAAGCATTAATAAATCAATATGGTGAGCTACAGGAAGGTATAAGTCAAGTAAGATTAACTGTAGGTAATGGTGAAATAGTTGGAACAGTTGCATACCATCCAGCAGATGATACTAAATTATTGTTTACTGTTGACAGCGACACAACACCATCTAATGATATTAATCCGGTTAATAAAATTATAAATCCGTTAACTGTTGCTCCGGGTGCAGGATTAGATGAAGCGGCATACGGACAAAGATATTTAATTCTACAAGATATTGGATCA
>MDSW01016543.1_pt1 | contig 11841 bp, 10 predicted proteins | sample 811171 | NCBI WGS metagenome assembly MDSW01 (sample SAMN05326641, study PRJNA326480) | marine metagenome | isolation source: seawater | place: Atlantic Ocean: North West | collected 2012
CTGTAGAGCTCCCGAAGCATCTGATAGGCCTCATTCAGTCGTCTCATGCCATCCGTAGATCCACCGGCATCTGGATGCGCTTCGATCGCTTTTTTCTTGTATGCGTCACGGATGGAACGCAGCGTTAGGGAAGCTCCAGCTTGCGTGGGTAGATCTAGCAATCTCAGCGCGCCATGCAGGGTCATGGTGGATTCCAAGGTTTCAAATGACGTCACACGCCGACTCCGTTTGAAGCGGTTCACAAAGCGACGAATCAAAGTTGGGATGCGATCCTCCACGCTGCCTGCGGCAAATGGATCTTCGAGAACTGCAGCAGCGACAATCACATGTTCAAATTTTGGAGACTGTACGGACCAATCAGCGCAGACATCCTGCATCGATTGGTTCACCTGGCTCCAGGTGAAGGTGCGTCCCTCACTTCCATCCAATTGGGGCCAAATATCTCGGGCCATCCAGAGCATCACAGCCTCAAGAACCGTTGCTCCTGGCATGGATCCATACAAACTGGTCCAATGATCGATGGCTTTATTGCAGCAAGCGGTTAGGTGATCGAAGCTCACCACAGGGACAAAGGGACTATCGCGCCGATCTTCTTGTGTTTGAGGCTGTTGCAAGCTGGTTCGGATCGCCTGCGTACGGCTTCGCACAAATCCAGGTAAGTCGATGCCACGACTTTTTGTGCTGCTCTCCCTCGCTTGACTGGTGTCGGGGGTGAGCACTGAAGCTGCGTCTTGCTCCTTCGGGTCTTGACTACTGCGAACCAAGACGATGGCCCGGTCTTCGTCGTAAGAGGGTTCTGATGGTCGCTGGTCTCGCTGTAATTCGATAGCAGCAGCAGAGGTGGCCACGGATAAGACCCCTGGATCCTCGTTGTCGCCAGAGTCGAAATCTGTCTCATCAGTCCAGATTTCTTCCAGCAATCGCGTTAAGCAATCTCCTCTGGACCTGATGCACCACTCTTTCTTCAGCTCGTCGAGGCGGCCAACGAGATGATCAGGAAGTTCAAGTGTGATCCGACGCCCCATTCAACCTGCCGCGATGATTCGAGTAAAACCGATGCGCGAAGCCTATCGACCTTGTAGTCGGCGTACCCATTCCTTTTGAGCCTTGATTGCATCGCTATAGCGCTTCTCTAATGACTCATTAACGCGCTGAGGCATGATCATCGCTGCTGGTAACCGATTGGCACCACTTGATGGTGCTGCAATGGCCTGAGTCGAAATCCTTGGGGCTGGTTTGGGATCGGTCTGAGGTGTGGCTTGAGGAAGAGACGTTCTGATGATCTGCTTTGGATTGTTGTTGGTGACTTGAATAAATTTCGGCTGTGCCTGGGCCGCCGGTGGAGGCGTTGACGGAACAACCTTGCGTGTTTTTGCCACTGCTTCAGATTTTTTTGCTGCTTCAACAAAATCTTCACGACGACGAAGCATGGCGAGCTGGGTTGTTGGAACCACGCTTAGCAAGTGCCCTGGCGTGGCATCCGCTGGATAAACAACGCTCACCGTGATGGGATTGACAGCATTTGCCTGAACATTAATTGCACCGAGGGGCAGGCTTTCTCCTGATTTCATCCCGACATGAACTTCTCGATACCCTTCGGTACTTTTAATTCCGATCGATCCTCGGAATGCGGTGAATGGTTTTCGACCGGATGCCACGGGATGGCTTAAAACCAATTCGTGAGTACCAACGCCAGACAGATTTAGTTCAACATCAAATCGCACGCCATAGGTGCCAATATTGTTCAGAGCAGAATCAATCATTCGTGTTGATAATTGATTGACCTGTATGTCGCTCGTTCCAAAGTGGTGCCTGCGAGTACTTGTCAATGGAATGTGTAATGCACCTTGTGAGAGATCATGATTAATTGAGGCCTTATACTCATCACCAAGGGCAACACCAGCAACTCTTGAAAAGACTTTTCCAGTACTGATCTCATTGAGACGCTTCAAATAAACACGTCCTGGCGCAAGTTTATTGTTCTCAAGAACGGAGATAAGCTCTTGATCTTGGTTGGTTTCCTCTGCCGCTATCACAGCAAGCTGGAAAGGCCCGTTACTACGACCTCTCAACAGCCCGTTCATAATTCCCCTAGCAGGAAGAATTGAACTCACAATCACTTTGCTACTTCGAGCAGGAATCGTTATTTCCCGTGGGAGTTTTCGATCAAGCTCTCCTCGCAGCATTTGCACAGCTGTAGCGTCACCCGGGCCTGTATTCCAAGGGCGACGTCCCAGGGGCTTCACCCCCATCAAACGGTTGGGATGATAAGGAGCTTCGAAACTGTTTTTTACAGAACCTCGTTTAAACTTAAGGGTAATGGGTTTGTTGCCTGGGTTGATAGCGATTGCTGCAACCGTAAGCAATCCTCTTGCCCGACTTCCACCTAATTTACTGCTATCTTGAGGGTAATACTTATGGTGCATATGCAACCCGAATTCGCCGTTAAATGTGAACTCAGCATTCTTTAGGGGCTGGCTGTTTTCGGCGGTGGTAGCAGAACCTGGGGCTGTAGTAACGAGGATCCCTGGCCCTTTGACAATTTCGGGTTGGTTGGAATGAAGGACTGGAACGTTATTGAAGGTGCCATTGAGAGCACGAGCTCTTTGTCCAGCCATTAAGGGCACATAGGCGTGCGCCTGTTCCATGACGCCAAAATCGCAGGTCGCAATTGCGACGCCGATTAGGACCAGTTTTGGTAATCGGTGAGACACGCGAGACTGGCTTTTGAGCAATGTGGCTTGTGTTCTTCTCTAGTTCCAAACTAATCGTCTGGTTCAGAAGCGCCACATGTGTGTTGGCAGTCCCGATTTCTGGAACAATTCGCCAGGATTATGGAAAAGCTTGTGTCTGCTCATGCTGCCTCCTTTCTTCTGTCAGCCTTCGTGTGAGTCCAGTTCTTGGCGTAGTCATCACCAGCAACGCAAGTTGGAGATGCTCCGTTTCTGGCGTGATGGTCTTGAGCGTCAACTTGCTGCCGTCACTGCAGCGATGACCACACTTGAGGGTCAAATTCAGCGCGACCACAGCGACGAATCCTGATCGACAAGTTCATGTCGCAACTGGGCTAGGGCCCGTTTCAGCCTTCGCTGCATTGTCATTGCGCTGACACCCTGCTTGTTTCCAGCACCACGGAGGCTGGCACCTTCGATCACCACATCAATGAGCGCCCTTTGCTCTAAGGGCGCTAATCCATTGATCGCTTTCCTGATCCGACGGGCGCTTTCCTGCATCAGCATTGGTTGCCATCCAGGTTGCTCTGCTGCCACCCTGGCTTCGTCCAAGGGTTCCCATGATTGACGTCGGCGATAGGCCTGGACGTTGACTTCCATCTCCGCTGACATCGCTTCACCTTGTTGCGTTGCAGAGGAACCATTTTTAATTCTGGTCTGGGCTTGCTCTTGGAGACGTCTTGGCAGTCGAACCAGTCCCACGCTGTCTCTGAGGTAGTGAAGGATGGCTCCCCTGATGTGTGGCCTTGCGTATACCTCAAATGGCTTGTCTTGGTCTTGCTGATACCCCTCTGCGGCACGCAATAAGCCAAGCCTGCCAACCTGTTTGAGATCATCTCGATCCGTGCCCGATCGTTTGGCGTAATGGCCAGCAATTGGATCGACCAGTTTCAGATGATGCTCAATCCTTTTGTTTCTGATCTTGTGGCTCTTGTTCATGGCTGTTGTTGAAGAATTTAGGGCGGTGTCGGCCGGTTGTCCTTCTTCAGACAGACAGCTATAGGGGTTACTCCACAACCGTATTTTCACGGATTTCGAGAACGACTTCACGCAATAAGGCCTCGGGTCCGTAGGTCTTCAGCCAGTTCAGATCAGCGCTTGCAGTGGCCAAGAGATATCCAGCAAATCCAAGCGCATTGATGCTGAAACCCGCAGCACCTTCTCGTCGACGCCTCACCATCGCTATCCATTGAGGAGTTATTAACAGGTTGTAAAAAGACCTTGGGCGTTTATCTTGAGAGGGATGCCCAATCCCTAGCTGTCTAGAGAGTGACAGATAGCGTTGATAGAGGTGTTGTGCCTGTTCATCGTTATCCTTTTCATGACTTAATCGCGAGACAACGGCGCAGCAGTTCAGCAAGGAATCGCTGGTTGTTTCGATTGTTCTTTGCGATGACAATCGTTTTTGAAACCATAGATCTCTGGGACAACTTGTCTCGTCTTTGTTGCGCGGCAGAAGTTGAAGATGTCGATGGGGTTGACTCGCTCCTGCGATTGGTCCGCTGTTGAAAAACCACAGCCCAGATGTGTCATGGTCAACTTGAACTAAAGCGCTCCAGTCAGCCAATGTGAGCCAACCATCCTGGGCGGCCCAATCGGCAGTAATCAGAAGCATATGTCCGCGTTGGACCGGATATTTGTTCAGAATGACCGTATGACCTGGATTCAATCGTGCCACCTCAAGTTGTGGATCCCATGGTCGAAAAGGATTGGGTTTAGGTCCCTCTCTCTTTAAATGTTTGGGCAAGCGACTTTCTAGAGTTCTCAGCTCAAAATTTGATTCTGGACTGCTAATAAGATGTTCTAACGAGGTGCTGAGTGGGACGAGAGCTCCAGACTTAATTGCCCTTTTGCTTTGCTCGAGCGCACGATTCCAGTAAGTCTCAGTTCCCATTTGTTTTGAGCCTCGCCAAGGATGCGCCTACGTAATAACGACGAAGGATTTCGTTAAACTTGAGCCCTTTCATGGCCATGTTTTGTGCTCCGTGCTGACTCATACTCGCTCCCAAATGGCTGTGCGCTTCAGCGGCGATTTCACTGGTTGAAGCGTACAGAGATTCCACTAAACCTCCTTGAAAACTGAGCACTAAACCCTGGGTCGCTTTCGTTGCTGCTGCCGTCGGCTCGGTTTGACTATTGAGGCCTCCATAGGCTTGCCAACGGGTCGTATCACCAAGATTGAAATCAGAATCTGCAGGACGCACAAGATGCACGAGGGCATAGGACCGTGCGGCCACAGCTTGTGCCTTTAACGCTTCAGGATTCCAGTGACTCGGCATCTCCGCCCCAACCACAGAGGCAACGTAACGTTCAAGAGGGAGTTGGTTGATGACAATCCCACCGCCACCTCTGTTCAGAAAGTAAACCGTCTCAGGATAGGGGCGTTCATTCACAATTACGGCACCATCTTGACCGGACTGGCATGTCACTAAATATGAACGACGACTGGTAATTACCTTCGTCAGTGTTCTTTTTTGAACGATTACACCATTTCTAAATCTGCACTCTGCCTGTCCTGATAAATCTACGGAACGGGGTGGCGATTGACTTAATAACGCAACGCGCACAATCGGGTTGCTAGGAGCACCTATTGGCTTGAAATCTGGAGTTTGGTGGAACAGCGAATTGGATGGTTTGGGTGGATTTTCAGAGGAATCAGCAGACGAGTGAACAAGTTGCTGATCTGTTGAGGAGCTCTCTAACAGCGTTTCAAGGGTGGTTTGTTGGCTTCGCTGTTGTTCCAACTGTCCAATCGCTTGGACGCTCCAGGCGACCACAGCAATCAGCCCCGCAGTGGCGGACATGCCCAGCAACAGTGGGGTGAGCTGTCTCACTGTCCCTCGGACAACGCTTTTGATCATGCCTGATATCAACAGAGTTGCTTGGATTGGCCGTGCATTGATCGTTGGTCGTGGTGGTCTCGGCGCGGCACTTGCACAGGAACTGCAACGCCGTCAGCCCGCTTTGGCGGTCATGCTCTGCGGTCGGACCGTGAGTTCAGCCAATGATTGGTTCGTGGATCTTGAGTCCCCCCAGAGCCTTGAGGTGTTGTCTCAGAGGCTCCTGGAGGATCCCCAGCCCCTGCGTTTGGTGATCAATGCCACTGGGAGACTCCATGGAGGCTCACTCAGCCCTGAGAAGCGTCTGCAGCAGGTTTGTGCTGATCAGTTGATGGAATCCTTTGCGATCAATGCTGCGGGCCCTCTTCTCTTGGCTAAAGCGATCGAGCCAGCCTTGAAGCGTGATCGCCCTTTTCACTTTGCGAGTCTCAGTGCGCGGGTCGGGAGCATCGGCGACAACAGAAGTGGAGGCTGGTACGCCTATCGCGGAGCCAAAGCAGCCCAGAACATGTTTTTGCGTTCGTTGAGTGTGGAGTGGGCGCGGCGTTTTCCACTTGCCACAGTCACGATGCTGCATCCAGGCACTACAGATACAGCGCTTTCTAAGCCGTTTCAAGATTTTGTTCCGCCAGACCGTCTGTTCAGTCCTCAAAAAGCGGCCTCCCTGTTGCTCGATGTTTTGCTTGAACAGACATCAGACGACAGTGGCCGTTTCCTGGCTTGGGATGGTCAGGAGATTCCTTGGTGAGCGTGCGTTTTGAGGACGTCCAAAGGGATCACCTGCAGCGCTGTGTGTTCAGTTGCTTCGAGTCGTACCGGCGGTGCCATTCCGTCGTCATAGGCCTGTTTCCAGCGTGGGGCGCAGACACACCAGTGATCGCCAGGCTTGAGACCTGGGAAGCCGAAATCGGGCATGGGAGTGCTCAGGTCATTGCCCTGGGCCTTGCTGTAGTTCAGAAATCGTTCTGACATCACGCAGCAGACGCTGTGTTGCCCCAAGTCGCTGGGATCGGTGCGGCAATGTCCATCTCGAAACCAACCTGTCATCGGCTCACAACTACAGACTTCAAGAGCACCACCTAAGACATTCAGATCAACCTGCTCAACTGGCTTTTGCTCTTGTGGTTGTGATGGCATTCGTTTGCATTTTCTACCAGGAGTCTGCCGAACGACTGGCACATTCCGAGACGAGATAGTTGACGGATCACGGGGGTCAGGCGTTAAAGGTCGTTCAGTTATGCCTCCTCGATGGATTGGGAGTTCACTGAAGACGCGGCGTTCATCGCCCTCTGCGATTCGTTCCGCGAAAGTGGCGAGTCATCGGCTATCGAGTTCCTCGCCAATGGCGAAGGAGCCTTCCACTTTCAGGATCTTGCGCAGAACGCTGCGGGAGAAGGATTTGATTTGAGCGAGTCCAGTGCGCTGGATGAATTTCAGCAGGACGTGATCGACACGATGGAAAAGCTCTGCCAGGAGTGATCCTGCAGAGCTCAAATTGAATCGGCTCTCAGCTGAAGTAAAAGCTGATTTCCTTGTCCTTCAGGCCTTCCCAGCCAGCCTCGATTAATCGGGTGTTCAGGACGTCCTGGCTGAAATGTTTGGCACCCGTGCGCACGATGCGATTTCTCATCGACTTACGCACTCCACTGCGTTTTCGTTGTGCCTCTTGATCCATGACCTCGCGATAAAGAGTGAGCATCGCTTCTGGAAGAGGGCTCCCATCGATGTCCAATCCAGCCTTAATCGCGTTGTCGATGGCGTCGGGGCCGCTGAAGTCCATGGGAGCTAGTGCAGTGCCTCAGAAGTCTGAGGCACCACATTTCTGCGTTTTTTAAGCGCTGAAGTAGCGAGCGTTGCTGTGCAAAGCAACCAGGGCTGTTGTGCTCTGTTCTGGATGCAGTTGATCGCTTTCGTCCATGGTCAAACCAATGCGATCAGCCTGAAGCCATTCCAGTTGTTGACGGGAGTCCGCCACGTTGGGACAGGCCGGATAGCCAAAGGAATAGCGGCTACCCCTATAGCGCTGGGCAAAAATGTCTCTGAGAGGCATCTCTTCGGGATCGGAGAAGCCGCATTCGCGGCGGATGCGCGCATGGGTCCACTCAGCAAGCGCTTCTGCCATCTGAACGGCTAATCCGTGGAAAAAGAGGTAATCGCTGTAGGCATCCTTGCGAAACAGCTCTTGGCTGAAGCGACTGGCTTCCTCGCCCATGGTGACGGCTTGCATCGGCAGTACATCACAGGGTTGGCCCTCTTTGAGGTCTCGGAAGAAATCGGCGATGCAATAGCGATTGCCACTGCGTTGACGGGGGACGTCAAATCGACCCAGAGCTGCACCACCCTCCGGGTTGAACACCGCCACCGCGTTGCCATCACGTCCGCAAGGGAAATAGCCGTAAGCCACTGCTGGAAGTAGGAGTTTTTCGTCTTTGGCGCGCGCCAGCCATGTTTGAAGGATTGGTTCGGCCTTGTCCGCGAGATCCTGTTCGTAGTCCTCACGGCTTTGGTTTTTGGCTTTGCGCATCTGCCACTGACCAGCGAACAGTGCTTGGCGGTCGAGGAACGCAATCACCTCATCGAGCGGAATCTGATCCTCTCCCTGAAGGACGGATGCACCAAGGAAGGGCGTACTGATGGTTGCTTCTTCAGGAACGGCATCCGATCGGTGATAGGTAACCGGAAGCTTGCGATCAGGGGTCTCAGTTGGCTCAGAGGAGTTCTCAGGCGATGCATCGGCTGAATCTGAGGGGTCCGCATCAACGCCAATCGATAGACCATCAGGGGTGCCATCGAGAAAGCCAGCGCGATCATCCCAGCGATCCTTTGCTTTTGCCGTCACTAGGGCATCCATAAAGCGCAGATCTGTAAAAGCATCTTTGCCATAAATCACTTTGCCTTCATATACGTCGTTGCAGTCTTTATTGACGAACCTGGGTGTAAGTGCAGCACCACCTAGAACGACCGGTACGTTGATACCTGCTTCGTTAAAAGACTGCAAATTATTTTTCATAAAGGCAGTGGATTTCACTAGGAGTCCACTCATGGCGATGCAATCAGCTTGATGCTCTTCCTGGGCGGCAATGATTGCATTCACATCTTGCTTGATGCCAAGGTTAATGACTTCATAGCCGTTATTGGTCAAAATAATGTCTACAAGGTTTTTCCCGATATCATGAACATCACCCTTGACTGTTGCGATTAAAAATTTAGCCTTAGCGGATCGCTCGCCGTCCTCTTTCTCCATAAACGGCTCTAAAAATGCCACCGCAGATTTCATCGTTTCGGCAGATTGAAGAACAAAAGGAAGTTGCATTTGTCCGGAACCAAATAGTTCTCCAACCACTTTCATTCCATCAAGCAAGTATGTATTGACAATGTCTAGGGGTGGATAATTCTTTAAGCCCTCTTTGAGAGCATCTTCTAATCCAATCCGTTCACCATCGATGATGTGTTGTTTTAGCCGTTCGTCAACGGGGAGGTCGCTCAGGGATGGTCCAGATTCACGGGCCGCTTTGGCGCTGACACCCTCGAATAAGGTTGTTAGAACTGTAAGCGGGTCATAAGTACAAACATCGCCCTCAAATCCACGGCGATCATTAATCAAGTCTCGACAAACTTTTTGATGCTCTTCGCTGATTTTTATAAGAGGGAGGATTTTTGCTGGTGAGACAATGGCTGCATCCATTCCAGCTTCACAGCAATCATGCAGAAAGACTGAATTGAGTGTAATTCTGGCAGCAGGAGACAAACCAAAGCTCACATTGGAGACACCAAGAACAACGTGAACTTGGGGAAGATCCTCGCGAATCCTTCGAATGGCTTCGATGGTTTCAGCGCCGTTGCGACGATCTTCCTCAATGCCTGTGGAGATTGGTAGCGCGAGCGCGTCGTAAAAGATTTCGCGAGCTGGAATTCCATACTCCACAGCATCTCGGTAGGCCCTTTTCGCAATTGCAAGCTTTTGGTCTGCAGTCCGGGCCATTCCGTCTTCGTCAATCGTGCCAATCACCACCCCGGCCCCGTAACGTTTGGCTAGCTCCAACACTTTGAAGAAACGTTCATCGCCGTCTTCGTAGTTCGTTGAATTGAGGATGCACTTCCCTCCAGCAACTTTGAGTCCGGCTTCCATCTTTTGCCATTCGGTGGAATCCAGCATTAAAGGAAGATTCACGTTGGTGACGACTCGATTCACCAGTTCGCGCATATCTCTTTCACCATCACGACCGACATAATCAACATTGATATCCAGTACATGAGCATTCTCTTTGACCTGTCCTCGGGCAACGCCTACCAGTCCGTCCCAATCTTCTTCATTCAATAATTCACGTACTTTCTTAGAGCCACTGGCATTGAGTCGTTCACCGATAATCAAGAATGAATTGTCTTGTAGATAGGGAGTTGCGCCATAAATCGATGAGGCGGCTGCTTCGTAACTGAGTGCTTTTCTTTCATGGTGGTGGGAGCGCACATTTCTTGGTGCGGCACTTAGCTCTGATGAAATTTCAGAAAGAGCAGCAATATGAGCAGGTGTTGTTCCGCAACACCCACCAATCACTTGAACACCAAGATCTTCTACAAAATGCATTAATTGCATCTTCAGCTCTACCGGCGTAAGTCGGTAATGCGCCACGCCTCCAACATTTTCTGGTAAGCCTGCGTTGGGGATGCAGCTCACCACAAACGGAGCATTCTCCGTGAGGTAGCGCATGTGCTCTTTCATTTGTTCAGGACCTGTTGCGCAGTTCAGGCCAAGAACATCAATCGGAAAGGGTTCCAGAATAGAAACAACAGCTGCGATGTCGGAACCCACCAGCATGGTGCCTGTGGTTTCCATCGTTACGGACACCATCAAGGGGCGGCGTTCACCACTGGTTTCAAAGGCTTGCTCAATTCCTTGAAGAGCTGCCTTGATCTGCAGAACGTCCTGACAGGTTTCAATGATGAGTAGATCCACATCGCCGGCAATCAGTCCTTCCGCTTGCTCCTGATAGGAATCGCGAAGGAGATCAAAACTGATGTGTCCGAGCGTGGGTAATTTTGTGGTGGGTCCCATCGAGCCAGCCACAAATCGTGGTTTGTCATCGGTGCTGTATTCCATGGCCACTTCTTTGGCCAGCTCAGCAGCACGCTTATTGAGCTCGAAGGTTTTGTTTTCTAGGCCGTATTCAGCCAGGACCACAGAAGCGGCTCCAAAGGTATCGGTTTCGATGACATCACAACCTGCGTCAAGAAACTGTCGATGCACACTTTGAACGGCATCGGGTCGTGTGACCACAAGGTTTTCGTTGCAACCTTCCAATGCCTCTCCGCCGAAATCATCGGCGGAGAGGTCCATCTGCTGCAGGGATGTGCCTGTTGCTCCGTCAAATACCAAGACGGGCCGTGACGGATCGTGCAGACGCTTTAAAAAACGTGAGGCGATCACGGTTGGGGTCTCGGTGACGGCCTGCATCGCTCGATTACTTCTCTCAGCACATTCTATGAACTGCTCTTGATCTGAAGGCCGATCCTTAGGCTTCGAGCTCGATCCTGGTGACCCAGTGGCTGAAGTCTGGGTCTCGCCCTTCCGTAATCGACACCAGACGTTGCCTTAAGGCGTCCATCACAGGTCGGTTGGTCGGTAAGACCGTGGATTCGAGTTGACGAATTGGCGTAATTTTTGCCGCTGTTCCCGTGAGGAACACTTCGTCGGCGATACAGAGTTCGGTTTTATCAACAGGACGTTCAATCACTTGCAAACCCATGTGCTTCGCCAGCTCGATCACACTGGAGCGGGTGATTCCTTCAAGAATGTCTTGATCAACGCCAGGTGTGATGAGGACGCCATCGCGTACCAAAAACAGATTCATGCCACTGGCTTCGCTCACCTTTCCCCGCGTGTTCATGAGCAGAGCTTCGTCAAAACCGCTGGTGACGGCTTCTGTTTTGGCAAGGGAGCTTGTGATGTAAGCACCACTGATTTTTCCGCGAAGCGGAAGTGAGCGATCTTCCTGCCGGGTCCAACTACTAATTCGGCAACTCACGCCATCGGGAGAGAGGTAATCGCCGAGCTCTAAGCCGTAAATCAGAAAATCGGTCTCGATGTTGTGCAGACGTGGTGCAATGCCTAAATCACTGGTGTATACAAACGGCCTTAAGTAGATGGGCGTTGTGGGCTTATTAGCCCTTAGCACCGCAATGAGTGCCTCCATCACGGTTTCTTCCGTGAGATCAGCAAGCAGGAGCTTGGCGCTTTGCGAGAGGCGCCGGGCATGGCGGTCCGGTCGAAA
>MDSW01093978.1_pt1 | contig 11841 bp, 11 predicted proteins | sample 811171 | NCBI WGS metagenome assembly MDSW01 (sample SAMN05326641, study PRJNA326480) | marine metagenome | isolation source: seawater | place: Atlantic Ocean: North West | collected 2012
AACACCGCCCCGCCGTAATGGATGCTGCACGCGTGTCCGCAGATGTCGGTGCCCGTCGTGTCGTCCGCGAAGAGGATCTCCGTGTGGATCATGGGATGCTCGGCGGACACCAACCAAGACGCGGCGCGGTTCAGGATGTGACTCTCCAACAACTCGCTGTTGGACGCTAAAAAACAAACATACAGCTTCATTTTATATAAAACGCACTGGCTTTAAATAGTATAAATCTTCTTTCGACCGCGCATTGTGTAGGCGCGGTCCAACTGCATCATGTGCAAATCCGGGTCCGGTGCCCTTGCGCTGCCTTTACCCAACTTTGATTCGGTACCACCCGACATAACAACCCGCGGATCCGACGGAGAGCTTGGCAATCCGCCGGATGTGTTGCGGGGTGGCTGCTCGGGTGTGTTGGTAGTGGGTGTGTTGGCAGCGGCGGTTGGCGTTAACAAAGTGGGTCCATCTGCTGCATCTTCCACATATGTCGCGCGTAGCAATGAGACAAACGCGGTCGCCTCCGTCAATTTGATGGTCCCGGTGTTCAACCTCTTATAGACCGCCTGCACAATCTGAGAAGACGGATTGTCACGTTCTTCAACAATCTTGTAGGCGTCTGCCAAAGACACCGTTTCTATTATGTCACCATTTTGAATGTGATAGATCCACGTTCTCAAGTCTCTCCGTTGGATATTGACGGGCAACGAATAGTACGACTGAAAATCAAACTTGTACACGGATGGTATTTCCTGAAACCCCCATTTTTTATACGTTTCGATAAGTGCACGGTACGCGGTATCGTTCAGTGTCTGGTCTCTATTCATGTGCATGGTACCCCTGTACGGTGACAACATAACAATGCGATTCTCAGACTGCATGCGTTCAATGACGCCCCGTAGAAATGCACGTCCAGACACGGTCGGTCGAATTGCATCCTTAGGTGTGAGGGTTCGTGTCAATTTTTTATAACTCAAGTTTGCGATCGTATCCACCATCAACACTGGGCGTGGTTCGGTCCCCATCGCAGTGGAAAACGTATAGTCGTTGTTTTTCACAATGCACAACGCGGTCATATTCAGCCCGGCAGGGAATGATACGGAAGCCTTGCGATCTTTGTTTCTTTTCGTGGGCGCCTTGCGCATCAACGGGGCACCCTCCACAATCCCAAAAAGATCAACCTCGTTGTCGTTCTGTGAAAACACGAATGGAACGTAGAAAAACCGATACGAATTATCCACCTTTTCCTGGAACGTCTCTTTCGTCATCCAAAATGCCTTGCCCCGCTCAGCCCATTTCAAGAATTGGTCCACATTCGCAGTCACCTCTTCACTGGTCAGTTCGCGGATATACCTAACGTCCCACGCTGTCAATGACGTAGGTTGCATGCACACGTTTTCACCCGCCATGAATCGGTCTCCAGTGTCTTCCATCATGAGATATGTCAGCCGCTCCAGTGGCTGCACCGGTCGGGGTGTGATCGGCATAGGTTGGAACGCCCACTGAGGGAATACCTGATCTCCCTTGTCTGTTTGGCGGACCACTACATGGTCTATGGGTAGGGTTAGGGATAGGACCGTTGGTAATGCTTGCATCATTTCCAAGCTTTTTACCAATAACGTGCGCCCCATCCCAAATTCGCCAACGTAGTCCGACCCAATCATGAAATGGTGTATGATATATGCAGGGAGCTCGCTTTGCCGACACCTTACTACGGTTTCGTCAATGACACACAGTGCCATTGCATTCAACGCGATACTCGGATCCTGTTTGTCGTCGTTCGGCGTGTTCAATGTACGTATGAACAGCGGTTTGTCGGAGTCGATTGGAATGTAAAAAATCTGCCCTTGGTCCGCCAGATCTGCCCACGTCTCTAACAATACATTCTCGTTCACCAAAGATGAATCAAGATCCTCAAACAAATGAGTGATATACAATTCCGAAGATATTTCGAGATACTCCGGGTCTGCCCTCTTGACATCAGTGCCCCAAAGAGTGCGCAAATCACGGTTGGTCAACATGGATTGTTGGAATTTCGTAATGTTCGAAATCGCGCCCACAAACACTGACCGCGCGTTTAGCCCAACGACTTGCTCGATGTTTTTCATGCGATCAGTACGTTTGGTCATCCGAGCAACAGCTGCCAATGTCTCCTCAATATGCGTTACGAACGCTTCTTGCGCCTCCTCTACGTCCTGCAACTCCCGAAACCCCTTAGACGGTACCGACGCTCGTGGGACCACCGCCATGGGTGTGTCGGGCGGTGCTACAATGGCGGTGCCAAACGTGTTCCGACGATCTTGGCTCCTGCTAATTTGTTCTTCCAACAAAGCGTCACACTGGCATGCGTTGACCACAACCTGCTGTATCCACGCGGACCCCTGTCCTTTCATGGGTTCTGACGGTGGACACAGCACCATCGTCTGTTCCATTTGATTCACGATATTTTGTAGCGTGAAAGACAACTCGTAACAATTCTGTATAGCAATACACGCATTCACGTCAGTCTCGTATGTATTCCAAATGTCGTATGTATTCCAAATGTCGTAATTGGTTGTGAACTCTTCGAACGTATGGTTTGCTGTTTGAAACTGGAGTTCCATGAACGTGACCCATGACATGTTTTGTAGGATGCCAAGCCTGTCCGTGTCGCTGTTCGTGTCGCTGTCCGTGTCGCTGTCCCTGACCTCCGAGTCTGCAACTTTCGTCTCTGCTTTCATTTTTTCGATTTTGGACTCGCCTTGTCGTGATTCAGTCTCTGATTCAGTGTCTGATTCAGTGTCCGTGTCGGCATATGTGATCATGTTAACGAGAGGGTTTTCGATTTCTCCAATATCCTCCAACAGTAACCGTTGACCTGTTTCAAACAATACATTCGTTCGCGAAATAGAGTCGCGTATCCGGTACTCGATGGCAACATCTGGCTTGGCGGGCTTGGGAAACCAAATGCGAGTCATGGGTATATGCTCGTGTGCATCGTAGTAATCTGGGTATTGCTCTACCAACCCTGCTTTGTTCGCAAGTTGGTAGTACAGTTCAGGTACAGTTCCCAAGGTGAACGTTAAGGTTGGAGCCCCCATTTCCAAACTTTCCATGCGCGCAGTGGTGCTACTGTTGACACCCAAGTTTTTCATGCGCCGGATGATTTCGTCCAACCGGGTGCGCATCTCTTTGTTCTGGTTCAACAGAGTCGTCGTCCACGTGTAGCGTGAATAAACATGGTTCCACGCGCTCTCCAGGTTGCCCATCACCGCCGTGCGCACCCCGAACGTATCCGCGCTCTTTATTTTCTTCAACATCTGACGCATAGTCTTTCGAACAATGCGTACAACCTCCGTTTCTAGATCATCGATATCGTCCGATGTCAAAATTTTACGGCTCTGTACATATGACCGGGTATCTGCAAGTTGTTTCACCCACTCCTCTACATCTTCAAGCGCTTCCAGATCTTCAAGGATGCGCTCGAGTAAAGCATCAAGCTCGGCGATGCGCGCTCTCCATGCCGAGTATTCCGCCAGTTTTGCCTTGTCTTTTGCCTCGCGTTCCGCCCGTTTTGCCTCGAGTTGCTGCCGTGCTTCCCGTCGACGTTTTGCACGGGCTGCCCTGGCATTTCGACGCTGCACATCCGCCGCCGCACGGTTGGCTTGGTTGATTGCAATTCTCCTGCGCATCAATACTGTGTCGCGTTCAGCTTGCGGGATCTTTAGCTGCGCGTGGATTTGTTCGACCAAACGGTGCACCAACATCTGTGGGTCTGCCTCCATCGGGTACAATCGGAAGACCAACGTGGACATGTGCCGACCCACCTTATCGCGTGGAAAAAAGTCTGGAAAGTGTGTCGTCTGCATCGACTCCAACGTGTCTGTCAAGACGGACATGAAAAAGTCCAAATCGCTCTGCACGAGTGGACCTCGGCGGATCTTTTGCAGCAGTGCACGCCCAAGCCGGTAACGCGAATCGATCCACGGAAACCCGTCCGGCAGTTCGGACAGATACGTATGTGTTTGGATGTACTCGGTCAACATTTCCTTCTGTGTTGCGGCTTTGGGCGAGTAGCGCGTGCCACGCGGAGGCATCTCCACCCCCTTTTGCATGCCGTCCATGTTACACACCTCGTTAGGGGTCCCCGCTGTCACGGCGGTCTCGTTACGCTTTTTAATCGTGTTGTATTGGTCGATGAAATATCCGCGCAGCGTCGCATCCGCGTGCAAACACTTTGCGAAACGCTCACTCTGGCGGTGCAACCATCTGCGGTAGTCGTCGTCGAACGCCTGCGCCAAGGTCATTTTAAACCGAAAACGGCGCATATATATAATGCAAAGTGACCAAAAAATGTGCAGGGGTAGAAACCAGTTTGTGCAGATTCGAAGGGTCAAATCCCTGCGACCGGTCCACTGGGTGGTCGTGTTCGCCATCACCGTAGTGTGCACCGCCTACATTCTGCTGGACACCGCCTCCAAAGTCACCTACGTGCGCTCCCAAAAGGATCCCACCGCCGCCACGCGCGCACTCGACGTAGACCACTACTACAAAGCCAAACTGCAAGAACTCTCGCGGCACCTGCAAGCCCAGTGCGTGCGCGGCATCGCGGTCGTGTTCGCGCACAACATCGACGTGGACGGCACGCGGTACTCGGACCACGCGTTCCACGTCTGTGGCGGCAAAACCTGGGCGAACGGACGCATCAGCCGCACCTCGGAAGACAAAATCCAATGCCAGGAAGAGTACGCCAACACCTACAAGACGCGCGTGCAACCCAAACGGGTCACCATGAAAGCCATCGACGTGGACGCCTGGGCGGAGCGGGAGGTCAGCGCCGACATGCTGCGCGCCTGCCAGTGGACGCACGCCATCGACGTGCTGGACGGCAAGTGGTAGGTATATACTCGGCGCCACGGGTGTGAACATCCCCGATGCTCGTGCTGCGCGGAGAGAGCACCACCGTCACCCTCGTGCGCTACGAGGACCAAGACGTGTGGTTCTCGGGAGTCCGCACCCCGTACGGCGTGCTGCACACCTACATGGACACGGTGGTGCTGCACGTGCGCGGCGCGGACGACGTGCCCGCGTGGGACCTGCGCGGGGTGTACGTCATCAACAGCGGGGACCGGTGGCTCAACGAGACGCTCGTGGCGCGCGGGGCGTACTGTCTCCACGACACGTTCGAACAGGGAATGTGGCGGTTGCGCACGCTGCTGAGGGACTATATATAAAACACAAAGTACAAAGAACGTGATGGACGCGTACTGCCCGCGGTGCCGCAAAGAGTACCGCCGCGAGGACAATTTCGGCACCCGCCAATGCCGCCGGCACGTCAGCGCCAACTGCTGCAAAGGAGGACCCAACCTTTACTGGCACAACTACCACAAGGGCTACAAGCAGTCGGGGTACAACCTGCCGCCCAGCGGACTGCCCGTCGAACCCCCCGGGTGCACCCCCTGCGACCACGGGGACGGGTCGGACATCCTGGGGTGGGACAACACGGACACGTACCCGCGCAACATCACCGCCGAAACCCTGTACGACACCCTCACACAATCCTTCAAGTACACGCAGCAACAAGCCCTCGCCAAACTGCAGAGCATCGTGAACGGAGCGCTCCAGGGCGACACGGTGATCCGGCGCACCGACTAAATCCCGTCCAGATGGCTGTCGTAGCGGAACATGAACGACGCGAGGTGCGATTTCCACGCGTAGTGCAGCGCCACGTGGCACCCCAGCGCCAGCACCGTCGCCCCCACGAACCAGTGCACGTGGCACACGTCGGGCACCAACCAGTAGACCGACACCAGCGACGCCAGCACCGACGTGATCCACTCGGCGACCACGAACGTGTTGCCCACCGAGGCGTCGGTGCCCATGGCGAGCAGCTGCGCCTGCCACCGCGGGTAGGCGTCCACCACGTAGAGACTCGCCGCCGTCAGCCCGTACAATATCAGAATCAACCCGTTCCAGTGCGGATGGAACACGGGCACGTAAGCGTCCACCGTGCGCCACGCCCACCACACGGGCATTAGTGTAGACAAAAACCTCATTTCTTCTTCTCTGCGCGAGAGATATAGACCCCCATTTGCAACGCAAACACGATCGCCGCCGCGCCGCTCAGGCACATGTACATCCCGATCAGGTACGTGCTGGTCAACGTGGTCATGTTTCTCCCTGCACCCCGTTGGTATATATAGACGAGCACGTCTGTCAACGATGAAAACCTTTATCGGCGCCCGCAAGATGCTCAACATGTGGCAGAACTTTGCGTCCGACGGACTGTTCCAGATGTGCAGGCAGCTCATCGTCGACCACCTGCTGCTCAACCCGGTCGAGTTCGTCAAGAACAAACGCGCGTTCGACGTGGGGCACGAGTTTCGCGACACCTTTGACACCTACTGGAAACCGTTCACCAAAGACGCCGTCGACCAACTGCTGGCGTTCGGGTTTGTCGTGGTGGAGATCATGGAAGACGACGCCAAGCGCAAGTACCCCCGCACCGTCCACCCGTCCCTCGTCAACATCGCGTTCAACTACGAGACGCGCGAGTACGAGATCAACGACCGCGACGCCGTGGTCTACGGGGGGTTTGGGTTCGACCCGCTGGAAGGCAGGTTCACCTCGCTCGCCGCCAAGGTGATGCCCAAACTGCGGTTCCTGCGCTCGCTGCGGGACGCGTGTTCGCACATGGAGCACCAGAAACGCGACCCCTGCTACTTTTCCGAAGTCCAAGACCTCCCCACCGAACGACGCGAAGGCATCGACTTTGAGTTCTACGCCAACGAGGACGACGTGGAGGACCAGACCAACAGCCTGTTCAACCGCAACAAAGCCCAAGTGGACTTGCTGAAACGGCAGCAAGAACTCTTCGACGAACAAGTGGGCACGGCGCGCGCCGCACGGGGGCTCAAGAACGTCATCCAAATGCCCTCGGGGCACAAACTCATCTCGCCCCCCATCCACACGGGGCGCAACGATCTGGTGCAGATCCACAAGGTGGTCCAGGAGGAAGTGTGCTCGACGCTGGGGGTGCCCCGGTCGCTGCTCATCGGCGACAGCATGTACCGCAGCGACACGGAAGGCGTCCAAGAACTGTTTCGGCACACGATCATGTGGTGGCAGAGCAAGATTCAACAGATCGAGACCGATTTGTACCAAGTGATTCATTTCGACCCAGGGTCGGTGAAACTAACGAAAAACATTTATGCCGCCAAACAACGCTACCAAGTGCACATTCACTTCCCACTGTCCCCGTTCGCCACCACCGAGGAACTCACCTTTCTCTACCAGTCGGGCGTGATCACGTGGCAGCGCTTCAGCACAGGCGTGCTCCGCAACGCGTCGCTGCCCGTCGAGATTCTCGAAGAACCCCAAACACCCGAAGAACCCGCGCAGAGCGCACCGCAAGGCGCACCGCAAGACACACCGCAGGCACCGCAAGACGCACGGGGCGCCAAATTCCCTCAACCGCCGCGCAAACGTCAACGCGCCTCAAAGTCCAAGCTGACCAAGTAGTTGCCGCGCATGCCCAGCGAGAACGCCCCGGTCGGCGACTCGGAGTTGCCCTCGGCGAGCTGGGTGGGCAGAAACTGGGCGCAGGCGTTGGTGTCGCCCTTCAGATGGGCGCGCAGCACCAGGTCGTACTGGTTCATGGCGTCCACCAGGTCGGTCATCTTGACGGTGCGGTTGTACAAATGGCGGCTCTTGCTCTTTCCGTTGACGTCGACCGCGGCGTTCGGGGCGAACAGGTCCTTGCCGGCGGCGTGGATCTGGTCAATCACCTCCTGCTGCGCCACCGACTGCTGCTCGGTCACGCGGACTTCAGGGTTGGGCACCATCTCGAGCAAAAAGTGGGCGTCGGATTCGGGAAGCGGGGTGCGGACAAACGACATGCTCTTGATGGGATCTCGTCGGCTATATATACGTTAAAAAGTTTGTTGTGCAAACAACATTCAAGCCCTATAAACCATCGTTATTTTACTCGTAGAACACCCGATGAATACCGACGCGCTGACCTCGAGGTACGGTAAAATCCACCCCAGCCTGCAAGCACATGTGAACCGCGTCTGGACCCACCTCCAGCAGCAGTCCGACAAGGTGGCGAGCGTCACCTTCCTGGAGAACTTTGCCAAGGACCACGACGTCTCGCTGCAGACGGGCACGGACGTGTACCGCGGCATGGTGGTCGCCCTGAAACCCGACTACGCGCTGACCAGCGCCGACGTGCTCTGGATGCACCCCCACGCCTACCAGTGCCGCGCCATCTACGACGGAGGCACGTTCGAACACGTCGCCGTGCCGTCCATGGAGGCGAGCGCCGGCGTCTACAAGGTCAGCTCGGTGGACGACATCGGCTCGCAGTGCGAACATACCTACACGGTGGTCGACTCGCGGGTGCCCTACACCCCCGCCGCCACGCCACAAGCGTCCTACGTCAACACCGCCAAAGCAGACACCCTGGAACACTGCGCCGAGCTCGCCGCCCAAATGCAGGCAGGCGAACTCGTCGAACACGCCTTTACCAACCTCTTCCTCAAAGACACACACCACTACGTGTTCTACAACCACGCGTTCCACAAAAAGGGCGTGGTGCACGTCAGCCCCCTCATGGGCTACCGCACCGTGCGCGCGAACGGCGCCATCGCCGGAGACCGCATGCACGCGCGAGAGTACGTGGACGTGGAGGCGCTGTCCGACCCCAAGAAGCAAGAACTCTACCAAAAGTGCTGGTGGGACAGCGACAACGCGGTCAACACCTACGCGCTGCGCAAACCCTTCGACACCCTCGCGCGCGTCGGCACCCACTACCGACTCCAACAAGGCTGCTTCGCCGAAACGCCCATCCACCACGCCATGGCGACCCAAGACCTCTACAAACTGTCCGCCGACCTCAACAACCTGGGGCTCAAACGGTTCGGGCACGTGGAGACACAACAGATACGGCTGCCGGTGCGGGAGGAGACGGTGGTGCGGCTGCTGCGGCTCGGCGACTTTGACATCCTCAACCCACAGTACCGGGACGCAGACAACCTGCTCCTTCCGAAACATATCGTAGAACAACTCTTTTAATTTACGGAAACTTATACTTAATGCACATCTCCGCGACCACTTTGTACTCGCCCCCGTCGGACACGTTCGCCGAAAAGCGCGCCCCCAAGTTCGCCAACGGGGTCAGCGGCATCTTCTGGATCACGTTCTCGTGCAGCTGCTGAATGCAATTGTTCACCACCTCCTTGGACACCTTGACCCACTTGCCCTCCCGCATCGACTCGTGCTCCGGCTCGATGCCCAAACGATCCCAGTTCTGCGAGATGATTTTACAAATCACGTGGTTTTGGTCGACGTAGTAGTACGGTTCGTTGGGAAACGCCACAATGTTGTCCCACAAGTTATCCATGGTCAAGTGCCCGTACTTGGTAATCTGAGACGCCTTCATCTTGCCCATGTCCGGATGGTACATGACCTCGTTCGGACGCTGACGCTCGTGCGGCAACACAGTGGTCATATTTAGAAAATTATCGTTGATGTGCATGTGCTCGGGAGACATGTCGTTGGGCGTCTGCGCGTACAACCACCCCTCCGTGTTGGTCAGCTTCACGCCATTCTCGAACAAGTTCAAGCCGATGGTCACCGGCTCGGGGCAGTTCGACGACACACTGCGCAACGTCACCTCGGTCACAATCGCCTTGCTGAAATCGCGGGCGGCGAACGCGGTCGCCTCCGCCTCGTCCATGTTGGCAGGCGCCTCGGGCTTGAACACGTCGGCGGCGTTGCTCACGCGCACCACCTTGCCGTTGGTCAACTCGGGCGACGACGCGTTGCACTCGAACAAGACGCGGCGGGCAAACTCGTGGGTTACCTCAGAAGACATGTCCTTGGAAACGTTCTGCTCTTTGGCTTCCATGGTTTACTAGCCAAATCGACGGCTTATATACGATGTTTTTTTTCTTGCACGGACTACACTATAACCTCCACCCCCTACCCAAAAATGGCAGGTCCGTCCACCGGCACCTACACATTCGACCCGCAACACGAGTTCGCCAGGCACATCCGACTGCCCGTCCCAGAAAGAACCGACATCACCAAAGAAGCGCTCGACCGCGCGTTCCAAGAAGCCTTTCGCAACAGCACGCCCGTCCAATTCGCACTGCGCGTCCAAGCCATGGTAGGCACCAAAGATTCCTACCTCGCCGACTACCAAAGCACCGCACTCAACGCCGTCCACCCCACCTCACACCAAGAGATCGCACGCCTCGCCGACATACAAGCCCGGCAAGAAATCTACCAGTTTTGCAAACCCTACTCGCAAGAAGAGTTGGACCAACCCGAAGACGCCGACGTACAAACGTTCGCAGAAGTCGTCGGACCACGGTCGTTGCTCGCCTACATGGTCTTTGCCTCAAGATCAAATACACAGGCGTGGAAACCCGTTCTGGACACCATCAACCCGCGCTTTCTAAGAATGGACAGGGAAAATTACGCCGAACGACAAAAACAGAGAAACCGTTCAGTATTCGATCCAACCAGAAACAATGCGACACGTCGAGGGCGTCGCACCATGACTGCCACAACACCTGTCGCGTCCAAACGGAGATCCGACGACGAGTCATCCGACGACGGAGACACTCTCAACGGTGCGGATGGTGCGGCTGTCCCGGATTCGCCTGCTAGGACGCTGGTTTTCGATGCTCCCGCAAGTCCCAGTGACACACCCGCCGCACCCCATACTCGCAACCAGCGGAATGGCGCTACAACAACACCCCCGTTGACGCTCACGGATGCACCCAACACCCGAAGGATCGACCAAACTCGGATAGTGCTCGACCTGAGCGACATTTGTTTCGAGTACTCCGACGGAGAGGGCAACATGCGGTGGCTCGACCCGCTGCAGCACGAGTACGACGCGCGCAAAGCCAAGTACATGCGACGCTACGCGGAACAACTCGCGCACAACACCCTGTTCGAACTCGTGGCTAGCGACCAAGACGTCATCGAACTCACCCTCGCGCCCAAACTCCTGACACAACTGTACGTGGCGTGGGACACCCTCAAAAGCAAACGACTCAACAACTTGCGCGCCTTTATGGTCCAACACACCGATCTGTTGGTCAAATACGTCGCCTACAGCGAAATGATCGACGACCTGTTCACACGACGACGGTTCGGACTCGACGGCACCTACCGCAGACTCAAACGCGAACGCGCACGCATCGCCGCCCGCATACGACGCATCCCATACGTCGCACAACCCTTCCCCAAACGCGCCAGAACCACCGGCGCGGCGGGTGGCGTGGTCCGTGCGGTTCGTGTGGTGGGCGGTGACGGCTCTTCAGATTTTAATTCGCCAGAATCTAAAAGCAGCACAGCACGAGAAAGCAAAGGACACCCGGACGACGATCTAACCAACATCGATGAGACAGGTGTCGAATCCAAACGCGCCGCAACAGGAAATGCCAACCCACCCGCGGACGGGCTCACCACACCCGACATAACAACCCAACCTCGTCGCAGTCGGTGGGAGAGACTCGGGGACACGGTGCGCGAAATAGTAGGCAGGCGGCGCAGGGGTCGGACGACTCGTTCTACCAATGGATCTACCCGCTGGCGCGCCTCACCCTTGTGGTGAGTGAATGCGGTGGGGTGTGCGTGGGATGAAGATCTTAGTGGGGTGCGAAGGGACGCTCGAAGACGTTGCCGCGTTGGACAAGCTGCACCGGCACGAGTGCCACGTGGTCTGTCCCAAACGCTTGCCCCTCGCGCACGTCACACACCACACGCACGAGCCCGACGACGTGTTCGACGTGGCGGTCGAGTTGTCCGACCAGCGCCTCCGCGCCCAGTGCAAACGCGTGCGGCTGGAACGAC
>MDSW01120206.1_pt1 | contig 11841 bp, 8 predicted proteins | sample 811171 | NCBI WGS metagenome assembly MDSW01 (sample SAMN05326641, study PRJNA326480) | marine metagenome | isolation source: seawater | place: Atlantic Ocean: North West | collected 2012
GAGCCGCGCTGGCCGCCGCGGGGAGAGGGCGCGGTCGCGGCGGTCGCGGCGGTCGCGGCGAGAGAGGCGATACCGGCGACGCCGCCGCGGTCGGAGGAGGGAGAGGCGGCGGCGGTCGCGGCGGACGAGGACGCGGACGAGGACGAGGACGACGCCGCGGACGAAAAGGCGCCGAGGACGAAGCCGACGAGGACGTTATCATCGGGACGGCGTCCGCGCCGACGGACGAGGACTCGCCGGTGTCGACGACGAAAGCCGACGCGGGGGAGAGCCCTTCCGTGACGGTCGCGAAGTCGATGTTCCGAGCCGCGAGCGGGTTCGTGAGGGGCGTCGTGACGTCGAATCCGTTCATGCGATCCGTCGCCGCGGCGGCGCCGCCGCCGCCCGAGGCGCCGCCGGAGGCGCCGCCGCCGGCGAGGACGCGCGTCGACGACGAGTGGTCCGAAGACGAGGACTTCGTCGTCGAGAGCGTTCCCAAAGAAGACGCGGAGAAGGCGTCGTCGCCGCAGGACGCCACGGTCGCGACCGCGGCGATGCGCGAGCCCCCGCGCCCGAGCAGCTGGCGGCGGAGGAAACTCGCGAGAGCAGCCGCCGCGGCGGAGGCGGCGGCGCGGGCGCCGCTCGAGCCGAGCGACGCGCGCGGCGGCGACGGCGGCGGCGAATCGACCCCGTCCGCCGCGAAGCGAGGCCGCGTCGCGACGCCCGCGAACGAATCAGCCGCGTGGGATAAGCTCGGCGACGCCGCGGCGGCGGCGGCGACGACGACGACGCGCGCGGCGGCGCCGCGCGCGCGCCGGCAGCCGCCGCCGCCGTCGCCGTCGCGGAACCGCGCGCGTCCGCTCGACCGCCCGTCCGACGTCGTCTTCGACGCGGCTTCGTACATGCGCAAGGTGTCGTACACGAAACTCCCCGGGCTCCCCCGACGACACGTTCTCGTCGCCGCGGGGAGGGGCGCGCGCGCGGCGCGGCGGGTGTACGCGGCGATATTCGGGAAGATCACGCCGGGCGCGGCGGCGCCGGCGGCGCCGGCGGCGCCGGCGGGAAAAAAATACAACAAGCCGAACGGCGCGCCGATCAGGCCGAAGGCGTCGACGAAGAAGAAGCCGCCGACCGCGCGCCGCGTGCCTTTAAAGTACCGCAAGGCACTCGTCCCTCTGCTGTCGCTGATGCTTCGACGCGAGGCGAAGTGCCCGTACGCGAAGCTGCTGAACCATCACTGCCCGATGCCGCCTCGCGTGACGACGCGGAGTCAACGCGACCGAATCTCGCGGAGCGGCGAGATGGACGCCGACGCCGACGCCGAAGCCGACGAGGACCCGACGCCGAAGTCGCTGCTCGCGTCGTTCACGCCCCCGCGCGCGGTCGCCGCGTTCTTGTGGTCGGTCATCTCGAGGATCGTCCCGAGGGAGATGCTCGGCGGGGAGAAGACGCGGCGGGCGATTCGCGCGTTTTTGTTGCGGCTCGTCGTCCTGCGACGGTTCGAGAAATGCACGTTACACGAGGCGATGCGAGGCGTGAAGACGAGCGACTTCAGGTGGCTGTGGGGCGAGCTCGCGGAGGCGACGAGCGATGACCGCCGTCGCGGCGGGCCCGTCGCCGCGGCGGTGAAGCGGCAGCGGATGCTCGAGCGGTGGATTCGATGGCTCGTCGCGGAGCTCGCGATGCCGCTGATTCGCGCGCACTTTTACTGCACGGAGACGGAAACGCACAGACTGCGGGTGTTTTACTACCGGAAAGGCGTCTGGGCGCGGCTCACGGCCGCGCACCTCGCGGCGATGACGGACGACCCGAACCGCGAGACTCGCGCGGTGCGATTCGGCGCCGACGTCGACGCGAACGACGCCGACGCCGCGGCCGACGCCGCGGACGCAGACGCCGACGAGACGGACGCCGAGCGCGCGCTCGCGCCGACGACGCCCACCGCCGGCGTCGCGTACCGCCGCCTTCCGCGCCGCCGCGCTCGACTCGTGTTACAGAGCCACCTTCTCGGGTTCGCGCGCCTGCGGCTGCTCCCGAAAGCGACCGGCCTGAGGCCGGTCGCGATGCTCGGCCGACCCGCGGTGGCGTCGTTTCGCGCGCCGCGCGGCGCGAAGAATCGCGAGGCGCTCGCGTTTCGACCCGTGAACACGTCTCTTCAGGCGGTCTTCGACGTCTTGAAGCACGAGGCTGGGTCTATACCGGGCGTCATGGGCGCGAACGTCAGCGACTACGGCGAGGTGTACAGACGATTAGGGCCGTTCATTCGGAAGTGGCGCGCGGCGCGGCGGAGGGAACGCGAACGCGCGGCGGCGGAAATACGCCGCAGCTCCGGGAGCGGCGGCATCTTCCGGGGGTTGTTCCGGTCGAGCCAGAGCCAAGACGCCGCGGAGGACGCCGCGGGCGCGGACGCGAAGGACGGCGACGTCGTGCGGGGCCCCGAGAGAACGACGCGGCCGCCGTTCATCGTCGCCGCGGACGTCAAAGGCGCGTTCGATTCCATCCCGCTCAAGGCGCTCGAGAACGTCGTCAAGACGCTGATAGGCTCGGACGAGTACTCCGTGACGCGCATGGCGCACGTGATGGGCGGTGCCGTGGGCGGGGTCCGCACGAAGACGCGGCGGATCGCGGCGCCGGCGGGGACGAGCGTTCTCGCGCGCGTCGGCGGCGGGGACGGCGTCGGCGGTGGTCGACGATTGAAAAAGAACGTCAAGCGCGGCGGCGGCGTCCTCATCGACCTCGCGTCCCCGCACCGGTTCCACCGAGCTCAAGTCTTGGAGCTCCTTCGCGAGCACTTGCGTCGGAACATCGTCCGCTCCGGCGGGGTCTACCTCCTCCAGACCGTCGGGATCCCGCAAGGCTCCGTGCTCTCTTCGCTCTTGTGCGGCGTGTTTTACGCGCATCTCGAGGCGACGCACGGGCTCGGTCGCGACGACGGCGGCGTCGGAAACGGACGCGGCGCGAACGTTCTTTGCCGGTGGACGGACGATCTGCTTCACATATCCCACGAGCGCGCGCCCGCGGAGGGTTTTTTATCCGCCGCGCTGGACGGCTTCGCGGAGTACGTTCTGTACACTGGTACCCATACGACCGCGTTGGCGTGGTGAACGCCGTTTCTTAAGGACTTTTGCCGTCGTCTCTCTCCGCCCAACCCTCGCTTTCAATCCCCGCCCTCGACGCCTTTCAACTCCAACTGACGCCTTTCAACTCCACCCCGACATTAGGTACGGCTGCGCGGTGAACACGGCGAAGACGTCTTTGAATTTCGATTTCACGCGCGCGGGCGCGGGCTCGCGCGCGCCCGTGGTCATCCCGCGGCGCGAGGTCGTCGTCGGCGCCGGACCGCACGCGCGCAGGTGCGTCGCGTGGTGCGGGCTGCTCATCGACAGCGAGACCCTCGAGATCAAGGTGGACTACACGCGGTATTCCGGCGATTGGGCGCGAGAGGCGGTCACCGTCCCCGGAAAGCTCGGCTCCGGGAAAGCGAAGCCGTTCGAACACCTCGGCCGTCGCGTCGTCGCGTACCTCCGACCGAAGTGCGTCGTCATCCTGTACGACCACTCGATCAACTCGCCCTCGACCGCGCGCTTGAACGTGTACCAGTCGTTCCTGTTGGCGGCGGTGAAGCTGCACTGTTACGTCGCCGCGGCGTCCGACGCGGGCCATCGAGGCGGGCCGTCCCCCGCGATCGTCCACGCCGCGATCGTCTCGGGGATCAAGTACATGGAGGGTGCGGTGCGGCATCACATGGCGGTCGCGCGCGCGACGCATCACGGCGCGAAAGGGAGGATCCAAAAGAGCCACGTGAAGTACCTCGGGCTGACCGCGTTTGTGAAAATTCTGACGCGGAAGCAGACGAGACACGCGCGCGCGCTGCGGATGCTGCGTCGGGACCTGAGCGCGCCCGCGATGCGCGCGGCGGCGAGGCGGCTCGCGCCGGTCGTGGACGACCGGCTGTCTTCCGTGTTCGACGAGATACGGTTTTAGGGCGCGAGAGAGAGGAGGGAACGTCATAGAGTTTAGAATACTGAGAGACGACGACGCGACGCCGCGCGAGCTGAACGTTCGTTCCGAGCCTCGACAGACCTCGTTCGTTCTTTTTCCTCGGAGTCTCGAGGGCGCGCGCGCGTCCGCCGTTCGTCCCGCGCGTCCTCCCCGCACTCCCCCGCGCGCGCGCTCTCGTCTCGTCCCCCGACCTCCCCTCCCCCTATGCCGTCGTTCTCGCGGGTCGGCGCCCTCGCCGCCGTCGCCGCGTGCGCGCTCGCCGCTGTCGGCGCGCACGCCGCCGACGAGCCCCCTTGCCCCACGATATCTCTGGAAGGCATCGAGCAGCTCGCGGCGCCGTGCGCGGACGCGTCGAACGCGTGCAGCATGAAGACCGGCTGCATCGGCGCGATCCAAGGCGCGTCGTCGTCGTCGTCGCCGCCGCCGCGGTCGTCGTCGCCGCCGCCGCCGCCGTCGTCGTCGTCCTCGCGTCGCCGGCCAAACTAAAACGCGAACAACTCCTTCCTTCCCTCTCCACAGAGTACATCGAGCCGAGGCTGGACCTCTCCGTGTTCAAGTCGCAGCCGTCCGAGGAGTACGTGACCGGTTGCATCGCGCCCTTCGCGCTGTCCCCGGAAGTCACGGAGACGATCCCCACGGACACGCTCGGGACGCTCATCACGTGCGACTTCACCGAGGTCACGGACGCGTTCAGATCCAAGTGGGAGCGCGACGTCGCCAAAGCCGCGGAGAAGGGCGAAGACGCGACAAAGGTTTCCGAAGCCGCGGACGACGCGGAGGACGTGACGGACGACGCCGCGGCGCCGTCGCCGGCGCCGATGTGAGCGGCGGCGCGGACGTGGCGCACTGTATCCGCACTGCATCCGGACGAGAGGAAGGGTTCAGGAGCGGCGAGCGTGGTTTCGAAGGCGCGAACGTCGGTCGGGCGCGATCCGAGTCGCGCCCGCCCGCCGCGGGCGGTTTTCTTTTCTTCGCGCGTCGAGTCGTCTTCATCATGTCTTCAGTCGCATCACATGAGAACACCACCCCCTCCCTCGCGTCTCGCGTCTCGCGTCGCGGTGCTATGTACACTTAATACGGGCGGTATCTGTCGCGGTCGCGATCGCGGTCGTCGTAACGATCTCTCCCGCGGTCCCGGCTCCGGCTGCGGCTCCGGTACCTGTCCCGGCTCCGGTCCCGGCCGCGGTCGCGCGAGTCCCTGCGGTACCCGTCGCGGCTCCGATCTCTCCCGCCGCCGCGGTACCCGCCGTGGCCGCCGCGACGATCGTTGCGCCCGCCGCGGCCCTGCTGGAAGAAGCTCGGATCTTTCCTCTTCTGCTTCGCCACCTGGACGCTCACCTCCACGCCGCACAGCCGCGTCTTGTCCAGCTTGTCCTCCGCCAACTCCGCTTCTCTCGGATCCGGGAACTCCACGAACGCGAACCCCTTCGGGCGCTTCGTGTGGTAGTCTTTCGGGATGTACACGTCCCTCACCTCGCCGTACTCCTCGAACGCGGTCCTGATCTCTTCCACGGTGGCGTCGTACGGGAGGTTGCGCACGAGCAGGGACACGCCGTCGCGGTCGTCGTTGCGATCATTTCGGCCTCCGCCTCCGCGTCCGCCGCCTCCACCGCCGCGATCGCCGCCGCCGCGCGGGGACCGATCGCGCGCGGGGGAGCGGCGGTCCTTCGATCGCGAGCGCGAGCGGCGCTCGGGGGTGTCGCCGTCGCGCATCGGCGACGGCGAGCGCGAGCGCTTCGGCGACGGCGACCGAGAACGGTCGTCGCCGTCGCCGCGCGCGGGAGACGACGCGGGCGACGCGCGCTTCTTGTAATCGTCGTCGCGCCCCGATCGCGGCGACGCGCCGGGGGAGCCTCCTCCGTCGGACATCGCGATCGCGTCGGTCTGGGCGGCGTGCGGTTTCGTCGCGTGCGCGTCGGCTCGGATCGCGTGCGCGGGCGTGGACGGCGTCGTCGCGAGTGGCGCGCGCGCGCGGCGGCAGACGATTGATTGACCGGCGAGACTGATCATCGGCGTTTCCCGCCGTCGCGCGTTCGCGTACTACGTGTACGACGCGCGCTGTTCTAGCTGTATGGGCTCCAGTCTTAAACGGCTGTGATTGGCTGGAAAGACGTGCGGGCGGAAAAGACGTGGCCGGAAGACGTGGTCCCCTGCCGCGCTTCCCTCACCGCGCGCATATCGACGCGCGCGCGATCCACACACCCACGCGTCAAGATGGCCACCACCGCCCTCGCCTCGAGCGCCGTGTTCTGCTCCGCCGCGCGCCCGAACGGCCGCGCCGCGCCGAAGCGCGCCGCGTCGAAGCCGTCCAAGCTCTGGACCCCGAAGGCTGCGGCCGTGGACTCGCCGACGCTCATCGTGAAGGATGGCGACGCGGAGAGCGTCATGAGCGGGCTCACCGCGAAGAGAAGAGAGGTCATCCTCGACATGGAGGAGTTCGCGGAGACCGAGGTGCGCCCTCGTCGAGTTTTCGACGCGCGACGCGCATTCGCGCGGCGTCGCGGGATCTCGCCCCGCGCGAACGCGAACGCGCAGCCTATCGACAAGATCTTTTCCGCGCCAACTTTTTTTTTCCCTGCTCACCTCACCGCTCGCTTCCCCTCAAAACCCCCCGCCCCCCCCGCGCGCGCAGCTCCTCAAGCTCCTGAAGCCGACGGACAAGAACTGGCAGCCGCAGGACCACCTCCCGAACCCGGAGTCCCCCGACTTCCTGGACGAGATCGCCGAAGTGCAGAAGGCGCGTTCTACCATCTCACACTGGTCCCATATATTACGACCGCGTCGGCGCGGCGCGCGCCGTTCCTTGAGGACTTTCTCTCCCGGCGTGTCTCTCCGCCCAGGGTCCCTCGGTTTCAATCCCCGCCATCCATCGACGCCTTTCAACTCCACCCCTGACGCCTTTCAACTCCACCCCGACGTCGCTTCGAATGATGGAACGACCCCTACAGCGCGCGAGCACCCTCCCGGACGACCACCTCGTCGTCCTCGTCGGCGACATGATCACCGAGGAGGCGCTTCCGACGTACATGAACATGCTCAACACGCTGGAAGGGACGAAGGATAAGACGGGCGCGGACGCGACCGCGTGGGGGAAGTGGACGCGGATGTGGACCGCGGAGGAGAACCGCCACGGAGACCTCATGAACAAGTACCTCTACCTCACCGGCAAGGTGAACATGAAGCCGATCGAGACGACGATTCAGAACCTCATCGGCGCCGGGATGAACCCGAAGACGGAGAACAACCCGTACTTGGGGTTCGTGTACACGTCGTTCCAGGAGCGGGCGACGAAGATCTCGCACGGGAACACCGCGCGATTCGCGCTCGAGCACGGGGACGAACAGCTCGCGAAAATCTGCGGCTTGATCGCCGCCGACGAGGGCCGGCACGAGATCGCGTACCAGAGGATCATCGACGAGGTCATGAAGCGCGATCCGGACGGCGCGGTGATGGCGTTCGCGGACATGATGAAGAAGCAGATCGTCATGCCCGCGCACCTCATGGACGACGGCGAGCACAAGGCGAGGACCGGACGGGGTGCGTTCTATACACTGGTCCCCATACGACCGCGTTGGCGTGGTGAACGCCGATCCTTAAGGACTTTGCCGGGCGCATCTCTCCGCCCACACCTCGCTTTCAATCCCCGCCATCGACGCCTTTCAACGCCAACTGACGCCTTTCAACTCCACCCCGACATCGCTTTGTAATCAGATCTGTTCTCCGACTTTGCCTCCGTCGCGGACAGCACGGGGACGTACACCGCGAACGACTACGCGTCGATCATGGAGCACCTCATCAAGCGGTGGGACATCGAGAACGTCGCGGGTCTGTCCGGGGAAGGGGCCGCGGCGCAGGAGTATCTCATGAAGCAGCCGGCGAGGATTCGACGGCTCGCAGAGTTCGCCGCGGCGAAGGCGAAGAAGAAGGAGCCCGTGAACGAGTCGTTCTCTTGGATCTTCGGTCGCAAGGTGACGGTGTGAGCGCGAGAGCGCGAGCGGGCGGGCGCCGCGGTCGAAGACGCGCGCGGCGCGGGTGTAGATAACCAACCACACGGCTTAGTCATTCTTTTTGTAAGCTGAACGCGATGATGATGAGAACCAAACGCAAACTCTCCACTGATGACTTCGATACCATTTCGAGACCATTTTATTTTTTCAAACGTCGCGCCCTCTTCGACTCGTCGCGCCGTCCCCCGCCGTCACAGGCGCGGCGCACGCGCGCGGCATGAGTCGGATGGACGTCGACGACGCATCGGGCGGCGCTCCCGACATCGGCGACGCCGGCGTCTCCTCCCTCGACGGCGAGACCAGCACCGCGGCGCTCGTGCGAAATCTCGTCCGATGCACGCTCGCGTCGCACGGCGCGAGCGACGCCCCGGACGCGTCCGTGGAGCGCATGTTCCGGTACGCCGTGAGGCTCGTCGGGTCGTCGCTCAGCGCGGACGTCGAGCCGGACGAGGACGCGGCCGCGGACGCGATCGCGCGGCGGCTGCGGCGGCGCGAGGGCGGCTCCCCGAACGACGTCGCCGTCTTCGCGGATCTGCATCGACGGATGAAACAAGTCCCGGGGCTTCAGAAGCGCTGGGCCGTCCTCCACGCGCTGTTGAGAGCGTCCGAGGAGGCGGACAAGGAGAAGGATCGTCGCGAGGGGGGTGCATGGGACGGCGACGACGGCGGCGGCGGAGCGCGGACGAACGCGCTGTCCTTCGCGGCGAGCGCGGGAGGTCTCCCCGCGCTGCGCCCGGACGGTTCAAATCGTGCGCGCGAACGTCAGACGACGACGACGACGACGACGACGACGCGCGACCCCGGGGACGCGCGCGCGCTCGCGAACGGCGACGGCTCCACGCTGGGCGTGGACCACCCGAGCTCGCGAGCGGCGGCGATGAAGCTCCTCGCGAGAGAGGCGACGCTGTCCGCGGAGGTGGGCGAGCCGGAGCTCGTGCGAGACGTCCTGTTCGCGTGCCAAGGCATCGACGGCAAATTTCTAAAGTTCGACCCCGCGGAGGGCGCGTACGTCGTGCGCGCGGACGCGCCGGTGTCCCCGGGCGCGGCCGTCCTCGCGCGGAAGCTCACGGAGCTCGGATGGCTGTTCCGTAAGATCCGCGCGTGCCTCGGCGGCGACGACGCTGACGTCGTCGCGACGACGACGCCGGCGAGCGCGGATTCAGACGTCGCGCCGCCCGCGACGCCGAGCCTCGGGACGCTCGGCGCGCTCGGCGGCGACCGCGGCGAGCTCGACGGCGGCAGCGTCCGCCGCGCGTTCAAAGCGCGCGTGCAGGGCGAGCTGTCCGATTACTACAGGCTCATCGCGGTGTTGGAGGCGCAGGCGCAGGTGCCGATGGCGGCCGCGTTGGAGAGCGCGCGCGACGACTCGAGTGGGGAGACGTATCTGACGCTGCGACGGCTCTCCGTGTGGCTCGCGGAGCCGACGAGGCGGCTTCGGCTGCTCGCGGTGCTCGTGGACGCGTCGCGTTTCAACAAGGGCGGCGCGCTGCTCGGCGTGCTGCACGCGCACGCGAAGCACGGCGACCCTGCGCTGTGCGCGACGGTCGCGCGGCTGTTATCCGCGGCGGCGGCGCCGATGTACGCCGCGATTCAGAATTGGGTCGTCCTCGGCGAGCTGGACGACCCGCGGTCGGAGTTCTTCGTGACCTCGGACCCCGCGGTCGCGGAGGAGGACCTGTGGCGGCATCGGTACGGCGTCGACGACGCGATGCTGCCGCCGTTCATCACGCGCGAGCAGGCTGCGGACGTTCTGCGCGTCGGGAAGAGCATCAACTTTCTCCGACGGTGCTGCGACGACGACGGGTGGACGGCGGAGAGAGCGCCCGTCGCCGCCGCGGCGGCGAACGCGGGCGGGCTCGGGTACGGCAACCCGAAAGCCCTGGACGCGCTCATCGCGGAGGCGAAGCGCAGGATCGATCGCTGCCTGCGAAGAGTCCTCTTCGAGCGGTACAAGCTCTTCGAGCACTGCTTCGCGGTGAAGCGGTACCTGCTCCTCGGTCAGGGCGATTTCCACGCGTGTCTCATGGATCTCGCGGGCGAGGACCTCGCGGAGCCGGCGTCGAACGTCAGCGCGTACAAGCTCTCTGGCACGCTCGAGTCCGCGATCAGGGCGTCGAACGCGCAGTACGACGAGAGCGACGTCCTCGACCGTTTACGCGTGAAGATGATGCCCGCCGCCGGCGCCGACGAAGTCGGCTGGGACGTCTTCTCGCTCGAGTACCAAACCTCGGCGCCGTTGACGACGGTGTTCACCCCGGACGCGATGGGCAAGTACCTCCGCGTGTTCACTTTCCTGTGGCGAGTAAAGCGCGTCGAGCACGCGCTGTGCGCGACGTGGCAGACGATGAAGCCGAACGTCACGGCGGCGCTCGCGCGCGACGGCGTCGCCGGCGCCGCGGGCGTCGCGCTCGCGGAGGAGCTCCGACGGTGTCACACGTTGCGCGGCGAGATGCATCACTTCATCGCGAACTTGCAGTACTACGTCATGTTCGAAGTCTTAGAAGGGTCGTGGGAGGTATTCACGCGCGAGATGCGCGACGCGCGCGACCTAGACTCGCTCATCGCCGCGCACGAGCGGTACTTGGACGCGGTATTGCAGAAGGCGTTGCTGGGCCCAAAGTCGCAGCTTCTCGCGCACGCGTTGAGCACGCTGTTCGAGGTCGTGCTCCGATTCCGCGGGTTCGCGGACCGTCTGTACGACGTCGCGCGAGACGCCGCGATGCGGCGGCAGCTCGCGCGGCTGCGCGTGGAGCAGCGCGCGGAGCAGGCGACGTGGGGGTCGCTCCCGGGGGAGGACGCCGCGGGGGGCGACGGCTTGCTCTCGGAGGCGTTCGTGTCGGAGATGCGCGAGCAACTCGACGCCGTCGGCGCGGACTACGCGAAGATGCTGGACGGGTTTTTGAACTTGCTTCCGCTGCAGACGCACGTGGACTTGAAGTTTCTGCTGTTCCGGCTGGACTTCTCGGAGTATTACTGCAAGCAGAAGATCGGGCCTTCGCCCGGGTCGTTGCCGTTCTGAGGAACGTCGTGACGAGAAAATTTTATGTAGAAGGGATTTAGGCGTTGAAATACTGAAACCACGGACCGATGAACCGCTGCTTTCAGATCGCCTTCTTCAAACCGCGTGCCTACCTTTTCAAACCGCGTGCCGACCGTGCCCGCGCGAGATTCGACGCGGGATGACAACTCAGCGCGAGACGCGGGAAACGTCGCCACGCACGTGTTAAGTTGCCTTTTGCGTGCCTTTCCGCGTCGTCACCGCCGAGGGTCACACCCCGCGCGCCGCCGAGGGACAGAGGCGTCAGCGGACCTTCGCGAGCGCCCGGGCAGGGGCGGGAGACTTGGGACATCGCGCGCGCGCGTCTCGTCTCGTCGCGGCCCGCGCATTGGCGCGCGCGCTCTGGTCCATCTGTATATTTCAAGATCGCCCACGTAGGATAAGCGTGCCCGGAAGATAGTTTCGCGCGTCGCGAAGAGGCGGGCGAGGGCGAGCGTCGGCGGCGAGGTCGTCGCGCGCGCGAGATGAGCGTCGTCGCGCGCGCGCAGCACGCGCCCGCGTGCGTCGCGACTTCCGCGCGCCGCGCGTCTCGCGCCACGCCGCGGACGACGCGCGTCTCGTCGCCCCGCGCGTCGTCCGCGGCGACGTCGAGATCCAAAATCCGCGCGACGACGTGGACGACGACGACGACGACGACGACGACGCGCGCGGGACGACGCGCCGACGGCGTCCGCGCGCGCGCGTCGCTCGTCGATGCTTTGACCCCACACGACATCGACGCCGCGGCCGCGGCGCTCGCGGAGCTCCCGGCGGCGGCGAGGATGCTCGTGACCGGAGCGGAGATCGTCCGTCCGC
>MDSW01144347.1_pt1 | contig 11840 bp, 8 predicted proteins | sample 811171 | NCBI WGS metagenome assembly MDSW01 (sample SAMN05326641, study PRJNA326480) | marine metagenome | isolation source: seawater | place: Atlantic Ocean: North West | collected 2012
CGCAGCGTTGTTTTGTCAGCCAGCCCACCCTTTCAGGGCAAATCAATAAGCTTGAACAGGAGCTGGGCGTGATGCTTTTTGAGCGAACGAATCGTAGCGTCCACATCACGCCCATGGGTGAAACCATGATCGAGCATGCTCGAAAAATTCTCGAACAGGCAGACGTCATGCGAAGCCTTGCCAAAGCGCAGCATGACCCGCTCGCAGGCCCGCTTCGTATTGGCGCAATCCACACGCTAAGTCCCTATCTTGTTCCATTGTTTATGCTCGAGCTTCAACGGCAACATCCCGAGCTGTCGCTGGAATTGACTGAATCGACAACAGAGCAATTACTTTTAAAAATACGCGCGCATCAAATCGACGGCGCCCTTCTCGCGACTGCCCCTCCGAACGATGGTCTAAAGCAAATTAAATTATTCAAGGAGCCGTTCTGGCTCGCACACCCGCGAGATCATCACTTGTATGAAAAGGATGAAATCACCTTAAATGATCTCAAACATGAAAAAATGCTTCTGCTGTCTCAGGAACACTGCCTTTCTGAGCAGGTGATCAGTGCCTGTCGAATTCAACGAGAGGACTCCTCGTATCCCATGCCCAAACTAAATGCGTCGAGCCTCGAAACACTGGTGCAGCTCGTTGGGATGGGGCTTGGCGTAACGCTAGTACCCGCGCTCTCTGTGCACGGCGGCCGCCTGGCAACAGATAAAGTGATTCTTCGAGAAGTCGAAATCCCGAATGCAATTAGAGAAGTCCGATTAGTCTACCGAAACAGTTTTCCCCGAGAGGCAGCTCTCAAACTTTTCTGCGACATTGTTTGCAGAGTGCTGCCCAATACCGTGCGTAAATAAACAAAATGCAACTTACGTTAGGTCCTCGACGGGAAAAAACAATCGAGTTTCACTGAGCTGGCAGGCTTCCCGGAAAGAAGCTGGGGGCTGAGCTTCGGTCACTACAATATCAACATCATCCAGGCCGCAGACTTTTACCAGCGCATCAGAGTCAAATTTGGAGCTGTCCGTAACAAAACAACTCTTCCGAGCCTGACTAATTGCAGCTCTGGAGAATTCTGCCTCACACAGATGGAAGTCCAGGAATTCGTTGTCGCTATTAATAGCGCCAACAGACAGAATGGCATAGTCGACATTAAACTGCTGGATAAAATCGATTGCCCCCTTACCAAAAGCCGCGGCATCATCAGCTCGCAACTCGCCGCCAGTGACATAAGTACGATTTCCGTTTCTGGAGGCCAGCGTGCGTGCAATCTCAATAGAGTTAGTCACTACGTTCAAGCTACTGTGATCGCATAGTGCCTGAGCAACATAAGCCGTCGTCGAGCCACAATCGATAATCAATGAGTCCCCGTCCTTTATCAGCTCGGAAGCCGCCTTGGCCAATCTGCGTTTAGCATCAAGATTTTTTCTAAGGCGGCGATGAAAAGGCGCTTCCTGAGTCGAAATGGGGGCAATAATTCCGCCATGCACTCTTAAAGCAAGGCCTCGCTTTACCAAAGGATCGACGTGTCGTCTGACGGTCTCTCCCGACACGCCCAACTGAACTGCAAGGTCATTTATGGTGACCTGGCCACAGAGATTGAGCGCGTCCATGATCGCGGCTTCGTATTTGCTGACGAGCGCCATATATTTTCAGACCTTCAAAAACTATCAGTTTGAGTAATATTGTGGATATTACTGTGGATTTCTTTTTTGAACTCGATTTTTTTGTTTATTTATATGCTATTTTGTGTAATTCTCTTATCGTTAAGGCGTTGTCCTTAGCAATAATAAAAGTATTCAACTAACGGGAGGAATTCCAATGCTTTTTAGCAAGATAAAAAGACTTTTTGTTGCGCTCCTCGCAAGCGCCCTGTTCTCAAACGCTGCCATGGCGGTCGAATCGAAAGATCCCATTATCCTTACGCTTCACGACTGGACCGGTCAGTTGATCAACACCGAGCTGATGGGTCGAATCCTGGAAAACATGGGCTATAACGTCAAATATCAACAAGCCGACTACATCGCACAGTTTGCGGGACTGGAGTCCGGTGACCTGCATATTGCGATGGAGATGTGGGAGACCACAGGCAAGCAAGCCATGGAAGCCAGCCTGAACACTGGGGAGACAGTTGATCTTGGTGAGACAGGAATGAACGCCATCGAGGAATGGTGGTACCCCATGTATATGAAGGAAAAATGCCCAGGTCTCCCTGACTGGAAAGCATTGAACGAATGCGCGGAAGCGTTTTCAACACCGGAAACCGCGCCGGCCGGGAGATACCTGGGCGGACCTGTCACCTGGGCGGGCTTCGACGAAGAACGAGTTGAAGCGCTCGGACTCGACTTCGAGGTCGTCCACGCCGGCACGGATGCCGCACTTTGGGCCGAGTTGGAATCAGCTTACCAGCGTAAAGCCCCTTGGATCGGCTGGGTCTACCATCCTCATTGGTCGACGGTGAAATTCGAAGGGGAATTTATCGAGTTTCCACCCTACAGTGATGCCTGCTATGAAGATTCGAGTGTTGGCTTAAACCCCAACATGGCCTATGACTGCGGGAAACCCAGAGGCTGGATCAAAAAAGTCGGCTGGAAAGGAGGCGAAGCCAAATGGCCCTGCGCGTATCAAGCGGTTCGTAACTTTGAAATCGATAACCCCACGATTGGCCAAATGATCGTTGAGGTCGACCTTGACGGTAAAAAAATAGCGGACGTCGTTTCGGCATGGCTGGATGCCAATAAGGCGACTTGGGAGCCGTGGACCCAGTGTAACTAAAGGCCCTCACTTCCAGTTCGGGCTCCAAAAAGTAGCAGGTGGTTCTTCGCGAGCCACCTGCTATGTTGTTTGCCTATCAATTTTACAGGTCACCAAAGTACAGCAATCGGAATGTCGAAAGTAAAACCCGCACTCCAACTCCGAAACATCTGGAAAATTTTTGGGGATAATGCTTCCCACTTACTGGAAAAAACTTCCAGGTCACCTTCGCTCACTGAATTAAACGATGCCGGCCTGATCCCAGCCGTTCGTGACGTCACGCTCGATATTTTCAATGGAGAGATTTTCGTCATCATGGGGCTATCCGGTTCCGGGAAATCAACGCTAGTCCGATGCATGAGTCGGCTGATCGAACCCACGGCTGGAGAGATCATGTTTGCCGGTCAGGACCTTCTCTCGGCTTCCGAGGATGAACTTATCCAGATTCGTAGACATAAGATGGGTATGGTGTTTCAACATTTTGCGCTCTTACCCCATATGTCGGTCCTGGGAAACGTCGCCTTTCCCCTCGAGATTCAAGGTATCGATAAGAAAAGCCGGGAACAAAGAGCTCGCGAAATGATTTCTCTGGTCGGTTTGTCTGGACGAGAGGATTACTATCCCCGTGAACTGTCAGGCGGCCAGCAACAGCGTGTCGGTATTGCGCGATCATTGGCAGTGGAACCTGATATTTGGTTTCTTGACGAACCGTTTTCAGCGTTGGATCCGCTTATCCGGCGGGAAATGCAGGACGAGTTTCTGAAGTTGCAGGACATTCTGAAAAAAACAATCGTATTTATCACCCATGATTTTGATGAAGCTATCCGATTGGCTGACAGGATCGCGATCATGAAGGATGGAGCAGTCATTCAGATCGGGACCCCTGAAGACCTGATTATCAACCCCGCAACAGAATATGTCGCTGAATTTACGCGGGATGTTTCCCGCGCAAAAGTGTTCTCGGCTCGAATGGTCATGAGGCCGCTGACCTCGAACGAGGAAGACACGCTTCGGGAGTTGCAAAGACACGACGCTAAAGTTCAGGAATTTGCAGATCAGGCAGTCCATTCTGAACACCCGATCGGTGTTATTGACGACACCGGATCGGTTATTGGAGTGATTGATCGACAAGCTGTTCTTAATGTGCTCGTAGGCAGAGAGCCCGCCGGCTCGTACTGACGATGCAATCAATCCCGATTCCCGAGACTCCCGTTAAATTCCGCTGGGGGCTCTGGCTTCCGTTAACCGTAATTTTTTGTCTCGGCATCCTGTTATATCTAAACAAGGAACTCACACCTTTTTTGGTGAAGTATCCGAAAGACTGGGTTATTCCCCTTAGATTCTGGATCAGCGATCTTATGCAATGGCTGATTAAAGATTTTGACCTTGGTCTTTTTACCTTCAAGGAACTGACCCGCTCAATAGCATGGGTGCTCGAGTGGCCGTTATCGATTGCCAACAGCTTCCTTGCCACCGGTTTTACTTTCTCGACCGAACCGGGGGCGCCTATTATCCTACCGCCGGCACCCTGGATTGCCATTGTAAGCATTGTCGGTCTGCTCGCATTCCAGCTTTCTGGAATTCGCCTGACCCTCCTTGTCACCGGCTGCTTTTTCTACCTTGTTATTTTTGGTCAGTGGCAAAGCGCCATGGTGACCTTGAGTTCAATCCTTATTGCTGTTCCGCTAGGCGTAGGAATAGGTTTTGCGCTCGGTATCACGGCCTACCGCCATCCCCTTCTAGAGCGCATGCTTTCCCCGATACTTGATCTTATGCAAACAGTTCCTGTATTTGCATATCTGGTACCGGTTCTATTTCTTTTCGGCTTTGGACCGGTTGCGGCAATGATTGCAACGATGATCTACGCAACACCTCCAATGGTTAGGGTAACGATTCTGTCGCTCCGCCAGATACCCGAAGAATTGATTGAATACGGTGACATGGCTGGCTGCAGCCGTGGGCAACTGCTGCGCAAAATTCAAGTTCCTGTTGCACGAAATTCGCTCATGGTCGGCATCAATCAGGTCATCATGCTTTCATTGAACATGGTGATCATCGCATCGATGATCGGCGCAGGAGGCCTCGGTTTTGATGTTCTCAGTTCTCTTCGCAGGCTCGCGATCGGTGATGGCCTTGAAGCGGGTCTTGCGATAACGCTACTCGCCATCGCCTTGGACCGATTAGGGCAGGCATACAACAGCCGCTCGACAATGTCCGCACGGGCGGACAGTTCCGCATTTCTAACGGGCGCCCGTTTTGGCGCGCTGATTATTCTTATCCTTATTGTTTCCTGGCTAGCAGCTCATTTTTTCCCAGCACTGGCTATTTTTCCAGAGTCACTTCAGATCACAACAAGTCATTTCTGGGATGCAGCAGTTAAGTGGATCAACATTAATTTTTTCGATCAACTTGAAGCGGTTAAAACCTTCGTGTTGATTCACATCATGATCCCGGTCAAACGCTTCCTGCTGAACACCCCGTGGAGCGTCGTGGTCGCGCTGGTTGCTTTGGTCAGTTTTCGGCTAGGGGGGCTCCGACTCGCTGCACTTACCACCGTGCTCAGTTTATTCATAGCGGTGACCGGGCTATGGACGAAAGCCATGATCACGGTCTACCTTTGCGGCGTTTCGGTTCTGTTTGCAGCTTGCATCGGTATTCCGGCAGGCATCCTAGCCGCTTCCCACCGGAAACTAAACCGCGTAACTCAAGCCCTTATTGATACGCTACAAACCCTGCCGTCGTTCGTCTACCTGATACCGGTCGTCATGTTGTTTCGGGTTGGCGATTTTGCAGCTATGCTGGCTGTGATTGCCTACTCTCTAGCACCTGCTATCCGCTATACCATCCTCGGAATTGAGCAAGTTCCCACGCATCTGATTGAAGCAGCACGAGCAATCGGCTGTACCCGGACCCAAATCCGATGGCGTATCGAACTTCCCATTGCTTTACCTCAAATCATGCTCGGAATAAACCAGACAATCATGATGGCACTTTCCATGCTGGTGATCACGGCATTGGTGGGAACCCGGGACCTTGGACAAGAGGTCTATATCGCTCTCACCAAAGCAGATACGGGTCGCGGCATTATTGCCGGCATCGGCGTTGCCTGTATTGCCATCGTGGCTGACCGCCTGATCAATCGCTGGGCACAAAGAAAGAGAATGGAGTTTGGGCTTCAGTCTTAAAACAAACGTGAATTCTTGCTATGCGTAAAACACTTGAACATCGAATACGGGAACTGGACTTCTGGAAAGGGGGTATCACGCTTGGACCCATCGAGGGCGGCATCACCAACCAGAATTTCGTTGTAACCAACCAAGGTCAAAAATTCTTTGTCCGCATGGGTGATGATATTCCCCTCCACGGCGTTATGCGCTTTAACGAACTTGAGGCCAGTATCGCAGCAGCCAAAGTCGGTCTTTCCCCCGACGTTGCATACCACGCGCCAGGAGTGCTGATCCTTAATTTTATCGACGGAAAGACCCTCACCGAGGCAGAAATCAGGCAGGATGCATATCTTGAGCGAATCTTGCCGATGCTGCACACCTGTCATCGGGAGCTTACCCAACAGATCCGGGGTCCGGCTCTCATCTTCTGGGTCTTTCACGTGATCCGCGATTACCTTGGAACACTCCAAAATGATGGCAGTCGCCTGAGCAACATGCTACCCGCGCTACAGGAAAAAGGAGCAGTTCTTGAGGCGGCCGTCGGATCGGTTGATATCGTCTACGGACATAACGACCTGCTGGCTGCAAACTTTATCGATGATGGTAACCGGCTCTGGCTCATTGACTGGGACTACGCTGGCTACAACAGTCCGCTTTTTGATCTCGCCAATCTGGCATCGAATAACGGTCTCTCCAGAAATCAGGAGGACTGGCTCCTACAGCACTACTTTAACGGTCCCATTTCTGACCAGACCCGACATGGATTTGAGGCGATGAAGTGTGCGTCTTTACTGAGAGAAACACTTTGGAGCATGGTATCCGAAATTCACTCCCAGCTCGATTTCGACTTTGTAGAGTACACACGCGAGAACCTGGAGCGATTTGACCAGCAATGGAATTCTTTTTCCGCCTGAAAGTATTCAAAGACGACCACACCACAAATTCCCGAGGGAGACTAGCAATATGACAACCCTGCCGCGACACGTCCAGGTCGTAATCATCGGTGGCGGAATCGCCGGATGCTCGACAGCGTATCACCTGGCCCAACTGGGGTACAAAGATGTGCTGCTGCTGGAACGACACCAACTGACCAGCGGCAGTACTTGGCACGCAGCCGGATTAGTGGGCCAACTGCGTTCACAAGCCGGCATTACGCAATTACTGGGCAACTCTGTCACCCTATACGACCGGCTGGAGGCCGAAACAGGACTATCTACCGGCTGGAAAATGAATGGCGGTCTGCGTCTCGCTTGCAATGAATCCAGAATGACCGAGATTGCCCGCCAGGCAACAACCGCGCGCAGTTTTGGACTTGAAATGCATCTGCTGACGCCATCTGAAGCAAAAGATCTATGGCCATTAATGGATGTCAGTGATGTCTTGGGCGCAGCATTTTTACCTTCGGACGGCCAAGCGAGTCCGTCCGACATTACCCAAGCGCTTGCGAAAGGCGCTCGCAATCACGGCGTAACGATTCTTGAAAACATCCAAGTGACCGGTGTGCGATCTGAAAACCGCCGCGTAACCGGTATCGATACTTCATCGGGTCCTGTGGATTGCGAAATTCTGGTCAACTGTGCCGGGCAATGGGCTCGGGAAGTCGGCCAATTGGCGGGGGTTAATGTGCCATTGGTCTCTGTGCAGCATCAATACCTTATTACCGAGACTATCGATGGTGTCACGTCCGATCTCCCCACACTGAGAGATCCTGACCGTTTAACGTACTTCAAAGAAGAAGTCGGTGGCCTTGTCATGGGTGGCTACGAACCCAACCCGGTGGGTTGGGCGCAAGCGGGCTTTCCCGAAAAGTTTGCGTTTTCATTGCTGGACTCAGACTGGGATCATTTTGAACAACTGATGGTCCAGGCGCTACCGCGGGTTCCCGCCCTTGCCCATGCCGGTATCAAGGAGCTGCTCAACGGTCCTGAAAGTTTTACGCCTGATGGCAACTTTATCCTGGGTGAGGCGCCGGAGCTTACCGGCTTTTATGTCGCTGCAGGCTTTAATGCTTTTGGCATTGCGGCTGGAGGTGGCGCGGGGCAGGCGCTGGCCCAGTGGATTGCAGGGGGTGAACCTCCTTTTGATCTTTGGCCCGTTGATATCCGCCGCTTTGGCAAACCTCATTCCGAGATCGAATGGGTTCGTGAGCGCACGCATGAAATGTACGGCAAGCACTACACCATGGCGTGGCCGCATGAGGAACATCAGTCCGGTCGACCCTTCCGCTGTTCCCCGCTTTATGAAGAACTTAAATCGCAGGGTGCATGCTTTGGAGAAAAACTCGGCTGGGAGCGTCCAAACTGGTTTGCGCCCGAGGGTGTAACGCCTGAGGATGAATACAGTTTTGGTGAACAAAATTGGGTTCGTTACTCCGGCGATGAACACCGGGCGGCGCGCGAAGCAGTCGCAGTCTTTGACCAGACCTCTTTTGGCAAGTTCATCGTCGAGGGAGCCGACAGCGCCCAGGCTTTAGAGTGGATCTGTGCTAACCGCATTGATCGACCAGTGGGATCGGTGATCTATACCCAGCTTCTCAACAGCCGCGGCGGTATCGAAAGCGATCTGACCGTAACTCGGCTGGCCCCGGATCGTTTTTATCTTGTCACCGGCACTGGATTTGTCACTCATGACTATGATTGGATCCGGCGCAGCCTGCCAGAGAGCCTTGATGTCAGGATTACAGATCAAACTGACCGTTTCGCAGTTTTATCCGTCATGGGCCCGCGATCTCGTGAACTGCTGGCCCGCGTCGCTTCGGAGAATGTAGGCGATACTGCCCTGCCCTTTGCCAGCTCACGGCAACTGCAAGTAACGTCATCTGTGATCACGGCGGTTCGGCTGACTTATGTCGGCGAACTTGGCTACGAGTTGCATATTCCGATTGATCACGCACTTGATGTTTATCGGGCGCTGATAACCTCGGGAACCGACCTCGGCATCCGCAACGCGGGATACCGTGCTATTGAGAGCCTGAGACTTGAGAAAGGCTATCGGGCATGGGGCTCAGATCTCTCGCCCGACCATACCCCTCTGGAAGCCGGGTTGGGCTGGGCGGTCAACCTGACGGGCAAAACGGACTTCCTGGGCAAGGAAGCCCTCCTGCAACAAAAACGTGAGGGCATAAAGAAACAACTTGCCTGTTTTACAACAGACGACTCGAGCATCAATCTAATCGGACGCGAGACTATTTTCAGAGATGATCAGCGCGTTGGCTGGCTGACGAGCGCAGGTTTTGGGCACACGATCGGTCTCCCCATTGGCTATGGTTATGTACGAAATGCCGAAGGCGTCGATCGGGAATATCTTGAGCGTGGCGCTTACAGTCTGGAGATCGCCGGCACCCGAGTACCCTGCTCACTTCACCTGGAGCCTCTCTATGACCCCGCATCCTCGCGAATAAAAGGTTGACCCGCGTGATACTGGATCCCCAAATGACCGCGGTCATGACAAAACGCGCGACTCTGACTGGCGGGACGAGTGACGTGGCAGACCTCACTCTCAACGGAGTCCGAAATGCGTATAACGCCGAGCGGGCCTGGTGGAACGAAATCAAGCCTGAGATGCATGATGTGATGAACATAAACATTGAAGGGCCGGTACGGGATATACCGATACGTATTTACAAGCCAAATGATTTAAATGAGGGAACCGTTCTTTTATACCTTCATGGTGGCGGCTGGATCCTCGGGAATCTTGACACCCATGACCGGGTAATGCGGTTATTGGCTGACTTCTCTGGCGCTCGTGTTGTGGGGGTCGACTATGCGCTCTCACCCGAATACAAGTTTCCGGTGGCAATCAATGAAGTGCGAGCCGTGCTCGACTGGTTACAGGCTCACGGTCCAGATCACGGCCTCGATAGCGCCAGGCTGGGAATTGGGGGGGATTCGGCTGGTGCGAACCTGGCGGTTTCGGTCACCCAACTCTGTCACCAGCAGAGTCCTGGACTGATTCAGTTCCTGCTCCTTTACTACGGCGCGTACGGCCTAACCGAGTCGGCATCTTGGCAGCAGTACGGCAACGCGGAGTTCGAATTTACCCGCGAGGAAAAAGAGTTCTACCTGACAAGTTACCTGGGTGAAGCCCACGACAGAAATGATCCTCGATTCAATGTTTTAAAAGGAGACATCGGCTTGCTACCACAGGCTTTCATCGCAGCAGCCGAATGCGACCCGCTACAGGATGATTCGACAGCGCTCTACAAGGCCATGAAAAAAGAGGGCCGGCCAGCAACTTTGAAAATCTATCCTGGGGTGCTGCATAGTTTTATCCATTACAGCCGTATGCTCGATCAGGCCACCGAAGCGCTGCACGACGGCGCTAATGCACTAAACAAGGCGCTCAGTTAAGCGCGTCGTTTTAACAATCTAGACCCCGGCACGATCCGCCACGGAGAGAATTCGCTGCATCTCCCGGACCACCGGCTTTTCAATTAGCTTTCCATCCACGACTACGAGTCCGGTGTTGGCTTCCTCAAAAGCAGTAACGACTTTACGAGCCCGGGCGACCTCCTCTGCCGAGGGCGTGAACACCTCATTAAGATCAGCAATCTGTTTAGGATGAATGGCTCCCTTACCGCTAAAACCGAGATCTCTGGCCTGGCGAGCCTGGATCTTCATACCCTCCAAATCTTCAAGATCCAAATAAGGCACATCCACGGCATCCACGCCGACACTGGCGGCGGCATGCACAACCCGGGATCGCGCATAGAGCAACGGCTCCCAAGCATTCTTGCATCTCAGATCTGCCGCCATATCCACCCCACCAAAGAACAGCGCATCGATACGAGAACTCGATCGGGCAATGTCGAAAACGGCTTCGAGACCGGCATTCATCTCAATGATGATATGGAGACGGGTATCGCGGCCACGTTCGGTAAGCAGATCATCAAGCCAAACTACTTCATCCGGAGAAACCACCTTCGGTAGCATCAATGCCGGCGGCGGCGTTTCTGTCGCAAGAATTGCCTTAACATCGTCCAGCCCGACAACTGACCGCAGACAATTAATACGGACAATCCGCTCGACTCCGTCATTGGCCTGCGGTTCAGCAAAAAGCGCCAGGGTCTTTTCCCGCGCTTCATCCTTATCATGCGGCGCGATCCCGTCTTCGAGTTCAACACACACAATATCAGCACCGCTCGCCAAGGCCTTTGGATACAACTCTGGCCTCAACCCGGGAGCAAAAATGAAACTTCGGCGAGACTGCACACTCTGTTTGTATTCTTCTGTCATGCTTGGTTCTTATTACAGTTAATACGACCGTGGCAAACCCAGCACATGCTCGCCAACGTAGCTTAGGATCAGATTAGTAGAGATCGGGGCCACTTGATAAAGTCGTGTTTCGCGGAATTTTCGCTCAACGTCATACTCTTCTGCAAAACCAAATCCGCCATGGGTCTGGACGCACATCTCAGCGGCCGCCCAGGATGCTTCGGCTGCGAGCATTTTAGCCAAGTTCGCCTCTTCACCCGGATTCTCACCTGCATCATAGAGTTGTATCGCTTCACGTAGAACGAGCTCCGCTGCCCGCATCTGGGCATATGCTCGCGCAATGGGAAACTGAACGCCCTGATTCTGGCCAATCGGCCGACCAAACACTGAACGTTCAGCAGCATACGCTGTTGCTTTCTCGATAAACCACTTTGCATCCCCAATGCATTCCGCTGCAATCAGAATCCGTTCAGCATTCATGCCGGAGAGAATGTACCTAAAACCTTTTCCTTCTTCGCCAATCAGATGATGGGCTGGCACCCGCATATCATCAAAAAAAATCTCGGTAGTCGCATGGTTCATCATTGTGCGAATCGGGCGGATCGTCAGCGTCTTATCTCGCGCCTCACGCATGTCGACCAGCAGCACAGAAAGTCCATCCGTCTTCTTCTGAGTCTTATCTTGAGGCGTCGTTCGACACAACAGAATCATTAAA
>MDSW01035085.1_pt1 | contig 11839 bp, 13 predicted proteins | sample 811171 | NCBI WGS metagenome assembly MDSW01 (sample SAMN05326641, study PRJNA326480) | marine metagenome | isolation source: seawater | place: Atlantic Ocean: North West | collected 2012
CGAAGGGTAGGACTACTAGACGAGTACTAGAAAATTTGACCTAGTAGATTTCTAGTAGATTGTGAGTGCACCTCCAGTCGATCTCTAGTCGGATTCCTAGTACTCTGGGTGGGGTGAAATGAGCTCGCCGGCTGCCGCTCGTGCAGACGAGCCTTCCAGTTCCAGCAGCCGCCGACCGCCGAGGCGCCATGCAAATGCCCGAAGCGCTCGCGGCCGACGCCGATCACAAAGGCTCGCTTTTCAAGTTCATCGTGGACGCCTACTCGTACTGCGAGATCTGCGCGACATCGTGCACTCGGAGGTGCGCGACCTGCAAACTCGCCTTCTTCTGTAGCGACGAATGCGAACACATCTCGCAGCAGCGAGGGCACGCCGCCGCGTGCCGGTTTAATACTCGGTCCGTACTCGACTCGCTCAAGCTGGACGACCGGAGGCTCTTGTCCGGCGACGGCCGTATTGGCGCGATCATGCAGCAAATATCGGATGGCAAACACCGCGGAAGCGTCGCGAAAGACGCCTACTTCGCACTGGAGTCGTCCTTTGCTCGTAGACCAACCATGTCGCAGGCGACAACAATCGGCTTTGTCATCGTCGACATGCCCACTGGCGGCACACGTACGGGTCGGGTAGGGATGATTGGCAACTCCGTGATGGATATTATGAATCCAACGTTCAAACCATCCGCCGACGAAAAGGCGACAAATGGCCGTAACATCCGCGCGTTCCAGGTCCTTTGGAAGTTGAAAATGTTGGCGGCTGAAATCATACGCGATACGTACGACAAGCGGCTCGGAACGCCAAAGCATACCTACGTCCTTTGCACTCCGCTTTCTATACGCGCATTCAATACGGACACCGTCAAAAGATACGAACACTCGTGGTTTATCCAAGTCGAGACCGTCGAAATGGCGGCTGGCGCGGGTATGATACGTAACGAACCGGCCGAAATCGCCTACCTCGGCGCGCCGTCGCCGCTCGCAAAGGCCAGGGTGCTGTCGCTGCTCTCGGCTGGCAGCGTGCCCGTGAGTCGCGATGATCCAGAGGATACGCGATTGGACTTGGAGCTGCCCTTTCACGCAAACCTCCCATTCGGAAGGCCGCGCGTCGCGACGAATCGCGTGATAAAAAAGGCGCTCGGCGCCGAGGTCAACTGCTGACCGGCGGCTGCCGCTCGCGCGCCGTCGAATTCCATAGTGCAAAAAAATGGCGCCGCCCGAGTCGGTGCCGCGCATTCAGGAGAGCGACCAGCTCGCGGCCGAGTCTCTCAAGTGGCAAGCGACGTGCCGCCCGATTTTGCTGCAGGTCGGGTCGGAGGCCTGCGTCAAGTGCCCGGCCTTTACCGAGGCGGTCGAGGCGCTGGGCGAGGAGTACGAGTTCGGCCACTACTACTGCGACGCGCACGAGGAGGGCGACATTCCCGAGGCGCACGGCATCACCAAGCTGCCGGCCGTGGTGATCGTGCGCAACGGGACGAGCGAGATTGCAGAGGGAATCGACGCGGCGCAGCTGCGCGAGATGGTGCGCGGGCTCTGCGCGCGCAAGCGGCCGGCCGACCTCAACCTCTTTGACGCGGACTTTTAGGTTGGAATTTTTTTTATTTACTACGACACACACACACTCGCATCTACGCATCTACGCAAACTCCGACGCAAACGCCACCGCGTCCGCCGCGCGGCCCGCCCCGCCGGGCGCGCAGAGCGCGCGCTGCGTTTGCTCTTGCCAGTACAGCGCAATGGCGCGCGTCATGACGGCGCGGCGCAGGTGGCGGCGGAGGATGACGCGCCCGAGCCGCCGCCGCGCCGCCAGGACCCGCTTGTGGCCCCTATCGTAGCGCCACGCCTCCTTTTCGAATTGGCGTCGCCGCTCCGGCGGAGGCCACCCGCCGGCAGGCGCAATCCGCGAACGGCCGTCAATCTCCATCTCTAGCTGCCGTTGCCTCTCCTCGACGCGAAGGAACCACCACATCCTCATCGTATCCTTGCGTTGGCATTCGTAGTAATTCAGGTCGTCGATGAGGGCCGGGTCGCGGCTCCACAGGATGCTCCACTGGCGGACTCCATTGCCGCAGTAATCGAAGCCCGCGGCAATGCGTGCCGCGCCATCCAGCAGCTTCTTCTCAAGCTGGTTTTGTGCCCATTCATGGACCTCGAAACGCGACTGAAGCCTGCAGCGCGTGTGGAGGGTGTGGTCCGGAAACAGGGACTTCAAGTAGCAGTCGTAGTCGGTGCTGCAGTGGGCGCCCGGCCGGCGGACCCGCCGGTCGATGCGGCCCATGCTGCGCCATCCGTCCCTTGGCGCAAGGCCAAGCAGTGCCGCCCGATCCCAAAGGTCGTCGCCGAATGCCGGTGCCCTTGGGTACGGCCATTTTGGCCGCCTTGTTTCCGGCTCTCCCCAATTCGGATCGGGGGGGGGAAGCTCCCATTCCGGTATTGGCGGCGGCGGGAATGACCCCTGCTGCGCCTCCTCATTCCACCGAACCGCGAGCTCGCCGGCGTCGTCCCAGTGGTCGAATGAGGGCGGCGGCGGCAGGGGCAGGCGCGGCCACTCGTCGTCCATGAGTTGTGTTTGCGGGTGTGTGTGTGTTGCGCGTATTCAATAGTGCAGCTGGCGAAAGGCGCAGCCGCCGCCAGCGCGTCGGTCGCCGGGTCGCCACGGGGCCAACCGCGCGCGCGAGGCCACCCATGTGCAAAAACGCCGCTTGTACGTTTGCGCTATTCAACTCGCGGCTATCGCTTGCGCTGCACTGTCAAACGCAAAACTGCCCGATGAACGTCACGACCGCGCTCTTCATCGTGGGATGCAAGCACGACGTCTCGTGGGTGTCGAAGATCGCTCCCGAAGACCCGCCCATGGTCTACGTCGCGGGCTGCTTGGGCAAACACCTCGAACGCGTCGGCTGCAAGGACGAAGCGTACAGCTACCTGACGTTTATTGTCAAACACTACGACGACCTGCCGGCTCGGATTGTCTTCCTGCACGGCCATCGTGGCGGCACGGAACCGGGCGGGGAGCACTACCGCTGGCCGGCGGACCGCATGGTAGCGCTACTGATGAACAAGCACTCCGACTACTTCTTCAGGAGCGAGTTCGGCGGCGTCTACTGCGAAACCAACGACCACATGGCCGCGTTCAAACACTGCAAGTTCCAGTGGATCGACCAGACGCTTTGCAACGAGTCTTTCCTCTGGAATACGATGTTTGCAAACACGGGCATTGCAAAGCCATCAACTTGGTGGTACCCTCGCAGCGGCACCTTCTTCGTCACGCGCGAGAGAATCCGCCGGCACCCGAAGCGTCTCTACGAGACGCTCTTGGAAAACATGAAAAACCTCGAGTACGAGATCCTGCGCGAGTACCGCATTTGCGGTCGCGTGTTCGAGTCCGCGTGGGCCACGCTCTTCCTCTCCCCGAATACCTCCTACGTCGAACCTCCCTATTGCAAGTCGCAGGACTGCCCGCTGAGCCCGTGCCCCGAGGCGCTCTTCGTCTACCACCCCGTGCTGCTGAACAACCGGGCGTGGTTTGCAACCCCGCCGTTGGCGCTGCTAGCGTGTGTCTTGTGGGTGTGCGGCTGCTGCTCGCGTGCGTGGCGTAAGTTGAAGGAAGCATGTTGAATCGCGTCGTTTGGAAGACGAATGCCTTTGAACCGGGCCAAAAGGTCGTCCGCACGACCCGCATTCCAAACTCCGATTGGGAAGAGCGGCTCTTCAACGACGAGGCCATGCTGGAGTTTATGCGCCGGCACTTTCCGCCGTATTTGGCCACGGCGTACGAGCGGTTGCACGATGGCAACGGCCCCGCGCGCGCCGACATCTGGCGCTACGCCGTGCTGTACAAGTACGGAGGCGTTTACGCCGACAGCGACTCGGGATTCGAAGGCTCGATCAAAACCTTTGAGAACGATGCGTGGTCCAAGAATTCGACGATGCGCCTCTTCAACGAGCACTTGGCGCTCGACCCGACGCACATCAAGGGACACATGCCCACGCTCTTCGAGACGCTCCAAGGCCGCTGGTTTGTAAACCCGTTTGCGTGGCAGGTGCAGCGCGCCGTCGGGGGTCCGTATGCCAAGCCAAAGCTGCCGCCGGCGCTTCCGGCCAACTCGCTGGGCAACCGGTTCATCGTCGCCGAGCGCGAGCACCCCGTCTTGCTACAGACGCTGTTCAACATTGCGACGGTGCTGAACGATTGGGACGACGAACGAACGCGAGTGGCACTTCCATTTTGGGCGCGGCCCCTCTACTTTAACGACACGTACATGCCGAGCGTGCACGCGCGCATCGTGCACATTACGGGCCCCAACATGCTGACCGTCACCGCGTGGGAGACGCTCAACAAGCTGGGCCCGAACGATCCGTGCACCGGCCGACCGATGCTCTTTGTGAGCGACACCCCCAACGGCCTGGCGCCCGGGCTCAGGGCGGCGGAGCGCGGTTGGAGAACCCTAAACACCGACGCGTCGCCGACGCGCAAGTGGAAACACTACACGAAACGGGACAATGGGTTTCCGCTGCTCGGAGACGCCAAGCCGGCCTCGGCCGAGCGCGAGGCGGAGTTTCACAAGTGGTTTACGGAAGAGTGGAAGCGTATTACGTGCAAGTATAAAAAACATTAGCGTACACTCACGCACGCAACCCCCGCCCTTTACGCTCCGCGCCTAGCGCTGGCGCAGCCCGTACTCGGTGTAGCCCGGGGCCTCGAGGTTGGGCTCGTTGGAGAAGACCGCGTGCGTGGCGTTGAGCCTGGTCATGAGCTTGTGGACATCCTCTTGGTTTTCTCGATAGTGCACCTCGACGAGGATCTGCTGAAAGGCGTGGTGCGCCATCAGCCAAGGCAAAACTGCAAACTCGCACCCTTCGCAGTCCATCTTCAAAATGGCGCGCGCCTTGCGCTGAAAGTGCGGGAGGCGCATGCCCTCGGCGGCATTGGACTCGTGGTACGTAACGCCGTTGGGAACCAGTTTTGGCGAGTAGGTGCCATCGTAGACGTGCACGTCGAGCGTCGGGTACGCGGCGAGCATTGCGGTCTCAAACGAAAAATCGCCATTGGACCCAATCGACACGAGCACATCCGGCGGCGCGGCGTCAAGGTCCGAGACGCAAACCTGCTTCCCGCCATCGCCGGCGTTGCCAAAGCGGCGCACGCGACAGCAGTTGGACGCGTCGTCGGCGCCCGCGTGCCAGTGCGACTCGAGGTAGAGGCTGCGTTTCACGGCAGGGTCGGGCCCAGTTAGCCACGCCCACATTTTTTTTCCGACCCTCGCCGCGAGGTGGGGCGCGCCGCTCTTCTGTCAATGCCGCTGGCGGAAGCGGCAGCCAGAGCCGGATCGTGCAACCAGCGTGCAAGCGCGCCGTGCAAATATAGAACCCAGTAGAGCCATTAGAGCGAGACGCTCCAATAGGGGAATATGATCAAAGGGCCGTCGCAGCCGCTGCTGGCCTTGCCCTTGGGCCGCCGCGCGCCGAAGCCGATCAAGCTCGCCTTCTTCGACAATGCGAATCGCAACATCGAAGCGTGTAACGAGGGAACGCGTTTGTGGAAGTACCCCGCCATTGTCAATGACGAGACGGTTCCCGTTCAGATCGAGTGCGTGGACGTGGGCGAGTGCAACCGGATCGTCGCAAAGTCGGAGCGGCGAGCGGCCTTGGGATTGAAGGACTCCTTCGAATTCCCCAACGAGTGCCACGATCGCCTTGCCGACTACTTGACGGGCGACGACGGCACGGGCGACCACGAGAAAAACGGGCTCGTTCGCGAGCTCGCTGGAGTATACGTCGACGTAGGTCACGGCAACTTCTTCGACGAGTCGTCCGGATTGGAGCCAGGCGTGCTGGCGCTGTATGCCAACTACGACGTGTGGGTCTTGGATTGGGACCGGACGATTACGCAGGCCGAAGGCGTGCTCTACGTGAACAACGAGGATACGGACTTCAACACGCCCGACGACCCGCACGTCACGGAACGGGCGTGGGAAGACTACAAGTTCGCGATGCTCTCTGCGGCCATCACTGAACACGGCGCAAGCCAGCAGATCTTTCAGCTCTTTGAGGAGGGCTTTGCGACGCCCGAGCCCGTGCTAAAGGTGCTCTGCGGGGGGAGCAAGCGCTACAACCGCCTGAAGAAGGCGCTCACGATGAAGAGACGCGGCGACCCGCGCGACATTTACGTGCTCACCTTCAACCCGTGCCGCGCGTTGATTTCGTACATGGCGTCGGAGCTGTGCCCGTTCATCAGCGACGAGCAGGTGCTGTCCATCCACCAGTACGGCAACGAAATGGGCGAAACGCTCACGAGCGGGGACGAAGAGGTCTACTTACGACATCAATCAAAGTACGAGATGATTTGGAAGGAGATCATGCCCCACGTCACACAACGACGCTCGGACTAGAATAGGTCGTCTAGGTCCCCGGTGTCGCGTTTTCGTCTGACCTCTAGCCGTTTGGACAGCAAAAGCCACTCCGCATCGCTGGCCGCCGCCGCGGCCGCCGCAAGCTGCGCGGCCTGCAGCTGCTTGGCCGGAGCGCAGCGCTCCTCCGAAATGAGCCAGCGGCAGGCCATCATCTGGTTTCGAATCGCCGCCTGCACCAACGCGCGATCGAGGTCGGTGGCGCCCGTGTCCACGAGAAACTCCATGGCGCTGATCTTGGATCGTTTGGCCGCGCACACGAGGGCTGCGTTGAGGTCGATGTCGACGAGCGGCGACTGCAAGATGATCCGACGTACGGCGCGCAGGTCGCCGGCGCCTGCGGCGCTGTTGAGCGCGGAGCGCGGCGTGCGCGGACTCGAAAGCGCGAGGAGGAGCGGCGCCCAGAATGGCCAAACCATTCTTCTATTTGGTCCGTGTGCCTCGCAACTCGTCCCGTTTGTAGGCTGCCTTAGCGCCACGGGGGGGTTTTAGCACATGGGTGGAAGCGCGCGCGTGCGCGCTCGCCCAGCGCTGGTAGCAAGCCCGACCGCAGCCACCTCGGCTGCTGCTTGCACTATACCTATTGAGGATGTGGCTGCACCGCGACACGAGCGAGGTCATGTACGAGGTCACGACGGACGAGCTCGACGAGTGGGCCGACATTGCCTTTGCCGACCCGTACGACCCGCCCGCGGAAAAACCTCGGCCGACAACGCGGGCGGTCTTTGCAAAGATGACCGACGCCATCGAATCCGTCGCGCACAAGCTCAACAGCGCCGAGTACAAGGAGCTCTTCGATGCGGCACACATCATGTTTGAGCACTGCTCGCGCAACGACCCCGAATCGTGGTCTACGCCCCACTTTGCGGCGTTCCCCGAGCTGGAGGGCTTTGTCGACCGGGTTCGCGACATACGAAGCCGAGCAGGGCAGATCCCGCCGAGCCCGGCAATGATCTTCCATCGACAGGATCTCCCGCAGCCGGAGCCACTCCCGCCGACGACGACGCATGCTCTCGACCTATTCGGTGCTTGGCCGGCGCTTGGCGTCATCGCGCCCGTCAGCAACCCCGTTACGGCGCCACAAACGAGGATGGCGACGGCGCGGCAGGAGTTTCTCTTGCACCGTGAGAGGTGGAGTAGTAGATGAGTGCAAACGTATTCGTGAATAAAAAAAATATGCAAAACGGTTCAGCCGCCGCGACCCCAACACACACATACACACATACACACTACGCCGCCATCGACGCAAACGGCTCCGGCCACTCGGACTGACCGTAGTACTTGCGCATGGTCGTCACCTTACTGTTGCCGCCAAGCTTGTCGCGGCGGTAGTAGTTTAGGTAGCTGGCGATGCCGCGCAGCGCGCCGTTTGCGTCGCGAACGAGAAACTCGTTTTCCATGCACAGCGGGACCGTCCGCACCTTGCCCGGAAGGTCGACCGTGCCGAGCACGAGCGGCGGCGTCGGTTTGCGCTTACGCTTCTTGAGACGCCCAGTCTTGGTGTAGTTGGCCGGGTTGGCGGGGTCGTCGTGCTTGGCCGCGAGCTCGGCCGTGAGCGCCGCGTCCCACGCCATGACGGCGGCCTCGTCGGGCGACTCGTCGCTGTCGGGCAGACTATTCGGCAAGTCGGCGGTTTCGATCAGGTGGCGGAGGCGCTCGACGTGGCCGTCGACGACGGTCTTGTGCCGCTTGCCCGGCTGGCGGCATTCGTACTCGGCAAAGAGCTCGGCAATGTGGAACTCGAGGGTGAGGCGCATGTGGCTACGATGGCACGCGAGCCAACGCACGAGCCGGTGACGGCTGTGCGTGATACCGTAGGCGTCGTCGCCAAGCTGTACGCCGGCGACGTGCAGCGCCGCGTACATCGACTGCGTCGCCTCCATGGCCATCTTGCCGCCGCCGGCGTGCGCGTCGTTCATGAGCTTGACGCATTCCTTGGCCGCCTTTGCGAGCCAAAAAAGATTCATGCGTCTCTACACTCAAAGCGGTAGCAGCGCCGAGCGGCAGCCACAAACTCCGCGGCGCTTGGCGCGAGCGAACGCGCCTGCGCGCGGGGCAGCACCCATGTGCAAAAACGCCACCTGGGCGCAAGGCTGGCCGGAATTGATTTCCCCCCCCAGCCCGCTCTCTCTAGCAAGAGGCGCGCGCGATGCTGCCGAATCTGAGCGGCCTGAACCTCGGAAGCGCCACCGATGCGAAATGGGGAGCGGGCGAGGAGGATTACGACTCCTTGATGGACGAGGGCGGTCTTCCGGATGACCAACTGGGCAAAATTTCAAAGGCGCTGGAGTTGCTGCAACGGGTAGTGGAGTTGCCGCAGACGGAAACCTTTCCGACGCTCGAGGAAATGAACGCTCGGAATATCTACAAGCGCCTCAATACCTATTACAATAACGAATGGGAGTCTCCGCACAATCCTGGGAAGCTCTACGAAACGCCGATCGAGTACCCTGACGCGTGGCGCGACTTTACGGACTACATGGGATTCAGTGGGTTCACGGAGCCAAGAGGGCTGTTTGACGAGTATGGGAGGCCGTGGAGGACAAACGTGCATGAGCGCCGAAAGAGGGCCTTGCTGTCGTGGGGAACGTCGATGCCTACCGAACAAATACGCGTGCCTCCTGTTGACCAGTTTAGGAGGAACGAGCGCGCGTGGGCGCCTTGGCGTTTCACAGTCGCCAGAAACATGGATCCTTGGATGAAAGCGAACATCGAGGCGTTCATGTATCCCGACAGAAACTCGTCCAAAAAGAGGCGGCGCGAGTTGATCTCGCAGTACGTGGAGGCCGTTGTATACGAAGCGTGTCGCGCACACGAGACTCCCGCAGCGAGCTTTTTCAACCCGCACGGGAAGTCGTGGTCTTCCATTGCCCAACGCATCATCGATTGGATCACACAGAAGCGCAGCATGGGCGCGGTATCGCCCCCGCCTGCGCCCTTCCTCACGGACGGGCCCGTTGCGAATGAGATGTGGAACGATTTTTTCAAAAACAAGCCTCCCTACCCGTTCGGATCGCCGGTTCTCTTCGCCTTCATGTTGGAGTACGAGAACGCGCCCGAATCGTACGCCTTTATGCCCGACGATTTCAAGTTGGAACCCGACGTCTATTTTCCGTACGCAATGCGCGGAGTGGAAGATGCGGTGGAGCGGGCCATGAGGTCGATTTTGATGTACGTCCACCTTCCAACGAAGGAGGACATGCGCGATTTCCAGCCGGTGCACGGCTTAATCGCGCGCTACACTGGAAACGTCCCTGGAGACACCCCCGAGGACTTCGTCTCGTATCTGAAAGGCATCGAAGCTCTCGCGAATACCCTCGCCGAAAAGGTAACGTCGGAGGCTGTGCAGGAGATGCACGGGGAGCTGCTGATGTGGCTGCTCAGCCCCGACCGCCCGCTGGGTCGGCAGACCTTCGAAGACGCTCGTCAAGACTTTGAGACGACGGAAAGGCAAAAGAGTATCGAAGCAGCGCGGCTGGAGGTCAAGAAGAGGCAAGCGACGCAGCCGGGTTTCAGGGTGACCAAGAAGATACGCACGGCCGACTTGGCGGCTTTTGCTTCGATGGTCGCGTTCCACGGCAAGGCGGCGGTGCAGCGCTGGCGCATTGCCGAGCACGTGTGCGTGGTGTAAGCGTTTATTTTACCCCGAGACTACGATAACGTGCACCCACGTTTTGATCTGGGCGAGATCGAGTATGTTTCATTTCGCTCCCAGCCCGCCTTCCTAGCAAGAAGGAGGGGCGCGCGCGATGCTGCCGAATCTGAGCGGCCTGAACCTCGGAAGCGCCACCGGCGCGCAATGGGGAGCGGGCGAGGAGGATTACAACTCCTTAATGGACGAGGGCGGTCCGCGGGGGCTTCCGGACGACCAGCTGGGCAAGATCTCAAAGGCGCTGGAGCTGCTCCAACGAGTGGCGGAGTTGCCGCCGACGGAAAAATTTCCGTCGCTACAGGAAATGTACGCTCGGGACGTCTACATGTTCTACGAGGACGGTGTCGGCATCCACCGGGGGGTTGAGCACGAGCCTGGGAGGCGCTATGGAGCGCCGATCGAGTACCCCGACGCGTGGCGCGACTTTGAAGACTACATGGGCTTTGCCAGTTACACAAAGCCAAAGGGGCTGGCAGATTATAACGGGGACCCGTGGAGAACAAACGTGGCTGGGCGCCGAGCGCGGGCCTTGCGGCCGTGGGGACTGTTGGAGACGGGCGAAGGAATGGACATGCCTCCCGAAGCGGAGGATGCGCAGGCGGCGTGGGGAGCTTGGGATCCGTCCGAGTACGCACTCAGAGACGAGCGTGTTCGGACGCAAGACAACATCAACGCCTTCAGGCTTCCCAACCGCCAGTTCTCCAAACAGATACGGCGCGAGCTGATCCTCCAGTACGTGGAGGCCGTTGTATACGAATCGTATCGCACACAAGGCATGTGGAGCTTTTTCAGCCCGCACGGGAGGTCGTGGTCTTCGATTGCCCAAGGCATCATCAATTGGATCGTGCTCGGCATGAAGTCGGTGCCGTGGTTCCAGAAGGCCCGGAACATAGTCGACGGACGTAATGCGGATCACTTTTGGAACGTGCACTTTGCGAACAAGGACCCTTACCCGTTCGGATCGCCGATCCTCTTCGTCTTCATGGCGGACGTCGAAAAATCGCCCGAATCGTACGCCTTTGCGCCCGAAGCGATCAGGCAAGACCCCGACGTGCAGATTGCGTACGCGCTGCTCGGAGTGCAAGACGCGGCGGAGAGGGCCATGATGTCGATTATGGCATACGCCCACCTTCCGGAGGAGAACATGTCCGCGTACCGGCCGCTGTACCGGACCATCCTGCGCCGCGCGCTCAAATTCGTTGGCAAGAACAGCGAGCTGCGCGCGCCCAACGTTGCGTATTCGAAAGTCCTCGAAGATCTCGCGGGTGCCATCAGCGAAAAGGCAGATTCGGCGAATATGCGGCACATGCACCAGGCGCTGCTCGAGTGGCTGCACCAACCCGACAACCCGCTGGGCCGGCAGACGCTCGAAGACGCGCGGCGGGACTTCTTCGATCAAACCAAGAGGCAACTCGACGACGAGCCCTCGGGTGGAAAGAGGAGGCGCGTGGAGAATACCAAGGCCTTTCCCTCGATGGTCGCATTCCACGGCAAGGCGGCGGTGCAGCGCTGGCGCATTGCCGAGCACGTGTGCGTGGTGTAAGCGTTTGTTTTACTCCCGAGACTACGGTAACGTACACACGCGTTTTTTTTTGATCTGCGCGTCACAAATCCAAAGATCGCCGCAGCGCGCGTTGCCTCGCGAGCGTGCTTCGCGTGCGTGCGAGCCCCGAGCGAAACGCGCTTTCCACAGGAGAGTGCACGATGGCGTTGACGTTTGCGTTCGCCGGCTCGACGCGGCGCGTGGGGCGTTTCGTCTCCGCCCAGCGCTTGTTTCCCCA
>MDSW01214159.1_pt1 | contig 11839 bp, 6 predicted proteins | sample 811171 | NCBI WGS metagenome assembly MDSW01 (sample SAMN05326641, study PRJNA326480) | marine metagenome | isolation source: seawater | place: Atlantic Ocean: North West | collected 2012
CGACATGTAGCGAGCGTTGATAGGTGAAAAAACAACCGAAGGTTGTTCCTATCAATCCTCACGCTAAATCACGTTAATTCACGATTTGATATCGAAGTAGGACGACATCAGCCGGATGCATCGTCGCCGTCGAAAACGCTCGACGTCCCGTAACCCTCGCCCATCGGGGCACTCCCGCCCGCGCGTCGCCCCGTCGCGATGCTCGCCGCGGGAGCGCCGCCGCGCGTCGTCGTCGGCGCTTCGCGCGCGCTCGGCGCTCGCCGCGCCTCCGCGCGCTCGCGCATCGCCCTCCTTGCGCCGTCCGCATCCCCCCCCCGGTCGCCGTCTCGGGTTCGTCGTCGTCACCCGCCGCGTCGCCTCGCGCGGGTTCGTCGCCATCTGCCCGGACGCCCGTCCCTCGTTCGCGCGTCCTCGTCCCTCTCGTTCCTGTCCGGCGGCGCGTCGCTGATCGCCCCGGCGCAGACCCTCGAGATCTGGACCGCGCTCCTCGCCTCCGCGTCGTTCGGGTACTACGCGAACCGCACGAGGATCGGGGGCGCGCTCTCCGGCCCCGTGTGCGCCATGCTCGTCGGCGCGGCGCTCGCGAACGCGAACGTCCTCCCCCCGCCCGGGCCGCACTACCAGAGCGCGCAGAACCTCGTCGTGAGCCTCGCGACGCCCCTCCTTCTGCTCGGCGCGGACGTCCGGGTGATGTGGCGCGTCGCGCGGCGGTTACTCCAGGCGTTCCTCCTCGGATCCCTCACCGTCGCGGTCGCCGCCTCCTGCGCCTTCTACGGACTCTCCTCCGCGATGCACGGCGTCGGGTCCGCGCCCGCGGGGGACGGGTGGAAGGTCGCCGCGGCGCTGACCGCGAAGTGCGTCGGCGGGGGGCTCAACTATGTCGCGGTGGCGAACACACTCGGCGTGTCCCCGGACGTCTTCGCCGCGGGAATCGCCGCAGACAACGTCTTCGCGCTCGCGTATTTCCCGCTCGTCTCCGCGCTCGGGGGGGCGCCGCTGCCGGGCGGGAAAGACGGCGCCAAGAGAGATGGGCGCGAGAGAGAGGGGGAAGGGGAGGGGGCGCGAGACGGCGGAGGCGGCGGGAGGGGGACGTGGCTCTCGGCGGACGAGGGCGACGAGTCGTCGGGGTGGGACTTCCACGACTCCCCCGGAGGAGGCTTCGATTCGTCGGAGAGCCCTCCGACGAACGAAAAAGAAAACGTCGCCCCGGACCCGGAGCCTTCGCCTTCCTCCTCGGTCTCGCCCGGCGCGTACTCGCTGGCGAACGTCACCGTCGGCGCCGTCCTGGTCGCGCTCGCGGTGGCGTGCGGCGTCGCGAGCCTCGCGGACCGCCTCGCGCCCGCGTGGCTCGGCCCGCTCCCGGCATCGGCGCTCGTCGCCACCGCCTTCGCGAGCCTCGTCCCGAGAGAAGCGCCCGGCGCCGACCGACGCCCCTCCGGGGGAGCGATTAAAAATCGCGCGGGAGAAAAAGACGAACGGAGTTTTTCGAACACTCTTCGGCTTGGGCTTCGGCGTCGCTCGCGCGCGTTGGCGGCGTGGGTCGACGGCGCCCTGGTCCCCGCGGGGGACCTCCTGGGCGGGGCTCTGCTTTTCGTCTTCTTCGCCGCCGCGGGCGCGAGCGGCGGGTCGGCGAGGAACTTGTTCTCTTACCCCGCGCTGTTTGGATTTTTGGCCCTCACGTACCTCGGCCACCTCGGACTCTTCCTGACCCTGGGGCGGGTCAGGCCCGTGTTCGGATTCACCGCGCCGGAGCTCCTCGTCGCGTCCAACGCCAACGTCGGCGGCGCCGCCACCGCCTCCGCGCTCGCCGCGGGGAAGAACTGGTCCGCGCTCGTCGTGCCCGCGATGCTCGCGGGGAACCTAGGCAACGCGGTGGGGACCTTCGTCGGGTTAGGCGTCGCCAAAGTCTTCTACCACCTGTGCTGGTGACGAGCAGGGATGAGGAGTGACGGAATACGCGTAGGTGGCGAGTTGTATATGAGAACCATCACGCGAGAACCGCACGAAAACCATCACGCGAGAACCGCACGAGAGCCATATGCGAGAACCGTACGAGAACCATATGCGAGAACCGTATACTCGACAGTGCGCTACACGTAGACTACACTCGTATTCCGTCGTCGTTCCATTGGTAAACAATGATCATCCTTCCTCCTCCTCTAGTCTTCTTTTGTTTTCCTCCCACCACTTTTCGAACTCGGGGTGCGCGGCGTCGAACTTGGCCCTCGGCGCGTTGACGGCGACGATGGCGGAGGTGCGCACCTCCGGTTTCACCTCCCTCAGGAACCGCAGCCTGTTCACCGCCTTGGCCGACGCGCACAGCATCCTCGCGAGGCTCGCGGGTTTTTCCGCGTACCGCGCCACCGTCCCCGCCTCGGCGCGCTCGAGCGCCCTGAGCCGCGAGGTCACCGTCCCCTCGACGTCCGAGCTGAGGAGCCTCGGGTTGTGCGCGAACATGATCTCCACCGCCTCCTCGACGACGCCGACGTCGCGCATGAGCCGCTTCAGCGCCGCCACGTTCGCGCTCACCCTGCGGCCCACGTTGGTGCTCAAAATCTTCGGGTGCGTCTCGATGAGGTGGATGACGTCCGTGCGCGGGAGCAGGACGCTCAGCTCCCGCATCTTCGCCGGTAACGTGCACGTCATGTCCATCGTCAGAACCTGGGGGTTCCGCTCGATGACGCGCCGCAGGTTCACCGCGGGTAACAGATCCCGCAGAAGACGCACGCGCTCGACCAAAAACTCGGGCTCGAAGTACAGCACCTTCGGGAACCGGCCGACGACGACGCCGGTGTCCAAGTCCGCGACGCCGACGGCGCGCCAGAGGGAATCCTCGAGCTCGTCCATGCGCGCGGAGAGGCGCGCGGGATCGCGGAACAGACCGCGGGTCGAAGCCGCGCGAACGAGAGACGCGCGGTGCGACGCCGACGCGACGCCCTCGTGTCGCCAAAACGCGTCGAGGGTCACGCGCTGCGCCTCCGTCAGATCCACGACGCCGGGCTTGACCTGCGTCGCGACGTCGACGGCGAGGACGAAATCCGAGGAGGAGGAGGAGGAGGAGGAGGAGGAGGAGGAGGAGGGACGCGCGGGAGGCGCGGAAGGCGGAGGCTCCGCGGCTTTCGCGGCGGCTTTCGCGGCGGCGGCGCGGGGCCCCGCGTCGTCGCCGCCGCGGGAAGCCGCGTCGTTCGCGGAGGAGGGCGACGAGGATTCGGAGGAGGATTCGGAGGCGCGCGAGACGGCGCGGAGGCGGTCGCGCGAGAGGCGGAGGCGGGGGGCGGTGGTGCCCCGGGCGGAGGCGGTCGCGCGAGAGGCGAGGGCCCCGGGCGTGGGGATGGCCGCGGCGCGGGGGGGCGGTGGCTCCCCGAGGGGGCGATGATGCCGACGACCCTTCCGGAGGCTTTCCGGACCGGGACGCGCGGAAGCGCGCGGTCCCGTCCTCCACGCGCGCGCGGAGGCGCGGTGACCGACCGCGCGGGGGGGTCGGTCTCGCGCGCCGCGGGGCGCCCTCGCGCGCGCCGCCACCGCGGCGCGAAAACACGCGAGCGACATCGCCGCGCGGGGCGGAGTGCGGGGCGCGCCGCGGAGGAATCCGGGGCGCCGCGTGGCAGCTGCTCGATCATCGACCGTGACGAGGAAGATTGATGAACCGGCGACTGGCGCGAGCGCCTGAGATCCGAGACCCGGACGATGCGATCGCCGCTCTGAAAATCGTCCCGAAATAATATGATCACGCACGCTTCTCGTCTTCGAACCCGTCGCTCTTCTCCCCGTCGCTCACTTCCCCATCCCCGGGTGCATCTTCTTGATGTGCACGGTGACGCTCTGCGCGGAGATGCCGCACTTCGCCCCGCACTTCGGGCAGCTCCGAATCTGCGGCTTGCTCGAGACGCCCCGCCGCTTCTCGACGTCCACCGAGCGGCTCCCCAACTGCGCCTCCTCGAACGCCGCGAGGAGTCGCGTGAACCCCTCGTTCGGCTTCGCGTCCGGGTGCGCCTTCTTCATCCCCGCGAGGACCGTTCGCAGAGGCTCGCGCCGAACCCGAACCAGGTGCTGCGCCACGATCGTCGCGCTGCGGCTCTTCCCCTCGAAGCAGTGCACCAGCGCCGCGCCGCGAGGAGCGGCGCCGCGAGCGCCCGACGACGATCCCTCCGACGAACGAGATCCCTCCGACGAACTAGATCCCTCCGACGATCCCTCCGCCCCCTCCTCCGCTCGCGCCGCCGCCTCCGCCCCCTTGCTCGCTCCGAACGCATCGCTCCCCCTGGCGCCCAGGAACTCGCTCGCGTCGTCGAAGTGCCTCGCGAGGTTTTCGCCGGGAACGTCCTTCGCCGGGAGCCTTCGGAACGTCAGCTCCGGCGCGTCCGCGTGCGCGTCCTCCAGATCGTCCGTGCAGTTGAGCACGTCGACGACACCGAGCGCTCGCAAAGTGTGCCTCGCGTTCGCCGCCAGCGCGCCGCCGAGGTACAGCCCCGGGGCGACGAGGCTCGGCGCCCTGGTGTGCTGCGCGGCGACGACGCCCGCGCCCCTGTGCGCGAGGTGCGAGAGCCTGACCCATAACTCGTAGCAGTCCACGACGTCGCGCCCGCCGACGCCCTCGACGACGTCGAGAAACCCCGTGGAAAATTCGGCGCGGAAGCCGCGACGCGACGCCCACTCGCCGCACCGAGCGCGGAGCTGCGCCTTGTCGTCGCGCATGACGTCCTCCCAGTCCGAGAGCCACTCGCCGACGCCCTCGTGCGCCTTCGCGTCCCGGTGCACCGCGCGGAGGCGCATCGTCCCCTGCGTCGCGAGCGGCGCGGGGGGAGGGGGCGCGGCGGAGGCGGCGACGGCGATCCCCGCGGGCGTGCCGATGCCGCCGCGCGCGTCCGTGTTCGAGGGCTGCGCGTGCGTGTTCGAGGGACGGTCCGCGACCCCTCGCTCGCGAGGTGGGGTGGAGCGGCCCCCCTCGCACCGCGGGGGCGTGTCCGGGTCGAGATCCGACGGCTCCCTCGACCCCGGGGTCGTGGGAACCATCGCGCCGCCTCCGTCGCCGGGGAATTCGAGCGCCTTCTGAGGAAGAAGCATCTTCCGCCCCACGGCACCGGGACCCTCCCCGCGGTCCGGGGGGCTCCGCTCGCTCCGCCGGACCTCGAGGAGCGCCCGCGCGGGCGAGGACTTCTCTTTCTGCTGAGTCGACTGAGACGCGGGGTCCTTCTGAGTCGTTTTTATTCTCTCCGCCGCCGCGGGGGTCTTCGCCCTTTTCCGCTCCGCCTCCGCCTCCGCGCGGAAGTCCTCCATGTCCTCGAAGAGCATCCTGAGCGTCTCGTACAGCCCCCGCGCGAGGGAATCGAGAAGCCCCTTGAGCTTCGCGGCGTTGTCCACCCCCGTCCGCACGCCCCGCATGAACGCCTCGGTCAGCGCCCCGCCCTCGCCGACCGCCTCGGGGTCGATCCCCGCGCGCTCAAGCCCCTCGTCGCCGCCGAGCGCCTCGAGCAAAATCGCGCGCGCCGTCGCCGGGTGGTTCCGCGCGCACTCAATCGCCGGCGCCGTGTTCGCCGCGTCCGCCCGCGCGCGAATCGCGGGGGGGCGACGAGGCACAGCCTGGTCGATCGCGACGACCCCCGCGAAGGGGAACGAAGTATTCGTTCCCGAAGCGTACGCTCCGGCTCCGGCTCCGGCTCCGTCGTCTGCTCCGGCTCCGGCGTCGGCCGAAAAGGCGGCTCGGCGGTCGAAGAGGAGGTTCCCCGGGTTTCCGCGCCACCGCATCCGCGCGCACGGCAGTCGATCCGGGTTCCCGAGGAGCGCGTCCAGGACGAAGACCCGACCCAGCGCGTCCGCGACCGAGGCGGCGACGCGCGGGTCCGCGAACGCGTCCCGGAGCGGCGCGCGAGACGTCTTCGAGACGTCTTCGAATAAAGGCGCGCCGCGCACGAACGTCATCGCGAGCGCCGCGTGGTGCTTGTCGAGGCACGCGAGCAGATGCGCCGACGCGCACGCGACGCCCTCGAGCGCCCCGCTCTCCTCCGCGAGCGCGCGCACGCGGCGACGAACGAGCGCCCACTCATCCACTCGAGTGTCTTTCGCATCGTCGGACGCGTCTCTTCCGCCTTTTCCTCTTCCGCCCCGCCGGAGGACGCGCGCGGGCGGGACGGCGACGCCGACGGCGGCGGCGATTTCCCCCGCGAAATATTCCGACTGCGCCGCCAGGCGGTTCGCGCAAAACTTCAACACCGACACCCGCTCGAGCCGGTCGGCGGGATCCGAGTCGGCGGGATCCGGCGCGAAGACGCAGAAGAAGACCGCGCCGCCGCTGTTGACGTCCAGGACGCCCCCGGGTTCGGCGCACGAGGCGGAGACGTCCTCGGACCTGGCGACGAATCGAAGCCGCGACCACCGGCGCGACGCGTCGGCGGCGTTTTTGTCGGCGGCGACGTCGAAGGGGACGCACCGGTCGAGGCGCTCGCGGAGCCTCGCGGGTCCCGGGGACGGGGACGGGGACGGGGACGGGGACGGCAAGACGGAGGCCTCGGCGTCCCCGGGGACGAGGACGTTCGGGGGGCGGAGGCTCGGATTCGCGGCGCGCGTCGCGTCGGGACGCGGGGGTCCCGACGACGCTAAATCTCGATCGTCCTCCCCGCCGACCATGTGCGGGGCGGCCTCCAGGAACACCGCCGCGATCTCGTCCGCGCTGCCGTCGGTGTCGTTCCACCGGCCGTCCGCGAGCGCGCTCAGGCCGACGCCGCGGATGGTCATGGACCCGCCCGCGCCGCGCGCGAGCGGCGCGGGGGGGGACCGGCAGGCGCGGGATCCCGGGGGGGAGGCGCGGCGTGCGTTTCGCCCCGCCGCGGAGTGGCGCGAGGACGCGCCGGGGGGGGAGTGGCGCGGGAACGCGTCGTACGCCCAGAACCCGGTGTCCAGGGGGGCGTCGGACGACGCGGGGGGGTCCCGGACGCCGAGCATGGCGCGGCGCGGGTGGGGCGGAGGCGGGCGCGCGGGTGGATTCTGGGACGCGGTGCCGAGTCCAAGAGGGTCAACGGTCGAAACTCCCGCGGCGGGATTCTCGGAACGCGCGACGGAGCATCAGCATTTTTTTCACGCGTCTGCTCAGTCCTTCGCCGCGGGCGGACGCCGCCGCTCGAGTCCCGTTTCCTCGCTCGGATTGGGACCGCATTCGCGTCGCCGGCGCCCCCCGGCCCTGCCCCCGCAGTGCACGATGCGCGCGACCTCCGCGCGCGCGCGGGTGCCCGGGGCGCGCGCGGCGCCCCCGCGCGCCCCCGGGGCGCGCCCGCTCCACCCCTCGGGCGTTCGCCCGCGCCGCCCCCCCGACCGCGTCCGCCTCGCCCCGACCGCCCCCGCGCGCCGGGGCCACCGCCGCGTCCTCGCCGCGCCGACGCCTCCGCGCGCGGCGAACGACGCCCCCGCCCCGATTTCGACGTGGGCAGACGAGCCGGACGCGGAGGCCGCGGACCCGTTCCTCGGCGCCGCGGCGAGAGCGCGGGGCGCCCGCGCGACCTCGTCTCGGGTCGACGCGTGGGACGAAGACGACGCGTGGTGGGACGACGCGCGGCCGGAGGAGGGGGATGTCGAGCATCAAATTCTCGGAGGACGGGATCCTCGCCGCCGCCGCCGACGCGCTCGAGGCGCCTCTCCCTTCCGAGGAGGAGGAGGAGGCGCCGCGGAACCCTCGGAACCCTCCCCGTTTCACCCCGACTCGGTCGTCTCGGCGCTTCCCGGCGCGGTGGGCTCGGCGACGCGGTTTCTCCTCGCCGCCGTCTCGAGCGTCGCCGACGCCACGGCGACGGCGCTCGCCGCGTTCGTGCCCCGGTCGGTGCCCTTCGCGACGCTCACCGCGCTCGCGTACCTCCTCTGGTCGGCCCTTTTCGTCCTCGTGTTCCAGAGAATCCTCTCCGCGGTCGTTTTGGTCGGCGGCGCGGCGCTTCTGGCCCTCGCCGTGGCTAGCGCGGAGACCAGCGCCGGATCGAGTCGTGGACGCCGCGCAAATCGCCGCTCGTTCGACCGACGAGAACGCGAACGCGAAGGCGCGCGCTCGCGCTCGCGCGCGTCCCCCGACGACGACGATCCTCGCGATCGGTCCGCGACGTCGCCCGTCGACGGCGCGTGGGGCACGCGGTCGCGGTCGTACGACGCGTTCGAATCCGCGAACCGAACGAAGAGGCGCGAGAGGCTGTGGGACGACGTCTTCGGCGGCGGCGGCGGCGCGCGGCGGAGGGGTCGGCGGGGCGCGACGCCGCCGAGCGGCGCGTTCGACCCGTATTCGGCGAGCGATCGAGACGACGACGACCCCGAAAATGATGGGGGGTTCTTCTTCGGGGAGGAGTACGCCGGCGACGGCGAAGACTTCTGGAGCGAGGAAGGCCGAGAGGGCTCGGAAGGCCGAGAGGGCTCGGAAGGCCGAGAGGGCTCATCAGAAGGCTTCGAGGCGCGGGACGACGATCCGGACGGCGGCGAGTACTCGTACGACGACGATGATCTCTACCGGGGGCTTCCCCGCGTGGAGTTCGAGCTCGACGCGGCGGAGATGGCTCGCTCGGCGGCTTCGGCGGCGGCGGCGGCGGCGGCTTCGGCGGCGGCTTCGGCTCCGGCGGCGGCTTCGGTGCGGGCGGCGGTGGCTCGGGCGGCGAGGGAGGCGGAGGCGTTTTCGGCGGCGCTCGCCGAGGCGGCGGCGAGGGACGGGGGTCGATCCCCCCTCGATGTGTCGGACGAGGACGCGCGGCGGGACGCTTCGGGAGCCGCCGTCTTTGCGGGGGAAGACGAAGACGCCGCAGATCGGGACCCCGTCGATCGGGGCTCGGCGGTGATCGAGCCGGAGGTGATCGACCTGGACGCCGCGGTGCCTTTCGACGCGTGGGTCAACGGCGGCGGGTCCGGCGTCGAAGGCGCGACGAAGGCGCCGAACCCCACACCTGGCGCGGAAGATTCTCCTTCGGAGACGTCGACGTCGACGTCAGAAGAAGGTTCCGCGTTCGACCCCGAAGCCGCCCGCGGGTTCGACGACGAAACCGAACCCTTCCCCCGCGATTGGGATCGGTCGAAAAGCTCGCGTTTCGACCGGCGGGATCCCGGCGGGTCGCGATTCGATCCCGGCGGCGCCGCTCGGGATCCCTTCCCGTTCGAGGAGGCGGGGTACGACCGGTGGTCCTCCGCGTCGCGCGAGGCCGCGTCCGGGGTGGCCGAGGCCGTCGGGGACCTCGCGGGCGAGCTCGGCGGTTTGTTCGCGGGCGACGGAGCTTTCGTTCGCCGGCGGCGCGAGCGCATTCGCCGGGGAAGAAGAAGCCCCGGCGGAGACTCGCGGGACTCGAAGAACCGGTGGCGCGAGTTCGTCACCGGGCGGTTCCGCGGCGCGTTCCAGGACGATCTCGTCCCCGCGACGTTCGAGGAGCCGGGGGCGGGGTACGAGTACCGCGGGGGGCGCGGGACGGGCTCCCGCGCGGAGGAGAACCCGGGAGTGAGCGAGACTCGGGGATCGGGCGAAGAAGGCGGGGCGGGCGGAGACTCGGCGTTTTCGGCGGCGACGGAGACGAGGAGGCGGAGGAAGAAATCAGAGGAGGGTTTAGAAAAAGGAGGAGACGTCGACGAGGGCGGCGCGTCGGGCGCCGTGAGGTGAGGGGCGAGCTTGGTGCCGTCACTCGAGGACGTGATGGTCTCGCGGGAGCGCGGCCCGAGGGGGTGTCGAGCGACGCGCGCGCGGACGCGGACCGGCGCGATACCGTAACCCGTACGAGATAATACCGTCGGCGAAAAACGACGGACGCCGACGCCCGCGAAAGGAGTCTACATAAAAAAAAACCCGGCTCGTTTCGGTCACTCCTCCTCGTACGCTTTCCCCGCGACGACCGTGTCCTTGAAGATGGGGAGCCCCCCCGGTTTCACGAGCCCGATCTCGCTCTCCTCCGCTTTGCTCTTGGCGCTCATGTCGAACCCGGCGTAGGGGGCGCACTCCGCGGCCATCTTGACGAAGAGCGCGTGCCATCGGTTATCGCCCGTGATCTCCGGGTGGAAGCTCGTGGCCATCAGCGCGCCCTGCTTCACGGCGACGATGACGTCCTTCGCCGCCGCCGCGGTGCGCTTCTCCTCCGGGAGTTCGTACCTCGCCATGACCTCGACGCCCTCGCCCGCGGTGAGGATCGCGGGCGCGCGGATGAAGATGGCGCGAAAGTTCGGGTCGTCGGAGGCGTCCCCCGGGACGTCGCACGGGAGGGAGGTCTCGAACGAGTCGATCTGCGAGCCGAAAAAGTTGCGATCGACGGTGACGTCGAGGCCGCCGAGGAGCTCCTGCCCGCCCTCCTTCGCGCCCCTGTTGATGCGCTCGGCGAGGAAGATGAGGCCCGCGCACGTCCCCCACACCGCGCCGCCGCGGGCCTGGAAATCCCGAAGCGGCTCGAACAGGTTCCACCGCCGGGCCACGTTCGCCATCGTCGTGCTCTCGCCGCCGGGGATGATGAGGCCGTGGCACCCCGCGAGCTGCTCCGCCTTGCGGATCTCCACAGCCTCGCCGCCCGCGCGCGCGACGTGCGCGCAGTGCTCGGCGAAGGAACCCTGGAGCGCGAGCACCCCGATGCGTGCCGTGGGAGCCATCGAGGAATGAAGCCGCCCCCGAAAGCGCGGGGGGCTATGAGGACGCGGGCGGGTCGGGGGACGGGTGTCCGCCGCCGACGTGGAGGAGCGAAACTCTCGGCCGCAGTTTTCGGGTCAGGTGGCGGATCTCGCGGCGCACGCGCCTCGCCGCGGTCGCGAAAAGGCACCGCCGACGCGCGTCGGGACGGGCGCTTCCGACGGCGAGCGGTGCGCGTTTCCGGGGCGCGATGGCACGCGACTCGCGCCCGCTCTCATCACGACCCTGGCTAGCTAGCCGGCTATGGTAGCTCTCGCGCGCCTCCTCGCCTCCCCGTCTCGATCGCTCTCACCCTCGCCTCGAGCTCGTACAGGTGGTCGTCCTCCACGCCGATCCCGCGCAGCGCCTCCGCGAGTTCGTAGAGGTACTCGGTGTTCCTCCCGCTCGGCCCCACCGCGTTCGCGATCGTCTCCGCCATCTCCTCCAGACCCCCCTCGGGCTCGCCCAGCCAGTTCAAGTTCGCCGGGTCCGACGTCGCGAGCCACGTCACGGCGTCGCGCACGACCACGGGCGCGTCCGCGTCCGCGGACTCGTGGAGGTCGAACTGCGCCCGCAGGTCGTACTGCTTCTCGCGCACCTCCAGGTTCGCGAGCGTCGCCTCCACGTCCTCCGGGGCGACGCGGTACGCCGCGCCCCAGCACGGCGGGTCCTCGACCGGGTCGCACCGCTCGAGGGTGACCGTTCGCCCGGGGAACGCGGTCGTGCCCCGGTGGTCCGTGGAGCCCTGGTAGAACCGTCTCCGCCACCCTCGCGCGCAGCAGATCTTCCGCTCCGTGTACGCGAAGCCCACCTTCCAGACGATGGAGCCGTACCCGAAGACCCAGAGCGGGTCCCCCTCGCGCAGACGAAGGGGCTCGCGCGGCATGATGAGCCCGTGGTCAGCGGGCGCCGCCGCGGAGACGCCGGAGCGCCGGTGAGACGGCATCCCGCGCGCGCGAAGAGGCGCGCGGAACGCCGCGGCGCGCATGTCAAAGTGCTGACCTGGTCGTCTCGAGCGGCTTCGATCCCGACTCAAGCAGTCCGCGTTCAACAATTTACACTCGAGTGTTGGCTTGCACGCGCTCGGCGTTCACCACACCTCGCGCGTCGCCGCTTCTGGATGACGTCGGCGTCCTCCTCGGGCGCGAGGTCGCTCATGCGCGTCACGCAGTACAACGCGCTCGCGCAGTGCTACGTCCGCAGCGCCCAGTTCCCGCACAGCCCCTCCTCCGCGCTCAAGTGCGTCCG
>MDSW01006011.1_pt1 | contig 11838 bp, 12 predicted proteins | sample 811171 | NCBI WGS metagenome assembly MDSW01 (sample SAMN05326641, study PRJNA326480) | marine metagenome | isolation source: seawater | place: Atlantic Ocean: North West | collected 2012
ATACTAGAGCAGTTCCCATTAATAGTTCTTTTTTCATAATTACTCCTTTTGAGTTAATGAATATTCATTAAATGTAAGAACTAAACTTACATTAAGGTCCATTTATTAAAAAATTGATTAACTTTCAAAAAAAGCATAGAATTATTTGAATTATTTTAATGTTTGTTGTTTTTTTACAACAATTAAATTTATGTTTAATAAGGAAAAATATACGGAAATCAGGGATTTTTTACAAATTACCTCTAAAATGACAGAAATTATAGCAATTTCTAAAAATCATCCACAGGAAAGCGTAGTAGAGGCAATTAATGCAGGAGTTAAGATTTTCGGAGAAAATAGGGTAATTGAGGCAAAAAATAAATTTAGTAAATTGAAACAACTTCATCCTAAAATTGAACTTCATTTAACCGGACCCCTTCAGTCAAATAAGGTTAAGCAAGCCATTTCAATATTTGATGTTTTTCACACCTTAGATAGAGAAAAAATAGTTAAAGAATTTAATAAAAATATTGATTTAATTGACTCAAAAAAATTTTTTGTTCAGGTGAACACAGGTATGGAGGATACTAAAAGTGGAATTTATCCCAAACATTTGTCAGATTTTTTAAATTATTGTAGAATTGACATGTCTCTAAAAATAGTTGGCTTAATGTGTATTCCTCCGATTAATGAAGATCCTAAAAAACACTTTAAGATTTTAAAAGATTTAGCAACAGAAAATAAATTAAAAGAAATAAGTATTGGAATGAGCGGTGATTACTTGAAGGCACTAGAATTTAACCCAAGATATATACGCTTAGGAACAGTTTTATTTGGAAAAAGAAATTGAAAAAGCAACTTAATTTATTTTCAAAAGTCGAGAGTCATATTCCTCTCAAAGAAATTTTCAAAAATTATAAAATTATTTTTAGATCAATTGTTGATCTTCAGAATAGCAAAAATGATCTTGGTGGTTTAATTTTTAATAATGATAATTGGGGTATAATAAAATTAAATAATTTTAAAAAAAAATATTTAGTAGTAACTAATACAAACCCACAAATAAATTCATTAAAAAATAATATAAAAGTCATGCAAGCACCATCAACATTAAACGATATAAAAAACAATATGGAAAAATTTTTACTAAACAAAGAGTTGCATTATAAAGATATTATAATCAATGATAAAAAATTATCTAATTTTAGAGCAAACAAAACTTGTTATTTAACTGAAATCGAAAACGATATTATGACTTACCTAATTCAATCTGATAGTACTTCAAAAAATCATATAAAAGAACACATACTAAATATTAAGTCAGCATTAGAAACAAATTCTCTTGAAAGCCATCTTACTCGAATACGAAAAAAATTAATTAAAATAGAGTCAAAGCTAGTTATCACATCGAAATTTAATAAAATAATCCTTAAATACTAATTAAAAAAATCTGGATTAATTAGCTTAAAGTATTTTTCATTAAATTGTACGTCATAGTTATGATTAAAAATAGAAATAATTAAAATTGTATCATTCAAATAAAGCTCAATTTTTCTTATTAATAAAGGATTATTTTCAAAAAAGACCTTAATGTTATATTCACCATCTTCATTTTTACCGTTTTTTTCTAAAACTATGTTGTTATTATTTGTTGTTAATTTAGCACTATTAAAAAAAAATGGGTTATTAAATATATCAAAAAAAAACCAAGCCTGTGTATTTTGCGGATTAAAAAACTCCTCCTCTTCAAGTTCGTAATTATAATACATAGCTTTATCTTTATCTAATATAATTAAAATTTTAGCAGGTGTATTATATTCAACCCTCACTCTTTTTTTACCAATATACAACTTACCCTCACTAATTTCATTATTATTACTTTGAATAAAGGATGCGGAAAAGTATTTTAATTTTTTTAGATAGTTTATCGATTTTTCTAATACAAGATCATTGGCATGAAGTTTTACTGTATAAAAAAGTATTATAAAAATAAAAAACTTAAAATAATTATTTTTTAAGAACATGTCTTTTGCCTGCATTATTTGCTTCTGAAATAATGCCATCCTCTTCCATTTTTTCCACAATTCTGGCAGCTCTATTGTAACCTATTTGTAGATACCTCTGTATATAACTGGTTGAAACTTTCTGCTGTTTAACAACTATATCAACCGCTTTTCCATACAAATCATCTTGATTGTTTGAAATTAAATCATTTTCTAATTCATTGGATAATAATTTTTCTTCAAAAGATATTTCTTTTTTATAGTCAAATGTAGCCTGATTTTTGATTGATGAAACTACTTTTTCAACCTCTGTTTCTGATACAAAACCACCATGAAGTCTTTTAATATTTCCACCATTTTCCAATAGCAACATATCTCCGCTACCAAGTAATTGCTCTGCACCCATTTCGTTTAAAATAGTTCTGCTATCAAACTTACTTGCAACTTTATAACTTATACGACTGGGAAAATTAGCTTTAATTGTACCTGTAATTACATCAACACTTGGTCTTTGGGTAGCAGTTATAAGATGAATTCCTGAAGCTCTAGCCATCTGTGCCAATCTTTGAACCAGTGTTTCAACTTCCTTACCTGCTACCATCATAAGATCTGCCATCTCATCTATAACAACTACTATAAATGGCATTTTTTCTAATTTAATTTCTTTTTTTTCTGTAATAGGAATTCTTGTATCTGGATCAATTCCAGTTTGAACTTCTCTAAACAATTTTCTACCAGAGGAAATTGTTCTTATTACTTTGTTATTATAAGAACTAATATTTTTAACATTTACGGAACTCATTAATTTATATCTATTTTCCATCTCTCTTACGACCCACTTAAGAGCAAATACTGCTTTTTTTGGGTCTGTAACAACGGGTGTTAATAAATGAGGAATATCTTCATAAATACTTAATTCCAACATTTTGGGATCAATTAAAATAAGCTTACATTCATTGGGTTTAAATTTGTATAGTAAACTCAATATCATTGTATTTATACCCACTGACTTTCCAGAGCCTGTCGTACCAGCAATCAACAAATGAGGCATTTTTTCTAAATCTGTAAAAATTTTTTCTCCTGATATGTCTTTACCCAATGCTAATGTTAGGGCGCTTTCATTAATAGTAAATCTCTCATCCTCAATTAAATCTCCAAAAAATACACCATCTCTTTTACTGTTTGGTATTTCAATTCCTAAACTAGTTTTACCAGGTTGTGACGCTATTCGCGCAGATAATGACGACATAGCTCTAGCAATATCCTCTGAGAGTCCAATAATTTTACTAGATTTAATACCAGCATTTGGAATAAATTCAAAAAGAGTAACAATTGGTCCAGTTTTAAAACCAGTCACATTTCCCTCTACACCATACTCAGCCAAAGTTCTCTCAAGTTTGTCAGCAAGATCATTATTTAATTTATTTATTTCCTTTGCTAGCCCGTTTTTAACTGGAGACTTTGTTAAGAGATTTTTATTTGGAAGTTTGAATTTAAAATCATCAATTTCTATTTGTGTTGATGTGTTTTGATTTTTAATAATTGATTCTTTTTTTATAAAGACAGAGGCCTTTTTAATTGTTGGTTCATTTCTTGATCTAGATAATTTTGTATCTGACCTTTTTTTTAAAGACAATATTATAGGTAAAAAAATATTTAAATATTTAAGAAATTTAAGAAATCTAAATATTTTAAAGAAATTATTTAAAAACCTATATTTTATTGAAAAAGAAAACGCTATTAATAAAATCCCTATTATAAATATAATTAAATTTAAAAAATAAGTGAGAATCCCATTTTGAATTCTGCTATGTATTTGTTCTTCAAAAAAATCAGAAATGAAAACAGAAATTAGCCCATCGTTAAAATTATTTATCCCATATTTAAATGTAAAAACACCAATAAAAAAAATTCCAAAAATATTAGATATAAACTTAAGAATTAAATTAGAGTTTTTTATTCCAAGCATACCTTTTATACCTTCAATAATTGTAAAAATAGCTAAAAGATAAGAGAGAGAGCCAACCAAAACCAGAAAGTAGCTTGATAAGTATGAACCAAACAAGCCAAAAAAATTTTCCACTTTTTCGTTGTCCAGTAAGGTTTTAAATCCAGGATCATTTTTGTTATGAGTCAACAAGCTTCCAATAAGTACTAGCCCAAAACCTGCTGAAAGAAAGCCAGTAATAATTTTTATAAAAAATAATCTTATAGAACCATACTTGAACATATAGTTAGATTGTAATACATTTAGATTATGGTAATTCGAAGAAAATTATGAAAGAAATCTATTCTAATATTAATATAGTTGGCGGAGGTCTAATTGGTTCTATAACCGCTTATGCTCTTATAAAGCTTGGTTATAAAATCACCATATTAGAAAAAAAACCTCCCTATATCAAAAAAAAATATTCTGATTATAGAACCACAGCCATTTCAGAGGGAACTAAAAACTTTTTAAACACAATTGGAATTTGGCCACAATTAAAGAAATATTCAGAACCTATTAATAAAATAGAAGTAATTAACAGAAACTTATCAAATAAGTTAGAGTTTGATAATAAAAGAAGAAATTCTAATTTGGGCTACATAATTAAAAACAGAGACTTTCTTAGTGTTGTTTATTCAAATCTCAGCAAAAAGAATAACTTTAAAATTTATAATAACATTCAACTTTGTGATCTTCAATTTAATAAAGAAAAAATAATTTCTAACACTTCAAAATATAATATTGTGTCTGATGTAATTATTGCTGCAGATGGAAGACAAAGCTATATAAAAAATTTTTTTAAAACTCCGTCATATAACAAGGATTATAAAAAAACAGCACTAGTTTTAACTTTCACACATACAATTAATCATCACAACACAGCTTTTGAATTTTTTTACCCTAATGGACCATTAGCAATACTTCCAATGAAAAAAAATAACGGCGAATTTTGTAGTTCAATAGTTTGGACCAGTGACGATAAGTATATAAGAAAATTAAAAAATATTGATAATTCGACATTGATAAAAATATTAAACCAAGAAACACACAATTCAGTTGGAAATATAAAAAAAATTATAAGCAAACAAATTTTTCCACTTTCAGCTCATATAAACTCTAAGTTTTTTGAAAGAAGGGCCGTGTATGTTGGTGACTCAGCACATTCTTTCCATCCAATTGCTGGTCAAGGTTGGAATCTTGGAATGAGTGATGTTGAAAATCTTTATAAACTTTTTAAAAAATATAAATCTTTAGGTATTGACCCAGGCGATAGCTTTTTTTGTAAAGAGTATCACAACGAAAGTTTTTATAGAGCCTATAGACTTTATCAAATAACTGATAAGCTTGATAGTATTTTTCAAATTGAGACACCAATTTTTAATTTTTCAAGATCTTTGGGATTACAATTTATCAATAAAAATAAAAGAATTAAAAATTTATTGAGTGATTTTGCTATGGGTGTTAATTAATTGTTTTGCTAGTAAAATCAGCTTTAAGTTCTAACTCAATTATGGATAACAGTTTATCATAGAAGTCATCAATGTTATTTGTTTCTACCAATACTTGCTTATCTTCATTTTTGAATGGCGAAACCATTGCTATGAACTTTATTATTTGTGGTAAATCAATTTTATCTAAATCATCTAAGGCTATGTTAATATTATTCATCTTGATATAACTTTCATATTTTTTTAATAATTCCTTTCTATGTTTATCATTTAATTTACCTATATTTTCATTGTTATCTATTAATTGTGCCTCAACTAGCCTAAAGTTATAACTCTGATCTAATTCTTTAATTAATTTAAAACAATTTGTTCCATGCAAGCTAATAAGATATCTTCCATCATTAGTCTCATTAAAGCTATGAATTTTACCTACACAACCTATGTTGTATAATTTATCATTTTTATCAGCTTGTATCATTCCAATATACCTATCTCTAGCTAAGGCGTAATTGACCATCTCAACATATCTTTTTTCAAATATATTTAGAGGAAGACTGGTTCCTGGAAATAATACTGCTCCATTCAGTGGAAATATTGGCAGTTCCATTAAGAGAACATTACCTGAGATAGTTTTTTTCTATATAAAATAGTATAGTCATTTGAGTCACCCAACACACTAAAAAACTCGACCATTTTATCTTTTATAGTGTCTTTGTTTTTTTTAAAATTAGTTAATAATATTTCAAAACACTTTTCATAATCCTGTAAGGCAAAATATTTATCAGATATTTCAATAATTAAATTTGTGTCATTTGGATTCTTATCTAATTTATCTATAAGTTCTTCAATACTAGGCCCTGAAAGATTTTTTTTAACTATTTCTAGTTTTTTTATTATTTGAGTAATCTCTTCTTTATCTTTTACATCTTTTTCTAATGAATTTATAAATTCATCTATTTCATCAAATTTTTTTAATTCTAAAAGACATTCTAAATATAAATTAATAGCTTTTATCTCCTCTGGGTTATTAGATATAAATTCAAGAAGTGTATCTTTGATTTGTTCATAATTGTTATTGGACATGCCATCTTGAATTTGATTATAAAAATCACTAAAATCTTCACTTAGTTTAGATCCTAGAGATTTTTCTATAAATTCGATTATTTTATTTTCCGGAATTACTCCTTGGAATGCATTTACAATTTGTTTGCCCTTGAATGCATAAACGGTTGGGATCGATTGTATTCTTAACTGAGCGGCAATTTGTTGATTATCATCAATATTGATTTTTACCAAAGTAAACTTATCAACTGATGACTTAGCAATTTTTTCTAAAACTGGTGTTAGTTGTTTACATGGTCCGCACCATGGCGCCCAAAAGTCAACAATTATTAAGTTATTTTCACTTGCTTCAATTACTTTATCATTAAAATCTGACTCGTTAACCTCTATTATATTTGTGGTTTCATTCATAAAACATCAACTATACTATAATTATCTAATGAAAAAATATTAATTTTTTTCTTCTTTTCAAGGAGGAAGTTTACAAACTCTATAGTTTTTATTGTTATTGTAGTTGTGTTTATTAAAGGATGAAAGTTAATTATCTCACTTTTGTAGAGTTTCTCATCCAAATAAAATTCAACTATATTATTCTTATCATTCAATAAAGCATATGGTGATACAGAGCCCGGCTTTATGCCAAGAAATTGTTCTAGGTAAGCCTCATTAGCAAAAGACATATTTTTAGCATCAATTGATTTAGAAAATTTTTTCAAATCAACTTTAGCATTCTCATCACAACTAAAAAGAAAAAAATTATTTTTTTTGTTCTTTAAAAATAAATTTTTTGTATGTGATCCCTTTATTTCACCTCTTAGTTTTTCAGAGTCCTCAACTGTAAATAAAGGGTCGTGATTATGAATTTGAAAATCCAGTTTTTTTTCACTAAGTAGTTCAAATAAATCTGTTTTTGTAAGCATAAATGATATTATAATTATTAAGAAATAAGGTATTTAAATAAAATTACTAAATTAACAATGAGAAAAAAAGCTGTAGTTATTGGAAGTGGTTTTGGCGGCATTGCCATAAGTCTTAGATTAAAAAAACTTGGATATGAGACAACAATTATTGAAAAACTCAAAGATCTTGGTGGAAGGGCCAGAGTTTTCGAAGTTAATGGCTTTAAGCATGATGCTGGTCCTACAGTTATAACTGCACCATTTCTTTTTGATGAACTTTTTAGTTTATTTGGAAAAAAAAGAGAGGATCATCTAAAGTTTGTTCCTCTCGAACCCTGGTATCGATATTATTTTCATGATGGCAGAACATTTGATTATTGTTCTACAGTTGAAAAAACAAATAGCGAAATAAGTAAATTTGATAAAAGAGATGTTGAGGGATATTACAAACTTTTAATTCAGTCAAAAAAAATTTTTGATGTAGGCTTTACTCAATTAGCTGATAAACCATTTATTTCTTTTTTTAAAATGTTAGGAGTTATTCCTAATTTGGTAATTTTAAAAAGTTATTTAACTGTATCTCAGCTTGTAAACAAATATTTAAAAAATCCTTATCTAAGAAAAGCATTTTCAATTCATCCTCTCTTGGTAGGCGGCGATCCTCATACAACAACATCAATTTATGCCCTAATTCATTATCTAGAGAGAAAATGGGGAGTGTTTTTTTGTATGGGTGGAACTGGTAAGATTGTATCCGAATTGAAAAAATTAATGATTGATAGTGGTATTAATATTAAAACAAACACAGAAGCAAAAGAATTTGTTGTAGAAAACAATAGAATAATAAAAATAATAACAAACAATGAAGAGATTGTCGACTTTGATCTAGTTGTTTGCAATGCTGATCCCCCAATGGTTTACTCTAAGCTCTTAAAAAAACATAAATTGAATAGACCTATAAAAAGAGAAAAAAATTTATTGTATTCAATGGGTCTATTTGTACTTTTCTTCGGAACAACAAAACAATACAATAATGTAGCACACCATACAATTTGGATGACCGAGAGATTTAAATCATTATTAAATGATATTTTTAAAAACAAAGTTTTATCTGAAGATTTTTCATTGTATATTCATCGACCTACCGCTACAGATAAATCTTTTGCTCCAAAAGGGTGTGATAGCTTTTATGTATTATGTCCAGTGCCCAATCTGCAAGGAAATGTTAATTGGAATAATGAGTCAGAAAATCTTAAAAATAAAATTGTCAAAGAGCTATCAAGAACAATTATGCCAGAGTTAGAAAAAAATATCACAGATATTTTTTGGATGAATCCCAAAGATTTTAATAATGACTATAATTCTATGCATGGTGCAGGCTTCTCAATTGCTCCTATATTTACTCAATCAGCCTGGTTTAGATATCATAATAAAGATAAAAAAATCAAAAACCTTTATTTTTCTGCAGCAGGATCACACCCAGGAGCAGGAATACCAGGTGTTTTGTCCTCAGCTAAAGTTGTAGAAAATATTATAAAATCAGAATTTAGCTCTAAATGAAGGATTTACAACTCAATCAAACAACTGATTTGAAAAGAGAAGGAAAGAGTTTTTATTGGGCAAGTTTTTTTTTACCCAAAAACTCAAGAAAAAATGCAGGTATTCTTTACTCAATTTGTAGGTATTTTGATGACATTGCTGATAAAAACAACCAAGATAAAACTGCTTATTTAAAAGACTCAATTGAAGAAATTAAGAATAATAAAAATAACAAAGTAAAAATTTTTTTAAAAAAAAATAAAATTAACAATTCAATTTTTATTGACCTAATTGAGGGCTTGATTATGGACCAAACAAAAACAAATATACAAAATAAAGATGACCTAATCAAATATTCTTATCACGTTGCCGGCACTGTAGGGTTGATGGTTTCAAAAATTATTGGAGTTAAAAACAAAAATGCTGCACGTTCTGCCATCGATTTAGGTATTGGGATGCAATTGACTAATATAGCGCGTGATGTTTATGAAGATTCTCAAATGAAAAGAATATATTTACCTGCAGAATGGATACCCAATATAACTCTGTCTGATTTAAATAATTCAAAAAATATAAGTTCAGAGAAAAATAAAATTATATTAAATGCAATTCACAAAATAGTTAATCTTTCAGAAAGATTTTATTCAAATGGTTTTGCGGGTTTAAAATATATACCTATTTCTTCTAGACTAGGAATATTTATAGCAGCTAACATATACAGAGGAATTGGTATTAAAATTAAAAAAAATAAAACAAGATATGTTAGAGCTAGAGTTTATTTAAGTAAATTAGATAAAATATTAATAACCTTTAAGTCAATTTTATTTTTCATTCCGATTTTATTTTTTGATTATAAATATCAAGAAATTAGAAACAATCTTCCAAATGAAAATTTATAAAGCAGCTATAATTGGATTAGGACCTAGTGGTTTAGCAGTAAACAAAATTATTTATGGAAATAGTTCAAATGAAATTATTGCTTTTGAAAATCAAGATATAAATAATCGTAATAATTTCTTTGGTTTTTGGTTAACGAATTGGATGAAACCTTATGAAAAAATTATTGAAAAAAAGTGGAGTGAGTGGACTATTGAAAATTCAAATACTAATATAACTCATTCATGTGAAGCAAAACCTTATTGTGTTATAAGTTATAAAAATTGGAAAAATTATTGTTTACAAACTTTAAACAAATTGAAAATAGTAAATAAAAATGTTGTTGAGTATTTCCCAATAAAAAATTATTTTAAAATAATTACTGCAGATAAAAAAGAATATTATGCAGAAAAAATTTTTGACTCAAGATCAATTAAAGAAAAAAACGATGAATTAATTCAGCATTTTTTAGGAATCAATATAGAAGTAGAAGACAATACATTTAATGAGAAGAGATTAACATTAATGCATTTTACTGAAGAAAAAGACATTATTCATTTTATCTACATTCTTCCATTTAGTCACAACAAAGCTCTTGTCGAGTCTACAGTTTTTTCAAAAGAACTTTATGATGACTCTTGGTATAGAGAAAGAATAAACAAATATTTAAGATTAAATAACATAACTGAGTTTAAGGAACAAAGCATGGAAAAGGGTATAATCCCAATGTTTTTTTTAGATGATCAAAAATCACAAAACCCCAATATATTCAACATTGGTATAAGGGGAGGAGCATGTAAGCCTTCAACCGGATATGCATTCTCATTTTTAATAAAACAAATTCAACTCATAAAAAATTCAAAAAAAAATAATGTAAAGGTGCACAATTATCTGGAAAGAAAGATGGATAATATATTTATTAATTATTTAAAAAATAATAATGAAAATGGAAATTCTTTTATTAACTTAGCATCTAATTTAAATGGTTACGAATTCCAAAGTTTTATGATGGGCGAGTCTAGTTTCTTTACAAAGCTTAAAATAATTAAAAGTATGCCTAAATTACCTTTTATAAAGGAGATTTTTAGATAACAATGTTTGCAGATGTAACTTTTTTGAATATTATTTCTTTTCTATTAATTTTCTTTATTGGTCTACCTCATGGCTCATTTGATGGTGCAGTTGCATCGTTAGTGGGTTTTGGAAATAAAATTCAATTTTTAAAATTTCTTTTCATTTATATTGTGTTATTTGTTTTCGTAATTCTATTTTGGATAAATTTTCCAGTTATATCTCTAATAATTTTTATTATAATGACTATCGCTCATTTTGGATTGTGTGATTGGACACATTTTAAAATAAATAAATATAAATATCCTGTAAGTTTTACTTATGGCATGACTGTTATTTTTGGAATTATATTTTTTAATGAAAATCAATCTTTATTAATATTTGAGTATTTAACAAATGAAAGCGTCTATAATTTTCAAAAATATTTTTTTATTCCATACTTGGCTACATTGCTGTCTATAATTTTTTATATCTATTTATCTCTTAATGAAAAAAAATTGCGAAAAGGCATTATCGAAATTATATTTTTATTAATTGTATTTTATATTTTTGATCCTCTTTTAAGTTTTTCAATTTATTTTTGTTTTTTTCATACTTATAAACACCTAAAACATTTAATTAATAATATTTATTTACATTTATCAAATAAAAAATTTGTAATTTACACAACATTAATTTTTACAATTATTTCATGGCTAGCAGGTATTTTAGTTTTTCTATATTTAACAAAAAATTTCAATGTCTATGAGTCTTTAGTGCGTGTAATTTTTATAGGTCTTGCGGCTTTAACTTTACCACACATGATACTTGTAGATTACATTTATAGAAGAAAGTTTAAATAAAAAACTTCCTCAAATATTGACTTATATACTTAAAATGATAATTGTTAACTTAAGCGGGCGTAGCTCAGGGGTAGAGCGCAACCTTGCCAAGGTTGAAGTCGAGGGTTCGAATCCCTTCGCCCGCTCCAA